>Ga0214919_10008766_pt1 | contig 13208 bp, 6 predicted proteins | sample LL1503_MetaG_FD_177994 | JGI IMG/M metagenome (GOLD analysis project Ga0214919, IMG submission 177994) | Freshwater microbial communities from Lake Lanier, Atlanta, Georgia, United States - LL-1503 | ecosystem: Environmental > Aquatic > Freshwater > Lake | place: USA: Georgia | collected 2015-03-15
ATAAAAGTATTGAGTAAAAATATGATTGACGAAATTAAACTAAAAGATTTTTTTGATGTCTTAGCACGAGAAAGAGATCCTAGACTTTTCTTGTTATTACAGGCGGCTGCGTCTCCTAGCTCAACTTATCACCATGATGCTTTACGCGGGGTGTTAAATATTCTGGAAGATAATTACCCCGAAGAGGTTGCCGAAATTCTTTCAGAATATAAGCCGGTAGAAGATGAGGGGCCGAATAAAAATATCGATGATTACCATCAGTCAGGCCCAATCCATGAGATTGGTGAGTTTGGGGATGAGAATTTGTATAACGTGGATTATTTGCCTTTTGCCAATTATGAAATGGGGCATGAATCTATTCAGGAATATCACCTGCACTTGTTTTTACAAAACCCTGATGCGATTAATTCTTTATTGATTTTAATTGCTCAAGATAAAGATCTAGACCCTGCGCTTTTAGCGTTATTAGGCGATCCAGAATATGAATTAGAGAAATTAGCCTTGTCCCAAGACTTAGATCCGAATGAAGATCTCTCGCCCAGTCCTCGGCCTGGGTCTTCTTATTTTTCAGATGATTCAGAGAGTTAGTAATAAATTTTAAAAAAGTAAAAATTAAAAAACAGGAATAAATTCATGACCTCCAAAACTATTAAACCATTGGCACTCATCGTCTTAGACGGCTTTGGGCATCGTGATGACCCCCATGATAATGCGGTGGCTTTAGCCCATGCACCCAATATGCATTCTTGGGAAAAATCTTATCCCCATACTTATGTTTCAGCCTCTGGCTTGGATGTTGGGTTACCAGCAGGACAAATGGGGAACTCTGAAGTGGGGCATATGACTATTGGTTCAGGTCGCGTGGTGTATCAAGAATTAACCCGCTTGGATCAAGAGATTCTGGACGGAAATTTTGAGAAAAATTTAGTGTTAAATTCAGCTATTGAATCTAGTAAAAAAAATAATACGGCCCTGCATATCTTGGGCCTATTGTCTCCAGGTGGCGTGCACTCTCATGAGCTGCATATTCAGGCCATGGTCAAAATGGGAATAAAACTCGGCGCGCCCAAAGTTTATTTACATGCTTTTTTAGATGGTCGAGATACGCCACCCAGATCTGCGAAGAAATCTTTAGAAACCATGGATCAAATTTTTAAGAATTTTAAAAATAATTCTGGAAAAAATTTTACAGGGGGTATTGCGAGTATTACGGGTAGATATTTCGCTATGGATCGAGATAACCGCTGGGATCGAATAAAACTTGCTTATGATTTGCTGGTTCATGGTCAGAGTGAATTTTCTGCAGAGAGTGCAGTTGAAGGCTTGGAAGCCGCTTATGTAAGAGGCGAAAATGATGAATTTGTGAAGCCCACTAAAATTTTAAATAACGCCCATATTCAAGATGGCGACTCGGTGATCTTTATGAATTTTAGGTCTGATAGGGCCCGTGAGTTATCACATGCTTTTGTAGATTCTGAATTTGAGAAATTTGATCGAAAAAATAAATTAAATCTCGCCCACTATGTGAGTCTCACGGAGTATGAGGCTGGGCTTAAAGCTGAAGTCGCGTATGGTCCCCAAAGTTTAGATCAGGTTCTGGGCCAAGTGATTGCTGAAAATAATTTAAAGCAATTAAGAATTGCTGAGACTGAAAAATATGCCCATGTGACTTTTTTCTTTAATGGCGGTTTAGAGACTTGCTTTCCTGGCGAGGATCGCATTTTGGTGAATTCGCCCAAAGTCGCCACCTATGATTTAAAACCCGAGATGAGTGCTTATGAGCTGACAGATAAATTAATAGAGGCCATTAAATCTAATCAATATGATTTGATTATTTGTAATTATGCCAATGCCGATATGGTCGGACATACGGGAAATCTAAAAGCCGCGATTGAAGCCGTTGAGGCTTTGGATATTTGCTTAGGGAAAGTTCTAGAAGCTTTAAAATCGGTCGGTGGTGAGGCTTTAATTACAGCCGATCATGGCAATGCAGAACAGATGTCAGACCCAAAAACAGGCCAGGCGCATACGGCCCATACTTGTGAGCTAGTCCCAGTGATTTATACGGGTAGTGCAGAAGTATTAGTTAAAAATGGTGGTGGCTTAGCCGATATAGCGCCGACCGTGTTAAATCTTATGGGCCTAGAAATTCCCAAGGAAATGACGGGGAAAGTGTTATTAAAAAGACTGGGTTAGGGTGTATTTTGGTACGCTTTGCTAGTCATTTCGTATCCCAGCTTGGGGTCCATAGCTGTTTAATCCTGATTTTTAGATTTTTTTATTTCGTAAGCCCCAGGCGAATCCCAGGCCAATCAAAGAAAAAATAAGCAGGGTCAAAAATCCCTGATGGAGGCCTGTTATAAAATCACTGTGTAATCGGACAATAGTGACGACAATCGTTAAACCCACGACGCCGCCGATTTCCTGGAGGGTGTTAAAAGACCCAGCACCGGCGCCGGCATTGTCATGATCTAAACTTTGCATCGCCGTCGTTGCTGCAGGCACCATGACTAAACCCCAAGCCAGGCCAAAAGAAAGATTGGCCAAGATAATTAAAATCAAAGAAGAATGAGCTTGAAAAAATAGGCCCAAAAGTGAACACAAGATCATGAGAAAATAACCCAGGCTGATTAAAACTTTCGCGCCTAAGAAATAATAAAAGCGCCCGGCCAGATTAGAAATTAAAGTCAGAGGAATAGTTAAAAACAGCATGAGTAGGCCTGTTTTTAATAAGCTGAAATGTTGTGTGATTTGTAGATATAGGGGAATTAAAAACATAAAGACCCAGGCATAAAAAATCATGAGAGCATTGGAACTGGCAGCGCAAATAAAATTTCTCTGAGTGAATAAATGAGTTTGTAAAATGGGTGTTTTAATTTTCTTTTCAAATTGAATTAAAACCAGTAATAAAACTAAAGATAAAAGATAAAGATTAAAAATAATAAAACTAGACCAGGACCCCGTTTGCATGACGGCTAAGATAAAAATCCCAATGGTGAGCATGAGTAAAAAAGTACCTGTGATATCTAGACTGGGTGGATTTTTCCGCTCGGGTTCTTGAATTAAAAAAAGTGCCAAAACTAGGCTTAAAAAAGCGACGAGGCTGATTAAAAAAAAGGGGAGTCGCCAAGAGCCACATAAACTTAATAACCCAGCCGTAATCGGCCCAAAGGCTAAAGCTAATCCGCCAGAACTAGTCCAGAGTCCCATGGCTGTATTTTTTTTGTCTGGTGGAAATAAATTTAATAATAAAACTTGGGAGAGGGGTAAAAGTATGGCTCCCGCGAGGCCAAAAAAAGCCTGAAAGAAAATAATAAAAATGGGATTGGGTGAAAGGGCTGTTCCCAGTCCAGAAATAATTAAAAATAGAAGCCCCAAAATAAATATTTTCTTATAGCCAAATTTATCACCCAGTCTTCCCATAATAACTAAGAAGGGTGCGATAAATAAACCGTAAATATTTAAGATCCACTGGAGTTCTAGGGTACTGGCATGAAGGTCTTGAGCTATAACCGCCAAAATAGTATTCAAGATTGAAAAATATAAGCCCATGTTCGCAATGCCTGAGGCAATGCTGAAAATGGCCAGAGTTCGCGAGAGGGAAGGCGTGAATTTTGTTGAAGACATTGGCGTATTTCTACTTAGATCTATTTAAATCTATTTAAAAAAAGAGCGGCATTGTAATGCAAAATTTAGCCAAAACTTAAGCTTGATTTAATTAAGTTCGAGATATGATCCGCGGCTTTATTTTTTTAAGACTCTGGGGACGCATTGTGCTTAATTTTCAGCCAAAAAATATGCTTATTTCTTTTTCTGTTTTGTCTGCGATGTCTGCTATCCGATTAGTTTCAGGGTCTGAAGTTTTAATTGGATCTTCTGCTGGATCCTCTGATGGCGACTCTTCTCAAGATTCATCTCCAGTGTATTCATGGCAAGGCTGGAATAATTTAAGCACGGCGATGCTTTGGAATTTTTGGTTGCCTACAAGTTTTTTTGCCTTAGCTTTTTTGTCTAATTTGCCTTTTTATTATTTGAAATATACCCAGGGCTTTGATGCTTTAATTCAAGACTCGCCGAAATTAGCTGGATTAATTTTTTTGTTAAAAACTTGTTTTAATGCTTTTTTTGACCCGCTGGTTTTAATTAATCTTTATCGCGATTTTGATTGGGCTGGGGTGAAAAGCGTCATGAGTTTATTTGGCTGGAAAGATCGAACAGATGCTTATTATCCAGTCGCGATGGGCTTGGAAGATAATTTATTAATTTGCGCTCGAACGGCTGCTGTGGGCTTAGGAATTTTTGCGATTTTTTCTTTGGGTTATGGTTTGAATCATCAAGTTAAGCCCTGGGTCCAAGAAAAATTTCCAGAATTTTCTAGAAGATTATTATCTCCAGAGCATTACAGTAAAGAAGATCTTAAAAAATTGGGGCTCTATATTTTTTTAGGAACAGCCGCGGCTTGTGCCGGTTTATTATTTTGGAATATCCCCGGTTGGGCGGCTTTATCGACTTATGATTTAGCGGCACCAACTTTTATTAATTATGGATATTTCTACATGGCAGTTGGCCTGTTGGAAGGCTTCGCTCAGACAGTAACTAATCAGTTAAGCGAAGGTTGGAACTCTTTATTCAGAGTTAAATTTTTAGAAAAATTAGCAGACTCTTGGGTTGCGGGAGCTTGGTGGAATACGGCTTTTTTGGCACAAAGTATTGGATATTTTGGCGCGCCGAGTGCTAGTAATCGACCGCTTTATGATATTGCCGCTTTTGGTTTGGCTTTAGGTGTGGCGTCTTTTAATGTGCTAGTGGCCATAAGACATAGCATGATTGAGGCGGGTGTTGGATGTTTTAATTTAAAAGCGATTAATGATTTTTTTAAATCTAATTTACTGCCTGTTGCTATTGCTGCTGATGGTGCTTCTGGAAATAGCTCTCCTGGAAATAGTTCTCCAAGAGCCGCTTTGCCTACAGATCCTTTATTAGTTGGAACAGATATCGAAGCAGCCGCGAGTCCAAGAGATTTAGCGGCGGGTGCAAGCCAAAATTTAGCGCCAGCAGGCGTGTCTACTGGGCGAGTGGCTATGGCGATTACAGGTTATTTCTTGGCGGTTATTAGTGCTGCGACTTTTGCGATTAATCTGGGTGGTCCAGCTTTAACAACAGCCGCTTTTATTCAAGTGAATACCCTGGGGGCTTGCATGCCTTTGGGAATTTTAATGGCGAAAATCGCTTTATATGGAAAGAGACCTGCTTGTCTTGAAGAGTCCTCTCGCATAAGAACGGCGCTGTGTTGCAGATCAGCAGTTGTTTATGAGGATGTCACGGCGGGTCGTGGATCGAGGCATTATGGAAATGATGGACGGTCGGTGGGGACTGCGTAAAGTTTAACAATCCTATTTTTTACTGTTTTTTAAGAGCTCTGAAAGCTTAGGCAGAGCTTCTGAAAGCGGCATGACCTGGATATCTTGATACGTAAAAGACTCTGTGCCGCCGTAAAATAAATAGGCTTTGCAGACAGGGTAATCTTCCATAAAGGCTTTAAGTCCCTTGTAATCGTCTGTTTTGATCTGGGCTTTTCTTTTGATTTCAAAAGCCAATAAGCCATGTTTGCCATAGAGAACAAAATCAACTTCGAGTTGGCTTCGTGTTCTCCAGAAATAAAATTCATAGCCATAAGAAAAATAATCATTGAGGGCTCGAGCTTCTTGTAAAAACAAAGTCTCAAGCGCTGCACCATCAATTTCTTCAGGGGTGTCTAAAGGCCCCTGGGGTCTGATAGAGCGATAGACGCCGACGTCGAAATAGTAAAACTTTACATTCTTGACCATGTCTCTTTTAGCGCGTTGCGTAAAGACAGGAAGACGACTGGCTATTAATAGATCTTCAAGAATTCCAAAGAAAGTTTCTACCGCAGATCGATTAGTCCCAATCTCTTGGGCAATTTGAGTGGTATTTAATAACTCGCCCTGAGAGAAACTTGCGGTTTCTAAAAATTTAGTAAATAAAACAATATTCCTGGTTAAACCTTCTTGTAGCACTTCTTCGCGAAGATAGGTCGCGACATAGCTAGATAAATATTCGTCTGGGTGTTCTGAATTTAAAGCCATGGGTAGATGTCCATAACGTAAAGATTGGGGAAGCGAAAATCTTTCCCCTTGCTCTATAGCAGTCATGGGATACATGTTTTTAATCAGCGCCCGGCCTGCGAGTAAATTCACACCTTGGCGACGCAATTTGCGAGCGCTGGATCCCGTTAAAATAAAACGCAGTTTTCGAGATTCAATCAGGCGATGGACCTCGTCTAATAAAGCCGGTGCTTTTTGAATTTCATCAATAATGACCCAGCCTGTGTAATCACTAGGAATTAAATCTCCTAGGCGACTGGGGCTAGCTAATAAAGACGTGTAAGTTTTATCGTGAAGCAAATCAAAATATATAGCATCAGAAAAATGTTCTTTAAGCCAAGAAGTTTTTCCCACCCCACGAGGGCCAAATAGAAAATAAGATTGTTTTTCTTGGTGGGAAATTTTAAGTAAGCGAGTGAATCCCAAGGGTGTTGTTTGGGGATTTTGAGCGCTGATCATGTTCATGGTTTTTACCTGCTTTCTATGCAAAACGCTAGGTATATTAGCAATTTGTATTGAAAATCGCTAACTCACTTAGCAATTTGTATTGAAAATCGCGGGTTTGCTTAGCAATTTGCGTGATTTTTTAGCTCATACAGTAAATCTAAAGCTTCTTTGGGACTTAAAGACTCCAGATTTAAATTGCTAATCCAGTGGGATAAAGAGTCTGATTGATCCCCCTCTCTGACCCTTAATTTCATCTTCGGGTCTGTCTCTCCCGCGAGGGGAGAGACGAAATCCAAAGAAGAATCAAAATCTAAATTTTTCTGGGGATGAGAAAAAATCAAACTCTTAGCTTCTAAATCTTTTAAATAAGTTCTTGCTGATTTAATCACTGAGCTTGGTAGCCCAGCTAAGCTCGCCACTGCAATGCCATAGCTTTGGCTGGCAGGACCTGGTTTGATCTCATGAAGTAACACTAATTGATCTTGGATTTCTTTGGCGCTGACGTGAATATTTTTAATTAATTTTTTATTTTCTAGTTCTGTTAATTCGAAATAATGCGTGGCAAATAAAGTAAATGGTTTTATTTTTGAACTTAAATATTCGGCTGTCGCAAAAGCAATAGACAAGCCATCAAACGTACTAGTTCCCCGTCCTATCTCATCTAATAGAACCAAAGATTGATCGGTGGCGTGATGCAAAATTTCTGCTGTTTCTGACATCTCGACCATAAAAGTAGATCTATTAGAACTTAAGTCATCACTGGCGCCGATTCGGGTAAAAATTCTGTCTATGGGGCCAATCAAAGCAGACTCTGCAGGTACGAAAGATCCTGTGTAAGCCAGTAAAGTAATTAAAGCTATTTGGCGCATATAAGTCGACTTTCCGCCCATGTTAGGCCCTGTGATTAATAACATGCGGGTGTCTTGGTTTAGGTCTAAATCATTGGGCATAAATTTTGTTTTTAAAGCAGATTCGACGATGAGATGCCGGCCTTTTTTAATTTTTAAAAGTGGTTCAGGGGTAAATTCTGGGCAGCTTAATTTTAATTTTTCAGCGCGTTCAGCCAAATTTTGCAAGATGTCTAATTCAGCAATGGCTAAAAAAGTGTTTTGAAGTGGGCCTAAGAAATTATTTATTTTTACGCAAATTTCTTCATAGATTTGTTTTTCTCTTGCTAACGCTTTTTCTCTGGCAGATAGCACTTGGTCTTCGAAGGTTTTTAATTCTGGCGTGATATATCTTTCGGCGTTTTTTAAAGTCTGACGACGTTGATAATCCAGGGGTGCTTTTTCAGCTTGGCCTTTGCTGATTTCAATAAAAAAGCCATGCACTTTGTTATAGCCGACTTTGAGTGTTGGAATATTGGTCCGGGCTTTCTCGCGGGTTTCTAGGTCTAGTAAAAATTGCGAGGCGTTCTGACTTAAGTTTCTTAGCTGATCTAATAAATGATCAAAACCGGATTTAATCACATCGCCATCGCGGATTAAGCTCGAGGCTGAGTCTGGGTTAATAGCTTGGTCTAATAAATTAAAAAGCTCTGGGAATAATAGAATCTGAGCATTTAAATTTTCTAGGTTTTTAGAAATTAAATTTTTTAGTGTTGGTAGGTTTTCGAGGCCTAGTTTTAATTTGATTAAATCTCTGGGGCGGGCTGAATTCAAAGCAACCCGGGTTAAAATTCTTTCTATATCTCCAATAGGGTTTAAATATTTCTGTAATTCTGGATAGAGCAAGTTATTTTTAATTTGGGCTATTTGGGCCTGTCTTGTTTTTATAATATTTAAATCTCTGAGGGGGTTATTTAACCAAGCTCTTAAGCCTCTGGATCCCATGGGCGTTTGGCAGAAATCTAAAATAGAAAACAGCGTATGGGATTTTCCGCCTGAAATATTGCTATCTATCTCTAAATTTTTTCGTGTGATCTCATCCAGCATTAAAGTTTGCTCAAGGGTCTGCAGTTTGATTCTTTTAAGATGCGGCAGGGCAGATCGTTGGGTTTCTTTTAAATAATTTAATAAAGCCCCTGCAGCGCCTAAGCAAGCCTGATGTTCTAAAAAATTAATTTTAAAAGCAGAAAGATTTAAAACGCCTAATTGATTTTCTAATAATTTTTGGCCAGAGAGTGGGTCAAAATCTAGGGCAGATCGTCGGGTAATTTTTGCGTGAGAGGCTGGATCTTTATCTTCGGGCACTAAAACCTCAGCCGGATTTAATTGGGCTAAGACTGCATTCTGTTCAGTCAGATTTTTAATTGGATAAAGAATTAACTCACCGCTGGCTAAATTAGCAGCGGCTAAACCCAATTTATTTTTATGATTAAAGATAGCCAAGAGCCAAGAATCTTTTTTATCTGAGAGTAAATAATCTTCTGTAATGGTCCCTGGCGTGATAATTCTGGTCACTTCACGAGCGACGGGGCCTTTGGACTCACCCACTTCACCGACTTGCTCGCAGAGGGCAATGGATTTTCCAAGATTAATTAATTTGGCCAGATAATTATCAACAGAGTGATAGGGAACGCCGGCCATGGGTATGGGCTTGCCAGCAGAGTTGCCCCTCTGAGTCAGGGTGATATCTAAGAGTTTTGAAGCCTCGAGAGCATCATCGAAAAATAATTCATAGAAATCTCCCAATCTATAAAAAACAAAAATATCCGGATGCTGCGCTTTGATTTTTAAGTACTGCTGCATCATAGGGGTGTGGGTTAATTCTGGAGAGATTTCTGGAATTATTTCTGGAATTGTTTCTGGAATTGTTTCTGGAGAGATATTTTGTGTCATAACATTTTAAATCTTTAAACTTTAAATTTGGGGTACGAAAAATCTGCGAGAAAATATCATGTTTGAGTCTTAATAGGGAGGCCCACCGGGAGCACCTGCGCCATGGCTGGTTTTAGAAGTTTCTGCCGTTCTTGGGGCGCTGGTTCTGTGAGCAGGGGGCCCTTCTTCTAGGTATTGAGTTAGTAGCGCCAATGAGTCTCGACGGTAAGGTCTGGGGCTTGAAGTGGCCGGTTTTATAGCTGTAGAGATGATTAAATCACCTGGGCTTAAGGTGGCGATGAGGGCTGATTTTTGGGCCTTAGTCCAGAAATCGAGTTGTAGAGAATTTTGATAAATTTTTGATTTTTCGTCTGAAGAGAGCGTATTCACTAAAGCTTTTAAATGGGGAAAAAGCTTGGGCTCATCTTTTTTGCAATCATAGGACGCGGGATTGAGTAAAACCCGACGTTTGAGTTCGTAAAATTCGGGGGCTTGTAAGATTTTATAAAATAGGATTTTTTTCTCTAAGCCACCTGCAGATTGGTCAAATAGTTCAAAGATTAATTTCCCCCAGAGTTCTTGCTCGATCAAATAATTTCTGAGTAGTTTTATGTGATTAAACGCTTGGAAAATTTTAATTAAATTAATAGTCATAAAATCTTGTCGGGCGAAAATTTCCTGTTCTAAATAATTTAATGCCTGCTCTGTTTTTAGTTCATACGTTTTAGTTATTTCTTTAAAATTCAGGGCGCATTTTAAATAATCATAGAGCGCTTCAATCAGTGGATTTTTTATTAATAAAAGACCTGCTGGGCTCACAAATCCTAGAAATTTTAATTGGGTCATGAGCCAAAGATCGGTGAAATAATTATCCTGCTGGGTTAAAAAATAAATTAAAAGATGAATGGCTTTTTGGTTCTGAATATTAAATTTTTCCAGCAGGTCAGGATCGTGAATTAATGCGGCCAATGTCTCTTTTTCCAAAATAAAATCAGGCGTGTGCCCTGCGGTTTCAAGATAGAGATCCCAGAATTTAAGATCTTTTTGAATTTGTAAGTGCTGGTCTAAAAAATGTCGAATTCGTAATTGAAATATAAAAATAGGATCTGAATCTGGACTTGGGTCTGGTGAGGTCTCTGAGAATTCAGAATCAGGCTCTTGTGAAGTAATAGATGTACTAGAGGGTGCGACTGTTTTTTGCAGGACTTCATCGAAAAGATCAAACAAAGAAGCATATTGATAAGTGATGTTTTCACTGCGCGTCGCCAAAATTTCTTCAGTCTCTGGGTCTACTTCTATGATAAATTCTGCGCGTAAATAATCTTGAAGATGGCTTAATAAATACTCAGAGCCTGGATAAATAGAGGGTGTTAAAAATTGAGTGAGAACATAGGGCAAGCTACCGGGTTCTAGTAGTAATTTTTCCAATTCATAGCGATAAGCTTTATTTTCTGGGCTGTCTGGATTTTCTAGACTTAATTTTTTAAGCGCTTGATTTAAGCGTGATTCAGCGTGATCTGGAACTAAGTCAGGGTTGAAAAAATGCTGAAGGTTTTTCCCCAAGAGCCATTGGCTTAAAAATGCGTCAGAGCCTAAGGCTCTAAACGCACTAGTGGATGCGCCTTCAGGGACCCAAAATAAAGAGTCAAAATTGACGGGCGCAGAATCCTCTTGATTAGCCAGCGCTAAGGTTTCTTGAATAAGTCTGGGGCCTTCTGGCGCATTTAAAATATGTTGCCAAAAGCTCACAACCGCAGGGTCTGTGTGTAATCGAAAGCCGACTAAGATCGCCCAAATTTCTGAATATAGATCGGTTATTTGTTTTTCTGGGACCCAAAAATTGCCTTCAAATAAAGCGCGTTTTTCTGAATGTAAGTAAGCTTGCAAAGTGTCTAGATTTTTTAAATTTAAAACTAGAGGTGCCCGAACTTGTTCTAAGTTCAGCCCTGATTTTTCTTCTTGCTCTGGATCTAGAACATACAATGGATCCGTGGATTCTAACCAAAGATCACAAAATTCTTGGGTGTGATTGGACAAATAAGCCAAAAGATCTGCAGTATTTTTTTCTTTAGGTGATCGGGTCGGGAAGGGTAGGTCTGAGCGTCTAAAAAAATCAGGGAGCAGCACTGTGATGTCTTTTAAAATAAAATTTAATTTCTGAGAGATGTCGGGCGTATTTAATAAAAGAGGGGTTTTAAAAAAATCTAGGGCATGATCCCAGCTGTTTTTTTGATCTTTTTTTAAACTTCTAAAATTAGCTAAAGCCAAACTGGCTATTGATTTAAAATACTGGGGGGCAATATTTAATCTCGCGCTATCCGTATGATAAAGCGCGCCAGGATGAAGGCCCATATATGCAGCCAATGCTGCTTGGTCCATATGGACTTCCATGTCATGAGGGATGTCGAACAGGCCAATAAAAAATCCAAGCGCCAGATCGATGGCGTCTTTCACTAAGCGCTTCTGTAAATTCCCCGTGCAGCATATTTCTATGGACTCTAAGGCGGTTTTAACTCCGGCGGGGCATAAACTGAGCTGTTCGAAATCCACTTCTTTTTGTAATTTTTCACGCAGAGCGACTGGGCCTATTTGACTGAGGCTGTAAGAAAGACTCCAGCAGGTGTTTTCGAGTTGGCTGGTGATTAAGGCAAAGCAAGATTTTTGATGAAAAGACGTGTTTTCAAATAATAGGTCGGCTGGAGACTTTGAATCTGAATTTTTTTCAAGATCTAAGTCTGCGAAGAAAAAAACCAGCTGCAAATATTTAATCACGGCCAATTGGTATTGCTCGGGATTGTCTGGATTAATTCGTGCAGCGATTTCAGTGACTAGCGGATTTGAGGAATCAATATCAGATAATGCAAGCGTGCTTAAGTGGCTAGTCATTCCAGTCACTCCAGTTGTTCTATCAGATTCAGTAGGCCAAAGAGGGTTTAAATATTTTAAGTGCAAGGTCAGTGATGAATCAGAAACGTGATCTGCATGATTTTGAATGGCTTGATTGAGGTTTTTACCGCTTTGAGTTTTATCAGAATAATTTGATTGCTGAATGAGTGCATATAAATCCGTCATGCCTTTCTTGTAAGTCAGTGGTGAGATAGCAGGATCTTTGGGGAGAACATATCGCCCTTTTTGAGCTTGGCGGATGATTAAATTTTCTGGGCGTAATTTTTTTAAAATAACTAAAGCCTGTCCCAAGGGGGTGTTTAAAAAATCAAGATCTGGATGGGCTAAGCCTATTTTTAATAAAAACTTTGGGTGATAGTCGGCTAGTTTTTTTCTTTGGAAGGCTCGGTCTTGATCTTCCAGGTTTCTCAGGGCAATAAACAATAATTCATAGACATAGTGATGAATAGAGTGCCGGACTTTTTTAAAAGAAAAACGCATAAATATCTGCTTGATAAATTCAGCGCGTTGGTTTCTTGGGATGGCGTAGACCATGCGCTCTGCAATGAAGGTCTTGTCTGAAGATTTGTGAGGCCAAAGGCTGTTTAATAAAAACCACGAGCGGTCTTGTTCTAGATTGCGTAAAGCTTGTTCTAGGACAGCTTTGATGCTGTGAAATTGCAAGGGATTAGGTTCAGCAGAATCTAAAAGAGGAGGAAGAAAAGAGGGAAGAGAATGACCTGACATGGTGAGCCTTTTTTTATTTTATTTTATTTTATTATTTTGTGTTAAATTTTTTATAATTTTTTGTATAAAAAATTCAGCGCGGAATTGTGTGTGAATTGATAGGTGCGAGACAAGAGGGTGTGTGGGTAAGCGTCACACCAAGTACACCCCACCCCTAAATCTAGGCAGGGTCTTTCTGAATTGGATTTTTATTTTCAGATTGTTTGATTTTCGGCAGATGTTCTTTGGCCTTGATGGGCAAGAG
>Ga0214919_10008767_pt1 | contig 13207 bp, 7 predicted proteins | sample LL1503_MetaG_FD_177994 | JGI IMG/M metagenome (GOLD analysis project Ga0214919, IMG submission 177994) | Freshwater microbial communities from Lake Lanier, Atlanta, Georgia, United States - LL-1503 | ecosystem: Environmental > Aquatic > Freshwater > Lake | place: USA: Georgia | collected 2015-03-15
AGTCGAACTGATGGTTGCGGCATTAACAGTTGCACTGTTTCCCGTTGGCGTGAAGGTGTCTGGATTTCCGCCACCGAACGCTCCGCCAGTTGTTGTGGTTGTGATCAAAACATTCGACGGATCCAAGAGCCACGTTCCAGCTTGACCAAGCGCGGACGATGCATCGACGCGTCCAAAGGCTTGAAGGTTGTCTTTCGAACTTGTTTCAATAAATCCACCCTTGCCGCTGCCCGCTGCGCTTGCTTCGATCGATCCAAAGAAGCCGGTGTATTCATTCGACCACACGATGACGCGTCCACCGTTGCCACTTTGTGTTGCGTTGGCTGTGATGCGTGCGTCGGTTCCAATGACTGTGCGATTGGCTTGCGGAGCATTCGCTGCGTTCGTTCCCAGATAATCGCCACCGATGCGAACGCTGCCGCCGCCAGTTGCGCCGTTTGCATTCACGAGTGCATCGCCGAAGAGTCCGACGCGGTCGCCGAACACATCAATGGTCCCGCCCTTACCTGTGCTACTTGAGGCATCAAGAGTTCCGTTGACTGCAACGACTCCATCTTTTCCGCCGCGAGCTGCGATGCTCTTGCCGATGATCGATCCAGAAAGATCCATCGCAAGTGCGTAGAAATCGCCACTCGCCATCGAAACGCTGCCCTTGCCTGCATTGATTGTGCCTGTGTTGCTGATTGCAGCTTGAGTTCCTGCGCCGGAGCCATCAGCTCCAAGTTGCGAACGACTGACTGTGACCATGACTGGGCCAGTCCCCTTTTGGATCACCACTGAGTCGCCAGCACCCATTGCGAGATAGCCGTTGCCGACATCGATCGTTCCGCGGTTGGCAACATATTGCCCAACAAGCGCAACAGCTTGAGCCTGAATTAATCCTTCGTTGGTCACCTGACCAGTGAGATTTGTAAAGCGATCGCGACCAGCAAGGAAGTCGTTGTTGCTCATCGCGCCTGCAGCGGCGAAGAATCCACCGACTTTGATCACAGCACCATTGCCAATACGGAATCCTTGTGGATTGATGAGATAGACAATTCCGTTTGAAAGCAATGTTCCATCGATGCGGGTCAATTCAGAACCCGTCACGCGATTCAGCACGCGCGAAGTCGCACTCGGCTGAATGAACTGCATGATCTGTCCCGCCTCGACAGAGAGGCGGTCGTATTCGATGATCGCGCCATTACTTGCGCGAACAATGAGACGATTGCCATCTTGCGAGAAGGAGACGTTCCCACGTCGCACTCGTGCGCCTTGCGCTCCGCCTGCATCAGCCAAGCTGGTAATCACCAACAAGCTTGCACAAGCAAATGCTGCGACATTCAGCGATGCACGCAGCCAAGACAAACCGAAGGAAGAAGAGATGAAGTTAGAATTTGTGTTCTTCATGGCGTATTTTTTCTTTTTGAATGAGAATCAGTAAACAATTGAAGCAGAGAGCCAGAACTGACCGCTACCACTTTCGACATCAAGCTGATCAACTGAATTGAGAGCCCACGCCCAATCAACTGCAACTGTGAAATTGTCGAGGATCGAAAGATCCAAGCCAATTCCCGCACTCGTCATTGGTGTATTGACTTCGAAATCGTAAGAATCATTACTTGTAATTGATCCGCCGTCGAAGAAGGCGCTGAGCACAAGATCCCAATCAGGACTTGCTCCAGTTGAGCTATCAGGCGCCCATCGGAAAGGACGATCTACGAATGGGAATTTGCTCGTCGGTGTTGTTGCAGAGAACATTCGCGGAAGATGCAAGCGATACTCAACAGTTCCGACGAAGGCACTATCGCCAGCATCGATCGACTGCTGAAATCCGCGAACCGTATACAAGCCTCCCATGACATACTGCGAAAGTGGCGTCAAGCGATAATCGAATGCGTACTGGCCACGGATCGAACCGAAGATTTCATGAACCAATGGCTTGTATGTTCCGCCCGCCCAACCTGCGTCGAAGATAGGATCCAAATAGAACGACCCATAGATTGAACCATTGATCGTAGTAAAGTTGGAGGATGTGTTGGCTCGGCCAAGATTGTCGAGCTGTTCTTGATCAGCATTGGTCGTTGTGAACGCTGCGCCGAGGCTGCCTTGGATCGCCCAAGTATCCCCGATCGCCAAAGCGTCGACAGTTCCCGAGCCTGTGAAGAAGTTGGCATTACCGGTGGTCTCAAATAGTTGGTTGCTTGTGTAAGAATTCCAAGCGCGCGCCGAAGCATCAAAGTCCAGAAAGAAATTACCCTTCTGATAGAAATTCCAAATCAGGTCTCCCTGAGCGCCCCAATTGCTTCCGTTAAAATCTTCACCGGCAAGGCCGATATCAGAAGAGTTATAATTTCCCCATGTTCCAGTCACTCTCCAGCGCAGGTCCTTCATCGTTCCGACTCGCGCTTCGTAGTACCCAGTCACAGACTGAGTTTCGGACAAACTTGCAGTCTGATAGTTGACCGAGAGAATGTCATCATTATTGGTGAGCTGGGTTGCCAAGATTCCAAGTTGTTCCTGCCAATAACTTGTTTGCTGCGTTCCTGTATTCGAAATTTGGAAGAAAACGTCGAAAATATTCTTTTCTTGAACGAAATAGTCAAGCACAACCTGCGAAGAAGATGGTTCAGAAGTAACTGCAGCACTTACTGTTCGTCCTGGGAAGCGGCTGAGAGAGTAAAGATAGTCATCGAGCACTTCCTTCTCTAACAGGCCGCCACCGGTGATTGGTGAGCCAGCAATGACAGATGCCTGCTTTGGATCGTTGACAGACTGACCAACTGCATCCGCGCGAACGCCCGAAGTGACGGTGCGAACACTGCTGACTTGGGCTGCGACAACGTTGATGGTGTTGGTTCCGCTGGCGCTTCCAGCCGCATCCATCAAGCAAGCGACGCCACCGATGCCCGAGGCATTGACCGATGCGACAACTGCATTCTGAATGGAAACTCGTGCAGAGTCGGTGAGGGACCCGCTGTCCTTCGAAAGTTCAGCAAGGGTGAGGGTCGTCTTGGTTCCGTTGGAAGTTGGACTGCCGGAGAAACTAGAACCATCCCCAGAACCACTCTTGTAGAGAGTTACGGATGTCTGCATTAACGTGTCAGTACTAGGCATACGCGGATGATTGGCTGGTTCCATCTTGAAGGTGAACTGGGTTGACTGCGAGAAGCGAGCCTCGCTTGCCCAAGTCGATGCCTCTGTTTTTTGCGCAGGAGCAGCTGCAGGTGCGCTTCCCGTCGCAGATGGTTGGATTGCACGATTTGGCTTTCGTGAATCTGGGATCACAGGGTTGACAGACTGTGAAGGAGTTTGTGCGAAGGTGGACGTGCACAATAATGCAGTAACAAAGGCAAAAAACAGGCCTTTGAAACAAAAATTACGATTGCATACCATTGAAATAGTTGTGGTTTTTTTCATTTTTGATACCTCCAGCATTATTTAACTAGACCAAATTCGATCGTAAATGAAGACTAGAAAACTGTCAATTTACGATTGATGCGTGTTTTGCAAATTCGATGTTAAGAGAGAGAGAGAGAGAGAGAGAGAGAGAGAGAGAGAGAAGAATTGGCGTAAATTGTTGCTGTGCAAGTAGATATGTATTCTTGTGCGCCCGCCACATGCTTTGGTGTCTTGTAAGAGGGCTTTGGCGCGCTCATTGTTTCGACGAGGTTGCGAACTGCCTTGCGAAGCAATTTGAATTCGCAGAAGATCGAGCAACGTTGAGCGCGACGAATATGTCCCATTCCAAACAAAAACTTTTCTCGTCTATGAACATTGCAATCTTGGTTGCAGCGCTGGGATATTTCGTAGATGTTTATGACTTGATTTTGTTCAATGTTGTTCGGTGGCAGAGTCTTGAAGATCTCGGATTGACGATGGAACAACAGGCGCAAACAGGTGTTTGGCTTCTCAATTTGCAATTGATTGGCATGCTTCTCGGTGGTGTGCTTTGGGGAGTGCTTGGTGATTTGCGAGGTCGACGAAGCGTCTTATTCGGTTCGATCATTCTTTATTCGCTGGCAAATTTTTTGAATGCTGGTGTCGGAGCGACCAGTGGACCGCTTGCTTTTATGGGTGGATTTGATGCGATCACTGCGTACGGCGTTTTGAGATTCGTCGCGGGTGTTGGCCTTGCTGGAGAACTTGGCGCGGGCGTCACACTCGTTGCAGAAATTTCTTCTCGGCACGGAAGAGGATTCGCCGTAACAATCATCGGCGCAGTTGGTGTCGTTGGAGCCATCGCTGCTGGAGTTGTCAACGAATTCACGGGCTGGCGAATGTCATACGCAATCGGCGGAGTGATGGGGCTTGCACTTCTCGCATTACGATTCGCTGTCTTTGAAAGCGGACTCTTTGATGCAATGAAAAGTGAGAGTTCGAATCTTTCGCGCGGACTGCTGCCGCTTTTGAAATCGTGGTCGCTCACTTTGCGTCTTGTGAAGATTGTCGTTGTTGGAATGCCCATCTGGTTTACGCTTGCGATTCTTGTTGGACTTGCACCGAAAATCGCAAGTGAAATGGGTCTTTCGCCAACGCCCAAGCCTGGACACTTGGTGGCACTGTTTTATTCGGGAGCGATTTTCGGAGACATTGCCAGTGGCCTACTTTCGCAAAGATTGAAGTCACGCAAAATTCCAATCGGTCTTTTTATGTTTGGAACGACTGTTGGGTGCACGTTGGTATTGCTTCTTGGTCCACGCGGTGCTGCGTGGTATGGCGCGGCGACTGTTGTGATGGGATTCTTCAGCGCGTACTGGATCGTCGTGATCACCACAGCAAGCGAACTTTTTGGAACAAACGTACGCGCGACTGTCACAACGATGACACCAAATCTGATTCGTGCGAGTGCAGTACCTGTCACAATTTTATTTACTGCCGTGGCGAATCCGCTCGGCGCTGTTGGCGCGTCATGGTTGAGCGGCGGATTATGCTTCGCGCTTGCTGCGCTCGCACTCTGGCGACTGCCTGAACCATTCGGACGCGATCTGAATTACTACGAAAAGTGAGGCGGCGTGCGAGCATCAAACCGTTGAAGTTTATTGTGCGGAGGCAGATCGCTTGGCGATCAATTCATCAATTCGTTCGAGTCTTCGACGGTGTTGCGCGCGATCTGGTTCGATCATCGTTAATGCAAAGATGTGAATGCGCGCTGCAATCAAGTCTCCCGCTTCAAGCGCGCATGATGCCGCAAGTTCGCGTGTTGGTGCGCTGTATGGATCAATGCGAGCTGCGCGCTCTGCCGCGATGAGCGCAGCCTTGGAATCTTTCGAAGCCCGCGCGATGCGGGCGACTTCGAGTGCAAATGAGGGATCGTTGTCTGCACGAGCGTCGAGAAACATCAAGTGATCACGCGCTGACGCAGATTCGCCCCGAGCCATTGCGCGCGCCGCGAGTCGTTGATGAGGCCACGGATCGAGCGGACGAGATTTGGAATATCGCTCGAGCAGTTCGGCTGTCGCATCATCGATTCCACCTGTCACGGCGAGTGCGTCCATCGAAGCGCAGCGAGAGACGGCTCGACGCGCTGCAATTTCTAGTACATCCGGATGATTCGGATTCTCCGCCAAGATTTTTGCGAAGGCTTCGTCGGTGAGTGGCTCTTGAACCTTTGGCATAGTGATGATGGGGGCATCGGGTGACATGTCATCAATCTTTCCATCATCTTTCTGGCCAGCATTATTCTGGCTCGTATTTCCAAGCAGCACATCGATCGAAGGCTCTGCAGCAAGACCCCACGATGCGACTTGCAGCTTCGCCCAATTTTTAAAGTCAGACATGAACTGCTCTCGTGAAATGCCAAGCACTGCTGGAAATGCTTTTGCTTCTGTCTCGCCGCGCGCATATCGATCGAGCAATTGCGTAATCACATTCTTGCCATACGCCTCGCGCATGAACTGAACCATCCAATGTCCTTGCGCATATGCAAGCGTGCGATCGGACGGACGCTTGGGGCGAACGAATGCCCATTTGATTTCGTCAAGATCAAAAAGTTGATTTTTCTGCAGGGTATGAGCCAACAATTCATACGTTCGCCAATCGCGCGCCTTGTGCTCCATATCAACTGCAGCCGCTTCGGTGAACCAATGTGGAATGCGATTGCTGGTGCGATCAAGCGTGACCGTATGAACAAATTCGTGACGCAATGTGTCGAGCCAATCGAATCTTCCAATCGATTTACTTGTGCCTCCATCGCGCGGAGGTTCGAGTGCGATGACTGGACCAGTGCTTGCAGCGACCGTATGAATTTGTGGCATGCCTGTGATGCGCACTGCAAAATATTTGTGATCAGGCATCAACTCGATCGTCGTGATCCCTTTGGGTTCATGACCATAGCGATCGCACACCTCGCGGTACATCGTTTCCAACTGCGCAGGCATACTTGCCGCCAAAATTTCGTCAACGCCTGCTCGACATCGCACTCGAAAATGTTCGCTCTTGAACACTTTCCATCCTGCCATTTCTTCCAGTAAAAATTTGCTGAATGCCACACGCTTGTCGTATGGATCAAGACGCACTGCGTCGGTCAGGGCAGCGAGAGCTTGCTCGTCGTGACCGGCCTGCATTTCCAACAATCCAAGATCGTTGCGAGGAACGCTCCAGTTTGGTTCGCGACGAGCAGCTTCTGTCAGCAAGTCCGCGGCATCTGCGTATTGCCGGGCGAGTGAGAGATAGCGCCCAACTTGCCACGAAGCTCGACCGCTATTGGGCGCAAGCGCGTCGGCCTTGGCGAGCGTTGCACGCATTGCATCAAAATCATATTGCAGTGCATATGCGGAGGCCTCGAGTGCTATCGCTTCTGGGAGCATTGGCATTTGAGCGCGAATATTTGCCAAAACCGCGAGAGCTTCATCCGCATCAAAGCGACAACACGCAGAATCTGCGCGCAGCAAAGCCGCAGGCGCACAAGGTGCAGTGGCATCAACTGTTGCTGCTGCTTCTGTGATTTGCAGCGCCGCGCGTTCTGCTCCATCGAAGTCGAAACCCATCAACGCAACTTCACCAAGAAGTTGCCACGCATCTGCAGATCGCGGATTCAGCGAGAGCGCTTCACGCAGCGCGCCGACTGCTTCTTCAACATTATGTTTTTCGATCAAGAAGCGCGCTTCGACAATTCGTCCACGCCAATCCAATCGATCCATTTCGCGCGCATCAGTGAGTGTCTTGATGATCGCATCACATGCGGCTGCATCCGCTGCACGCACACGCGCAAGAACTGTCATCGCTTCTGCGACCAGAACGATATCGGATGCTGTGATTGTTTTTCCATCAACAAATTCTCGAACCGCTTCGGCGGCGGCTGTTGCGGCTTCATCTTGTCGACCAAGACCTTCGAAACATTGCGCACGCAAAGATGATGCAGGCGCGCCAGGCAAATCGGTCAAGACTTGTATCGCTTCATTGAATCTCCCCTGCTTCATCAACGCCTCTGCTCCCAAAAGCGCAGGAACTCCTTCGGGCAATTTTGCGCTCGTCAAGACTGCACTGGGAACACCTGCGTCGATCGCAGCACGAGCGCGCCGCGCGGGATCTGCGAGATCTTCCGCCGTCCACTGTCCGTGACGGACACGCGTATTCGCGCGATCTTCATCGTTTCGCCATTGCGCATCGATCGAAGCCTGCGCTGCTGGTGCAAGTGTCGCAGTCTTGGGCACAGGCGAACCTTGTCGAGCATCTGCCGAAGCAACGATGGCGCAAACTGTCATCGCTCCAACAGCAAGAGCGCTGCGCAGCGACAACGTGGCGAGAAAATGATTCATCTTTCGCATTGTTCTTATGAAGCGTATCCCGAGTTTCTTCTATTCACCTCAACTTCAGCAAGTTTAAGGATTCAGTGGACGCGTATCAATTTTCCACCCATCAGTTGATGGCGGCGAGAGTATTGCACGGGCCGCATCATCAAGTCCAACATTCAATCGACCATCTCGCAACAGAACGCGCGTCTTATCGCCGTTGACTGCTTCAACTTCAACGCCGCGCGGGATCAGCGATGTTCGATCGAGAATGATTGACATTGCCGCAGTATCACGCGCCATCTTTGTGCCAACTCGCGGAACCAATCGCAAAATAACGAGAGGGCTTTCAGTCGCGCTTACTGTGACTCCTGCTGCGCCTGCTGATCCTGCTACGGGTGGAACTGTTGCAAGTGAACGGAAAAATGGCGCATCTGGAAGCGTTCCTATGGTCACAATAAATTCGCGCACGACATCTTTCTTAGGCTGACCGAGCGGAACAGGAAATGGACCTTCTCCAACTCGAAGTGGATCGAATGACTCGCCTTCGGGAGCGAGTTGACGACGAATCACCTGCTTTTTCGTTGGATCAAATTCCGACATCCAGCCACCGCGAAAAACAAATCTGCGCGCATCGGTCGACCCGCGACCAGTGCTGTCGATCAATTCGTCGAAGACAATTCCGATTTCCCGATCCTTTCCAGTAGGGCCGAGAACAACAACTCGACCGCGTCGAACTTCGCGCTCATCAGTCAGCGCTTCAAACTTTTCCATCGTCGCACTCGCCGTGAAATCTTTCATCGTGCGCCCCTGCTCTTCCATTGCATCAAGAAGTTTCTCAACCGTGGCGTCGTCTTTGGTTGGCGCGGAAGTTGGCACAGGCACGACCACGATCTCGTTCGCATTGCGACTTGCAGGCGGAACGCTTTGGCAAGCAAGCAAACCAAACATTGAAGCGCCACTTATATATAGAAGGAATAGTGACATCATCGAAGTGTGGCCATTCATTGAATTGGAACTTGCTCCACGATCTCGAGGCCGAAGCCATGCAAGCCAGGCATCGCCTTTGGATGATCACTCAATACGCGCAGGCGGCGTAAACCCAAGTCGCGCAGAATCTGTCCTCCGATGCCGAATTCTCGCTGATCCATGGGCTGAGCGCGCGCGCCAATACCACCGAGCCGAGTGAGATCGGGAGCATTGACATCATCTCCTCCACTGCGGCGCACTTGATGAATGAGATCGGTCAATTCATCGCCTTCACTTTCCGTTCGCAGATAAACAAGGGCACCCTTTTTTGCTTTGCGAATAGCTCGCAGCGATGCGCGCACAGTCTCTTGACCGCAACGCTTACCAGGCTCACGCGTCGCCGCGAAAATATCGCCAAGAATATCTCTGCGATGCATGCGAACTAAGACTGCATCTTCGTGCGCAGTTGGCCGACCATCACTTTCGAGAACTCCAACTCCGCCAAGGCAGAGCGCCAAATGAGGCTGAGGGTCGAGCGAACTATGCCAAGCATAAAGAGTGAATGGACCTTCGGGAGTTTCCACAAGAACTCCGCTGACAGGTGCGATTCGTTTGACAAGCGTCTCGCCGCGCAAACGATGTTCGATGATCTGCTCTACCGAACAAATTTTCAGCGCATATTTTTCGCACAAAGTTTTCAGATCGTCCATGCGTGCCATCTCGCCATCTTCGCGAACGACTTCGATGATGCACGCCGCAGGAAGCAATCCGGCTAAGCGGCAGAGATCGACCGATCCTTCGGTTTGTCCTGTTCGCACTAAAACTCCGCCTTCACGAGCGCGCAGAGGATTGATATGACCAGGCCGCACGAAATCGTCGGGGCGACTCTTTGGATCTGCGATCATTCGAATCGTTGTCGCGCGATCGCGCGCGCTGATGCCAGTTCCCACTCCATGTCGCGGATGACCATCAACCGAAACCGTGAACGCAGTACCACGCAAACTGGAATTCGAACCAGCTTGCGGATGCAGAGCGAGCCGGTCGCACGTTTCGCCATCAAGCGAGACACAGAGATATCCACCAGCCACGCGATTGAGAAAATTGACAGTCTCTGGAGTGATCGCTTGCGCGGCGCAAACCAAATCACCCTCGTTTTCTCGCTGTTCGTCATCCACCAGAACGATGATCCGCCCCGCGCGGAGTTCTTCAAGGATTTCAGGAATGGGAGCGAAGGTGTTCATGGACGGTTCACTTTATCCTTCCCGTATGACAAGCGTGCGCCTTCAATCAAATTCCACCACGAAAAAATCTCCTACCGCAAAAAGCAAGGGCGATCTTGCCGCCCGCCGCGATGAATTGTGGCTGCTCGAATTAACGAGCACTCCCACTGCCGCGGGGCATGAAGAACGCGTGATGGCGTGGATTGATGGATGGCTTGCGCCGCGCCGATCGAAACTGGATGTTCAGCGGGATGATGCTGGCAACTTTCTCATTCGCCGAAAAGATCGTTCGCGTTCTGCGCGCCCAATTCTGATCACCGCGCATCTTGATCATCCTGCATTTGTAGTTCTCGTCCCTCCATCAATCAAAGGTTCTGCGGCGTCGCGAAGAAATTTGACAATGGAATTCCGCGGGGGCGTGAACGATCCATATTTTGTTGGAGCACGAATCGAAGTCATCGATTATTCCGGCTCACGATTTCCTGCGACGATCATCACCCTTGATGCGAAGCAGCAACCATACAAGCGTGTTGTTGCTCGACTCGATCAAACTCCAACGAGCAATTCGATTGCCGTGGGAGATATCGCACGCTGGCTTCTGCCTGCGCCGCGCATCGTGACGCGTGCCGTGGGCGCACCAATGCCAAATGGAGAGCAAGCTGAAGTCCGCGTCATCGAAACAAATGCATGCGACGATCTTGCGGCGGTCGCAGCGGCATGCGCTGCATTTGATCGACTGATGAAGAACAAAGCCGCGGCGAATGTGGGACTTCTTTTTACAGTCGCGGAGGAAGTTGGATTCATCGGAGCCATTCACGCAGCAAAGACGAAGTTCATTCCTCGCAACGCGAGATTGATTTGCCTCGAAAACTCCCGCAGTTTCCCACACGATTCTCCTATCGGCGCTGGCCCGATTTTGCGTGTCGGCGATCGAATGAGCGTCTTCAGTCCAACCCTGACGAATGAACTTTCTTTCCTCTTCACCTCACACAGAAAGAAGCGCGTTGGATTTCAGTGGCAGCGCAAATTGATGGCAGGCGGAGGATGCGAAGCGACGGCATTCGCAGCGTATGGATTTGAATCCACATGCCTCTGTCTTGCGCTTGGGAATTATCACAACATGAGCGATATCGATGGCGTTCTCGCTGGCAAGCGACCTGCAAAGATCGAATGTGAGTTTGTCTCGATCGATGATTATCACGGATTGATTGAAATGCTCATCGTCGGAACGACCGGCTTGGCAGCAATCGATGCGGCGAATGCAAAGCGACGGACGCCGGCGATCTCTGTTCACTTGCCAGTGATGGAAATGCTTTATCGCAGATCCTCTTCCGTGCTCGGCGGATAAATCTCTACGATCCCTATTCTCCATGTCACAGAACTCTGCAAGAACTCCCAGAATCAACGATCTTGCAAACCGCATAGATGTTGGCTTTCGCGAAGCGCTTTTGGCCGCGATGGGTGAAAGTGCAGCGGCGACTGATCCATCGATCAAAGTCGCGGCGAATCCAAAATTCGGTGATTTTCAAGCAAATTTTGCAATGGGGCTTGCCAAGTCTCTGGCCACAACTCTTGGTAAGAATCCACGCGAAGTTGCGCAATTGGTTGTGGATCACCTTCCACAATCACTGCGTGATCTGTGCGAACCAATGGAAATCGCAGGACCTGGGTTTGTCAACATTCGGCTGAAACCAGAGTGCATCGCTGCGGCGTTGACGGCGATGGACATTCCGTCGCTTGGAGTCTCTGATGCACAAGGCACGCATTCAGTTGCAGTCGATCTCTGCGGAGTGAATGTCGCCAAGCAAATGCATGTTGGACATTTGCGAGCGACGATCATCGGCGACACAATTTCACGCCTCTATGAACGACTTGGATGGAAAGTTTTCCGACAGAATCATTTAGGTGATTGGGGATTGCCAATTGCGATGACTCTTGCTGCACTGCGAAGAGCGAAGACTGATATCAATCGCGTAACGCTTGATGATCTGAATACTGCATACCGAAATGCACAGATGCAGGGACGCGATGATGAAGCAGGACTTGCCGCCGCGCGTGCAACGCATGTTGGACCTCATCGCATCGCAGAGTTGGAAGCACAGCACGATGGAGCATCCGCCGCGCTGAGTGATGCACACGACACGCTTCGACGATTGCAATCTGGCGACACGGCAATCGTGGCGGATTGGCAGAAATTGATTGATGTCACGATGCGAGAGGTCTATGAAACAGCCCAAATTCTGCGAGTTGACCTGAAGCCCGAGCATAATCGTGGAGAGAGTTTCTTTCGTGATCGCCTCGCATCTACTGTCGATGCTTTCGTGAGTGCGAATCTTGCGGTGCGCGATGATGGCGCATTGGTTGTTCGCTTTGCCGATCGTGAACGGCCCCTCTTGATCCAAAAGTCTGATGGCACTTCGCTCTATGCAACCACCGATCTCGCAGCAGCGAGATATCGCATTCAAGATCTTGGTGCGGAGCTTGTCGTGTACTGCGTCGATGCACGCCAACGCGACCACTTCCGAGATGTCTTTGATGCGGTTCGATTGATCGGCTGGACAAAGCGATCAGATGATTCTCAAGCTTCACTGGTCCACGTTCCTTTCGGCGCAGTTCTCGGCGCTGACAAACGACCACTGAAAACACGCAGTGGCGAAAACTTCACGCTCAAAGCGTTGCTTGACGAAGCCGTCGCACGCGGTCGACGCGAAGTGCGTTCTCGAGCGGCGGTTCCCGATGCGCCGACCTCTGGAATGTCGGGCGCAGAGTTGGATGCAATCGGCGAAGCGGTTGGAATCGCTGCGATCAAATATGCTGATTTGTCCTGCGATGTAGGCCGCGACTATGTCTTCGATCTTGACAGAATGGTCTCTTTCGAAGGAGATACTGGACCATATGCGCAATATGCCCACGCAAGAATTTCTGGGATTCTTGCCAAAGCAGGCGCGAATGGAGCGACGAGTCCGATCATCATCGGCGCGCCAGAAGAACGCGCGCTCGCATTCAATCTCTTGCGATATCCAAATGCGATCGAAGATGCTGCCGCGCAACTTGCTCCCAATCGAATTGCGGCGTTCATTTATGAACTCGCAAATACTTTCAACGCGTTCTATCAATCCTGCCCAGTGCTTCGAGGAGTCGATGATGCGACGCGATGCTCACGACTTCGATTGTGCGATTTGACGCGCCGCGTGTTGGCTGACGCACTTTCCATCATGGCGATTTCCGCTCCCGCTCGAATGTGAAAACGATGACCAATACACATCCCAATCTCAGGCTTGTCGATCACCCCCTCATCCAACACAA
>Ga0214919_10008768_pt1 | contig 13206 bp, 9 predicted proteins | sample LL1503_MetaG_FD_177994 | JGI IMG/M metagenome (GOLD analysis project Ga0214919, IMG submission 177994) | Freshwater microbial communities from Lake Lanier, Atlanta, Georgia, United States - LL-1503 | ecosystem: Environmental > Aquatic > Freshwater > Lake | place: USA: Georgia | collected 2015-03-15
GCAAATCAATCACTTGTGCCAACGCCGGGGAAGGAGGCGGCGCTGTCTGTCGAATAGCGGGTTGATCAACGGCAGCGGCGCGCGCCAGCGTCGCCGCAGCAGTGGCCGCACTTGCCTCATTTTGCGCGTTCTGCGCCGCAGCCACCGCTGCGGTTTCAAGACGTTCAATCAGCGCTGTTGCGGCATCGGGAGGAATGCATTCGCTGACACGCATTGCCATGACATCGAGCGCGGCGACCGCCTCGGCAACCGATGCCTGATCAAATTCACTGACTGTGTCATAGGAGAGCTGCTGCAATGCACGCTCCAGCGCGTGGGCAAGTTCACGCATGTCCTCCAAACGGATCGTTCCGGCAATGCCTGCGAGGGTATGCGACGCGCGCAGAAACCTGTCACTGACTACGCCGTGGTCCCTGAGAACCTGAAGCTCGGTACGCATCACCTCCAGGTGCGCTGTCGTTTCACTGATGAAAATACCGAATAGCGTGGGCGAAACACAAAGCTCACCGATTTCAACCATGTCGTCCTCGGGAGGCAGGACGGCAACCGGGGCCGCCTCCTCGGTGGGCTCGGCAACAGGAGCGACCGGCTCCTGCCCGTGCCTCACAGCTTCGGCCATTGCAATCAGCGCCTGTTCGTCGCTGGAACTGCCACCCTGCTTGAGGCGTTCAACATTGACGTGAAAATAATCATGCGCAGCGCGCACGAGAGCGGTCAGCGCCGGCGTTGCATCGCGCGCCTCCTGCAGCCAGATGTTGATGATCTGCTCGACCGCCCAGGCCGCCTCTCCAAGGCGTGTCAGGCCGACCATGCGGCCGCTGCCCTTGAGTGTGTGAAAACCGCGGCGGATGACCGTTAGCGCCTCCTGATTTTGCGGTTGCACTTCGCTAGTCGCGACATGGCGGGCAATACTTGCCAGCACTTCATCTGCCTCTTCGAGATAAACACCGAGCAACTCAGCGTCCACGATTTCATCCGTGGCATCGATCAGCTTTGTGGTCTCGGCCGAAGGCTCCGGTGCGGCTGTTCCCGGAACGATGCCTTCGATCGCCTCGGCGAGCGGCTGATGTGGCATCGCCCCGGATTTGTCCAGCATCGAGAGCGCTTCGCTTGCCTGGGTTTCCAGCCTCACGTCAGCTATCAGGCCGGCATCTTTCTGGATTGACTCCAGGTTTTGCCGCAACTCCTGCTTGATGACCGCGTCGTTGGGTTTTTCCCTCCAGGCTTCGAACAGCGTTGCAGCATCTTTTTTCTGTTGCTCGAGTTCAGCCTCGACCGAACCGCCAAGACGCTGGGTACGTTCCATCGCGGTCTCGGGCACGCTTGGCTTGATCGGCCGTACGGCCAGATCAAAGTCGGCCTTGCCGTGCGCGAGCGCCTCGATATAAAAACCAAGCCCGGACAAAGCCTGGGCGACACGCTCAAAGTCTTCCGACTGCGGCGCATAGGTTTCGCTGGCGAAACGGCTTATGTCCTGACGGCACGCACCAAGCATGTCGCCGGCGCGGGTTTCACCCAGAATGGACAGGGCGCCCAGTACCTGGCGTATGGGTTTGTCCAGGGCCGTGAGGTCTGCGCGCTTGGTGACATCGCGGAAAAATCCATCCAGCGTTTGCTCTATGGCGCGCAGGTTCGCCTGAATTTCGGCCACCACCTGGTGCATGGCGAGCCGCTCCTGCGCACGACGCGACATTTCATCCAATAGTGGAATATGGGGCGCGCCGACCGGCGGACGCCCGAGCGCGCAAGCCTTTAATCTTTCCGCCATCACCTGCGCCTGCTGCGCAAACTCGGTGGCTACGCCGGCGTAGTTTTCAAGCGCGTTATCAAGAAGAAGCAAGGATGTCGCCACTTCCATGGCGACGACCTCGTCGACTTTTTGTGCGCTACTGGCAAGCCAGACACCAATAAGGGCCAGCTCACGGGCGAGTACGGCCATTTCGGTCTTGGGCAATTTTTCCGCGCCTTCCTTGATCTGCGCGGCAAGATCCTTGAAAGCGGTCAGGCTTGGCTGATGGCCTGAAGCGAATTTGTTCCAGGCGTCCTTCGCCTGCGTAACGTACTCGTGCAAGGCACGTACTTGCGGCTGTTCGGGCAAGGCCGCCGCACGCGCGGCATCACGCTCGGGGATGCTGCCCTCAAGGGCGTAATTGTCGTGCACATCGCGCAGCAGGTCGCTCGCCGGTGCCGCGTGTGCGACAAAATAAAGCGTCTCTCGAATCAAGCGTTCGGCGACATTCGTCGAGCCTTCTATCAGCCGTTTTAACTGCTGCTCAATGCGCATGCACATGCGCTTGGCATCGAGCTTCGGGGGAAGCGCATTGTGGGCAAGTGCATCGCAAAAAGCCGCCGCCACCCACCAGAAGTCCCGCTGTGTGGGCAATTGCTGCGCCGACTCGATGGCGCTGATAGCCTCGCGCATCTCGTTCGGGCCGGCGGCATCGTGTTTTATCCATTTCAGCAAACCGCGTTGAAAGCGGCTGCGCTGATCGCGAAAGTACCCGGACGCCTGCTCGGGCGGCATTTGCGGGAGCACATCGGCGCGTGGCGGCGCCCTGTTCGCGAGCTCGGGGTAATACAGATCGGTCGGGTCGGCCTCGCGGCCGCTTGCCGCCAGCAACTCGCCGTAAGCACCGAGCAGCCGCAGCGGCTGATTGGAGACCCCGTTAATCAACTGATCGAGATAATCAGAAAGGGCCGCGTACCCGCGCTGCGCCCGCCGGAAATTCTCCACGCTGCAGGGCAGGGTTTCACGCTCAAGGTTGGTAAGGAATGATTCGAGCTCCTCGGAAACGCGCGTAACACCGTCCAACCCGACGACCTGCAACGCGCCATGCGCTTGATGCAGATGGGTTTGACTGGCTTTGAGCAGGCTTTTATCGGCGTTGTTCGCGGCGAATTTCTTCAGCGCGTCAAGCGAACGAGCGAGTGACTGGTCAATCTCTCCTTTTACCCAGGAGAGCGGACCAACATCAAATTCGACGCGCGAGTTCATCGTGAGTTGATTGGCTGCGTGAGGCGGTCAGGCGATCTTGAAATTGGAGACCGAGCCCTTGAGCTCCTCGGCCAGATCCGAAATCTGCCCGATGGACACCGCCGTCTGCTGCGTGCCCTCGGTCGTTTGTTTCGTGATCGCCAAGATGTCCTGCATATTGGCGGCAACCGCGCCGGCGATGTGCGCCTGCTGCTTGGTGGTTCCGGCAATACCCTCGATCAGTTCTGCCAGCCTGGTCGACACCTGGCTGATCTCGCCAAGGGCCTGACCCGCGTTATCGGATAGCTTGGCGCCCTCAACCACGCCCTGGGTGCTTTTTTCCATCGCCGCCACCGCCTCCTGGGTATCGGTCTGAATGGTTTTGACGATGGCGCCGATTTGCTTGGTCGCCTCAGCCGACCGTTCCGCGAGTCGCTGCACCTCCTCGGCCACCACCGTAAACCCGCGCCCAGCCTCGCCCGCGGATGCCGCCTGGATTGCGGCGTTGAGCGCGAGCACGTTGGTCTGTTCCGTGATGTCCGTGATCAGTTCGACGATCTCGCCGATCTCCTGCGAGGACTCACCCAGGCGCTTGATGCGCTTGGCCGTGTCCTGGATCTGCTCGCGAATTTCGCTCATGCCAGAAATCGAGTTTTGCACCGCTGCCGTGCCTTTCTGGGCCGCCGCAAGTGACTGGCGCGCCACCGTCGCCGACTCCTCGGCGCTGGTCGACACATTGTTAATGGCAGTGGCCATCGACAATACCGAGTTCGAGGTCTCCAGAATTTCCTCGGATTGCTTTTCAGCCGCCGCCAGCAATCGCGTAGAGGTCTCACGCGCGGCATCGGTGGCGTTTGAAACCTGGGCCGCGGCCTTGTTGATCCGGCCAACCAATACGCGCAACTCTTCAATGGTGTAGTTGACCGAGTCCGCAATGGCGCCGGTGATATCCTCACTCACCGTTGCGCTCACCGTCAAATCACCGTCGGCGAGGCTACCCATTTCATTCATCAGACGCAGAATGGCGTCCTGATTAGACTGGTTCTGGCGCGCGGCATCCTGCCTCTGGCGTTCCGACTCTTGCGCCTGTTGCTGAATGTCATCCCGATACACCTTGATCATTAAAAGTATGACGCCGATGGTGAGGAGCACGAAAAATGTCATGGCGGCAAAGTTCCGCGCGCGCCCTGCAAGTTCCTCCTGGTACGCATCAGCAAGTTTTTGCGTGGCATTCAGAAGATTCTCCGAATCTGCCAATACGGCCCGGCCCGCAGCCTTCGCGTTGACGAGGTTCTGAAGACCGCCGAGTATGTCTGCGACGGCCGGCTGAAACTCCTTGTAGGCCGCCTCAAGTTCAGCCAGTTTGCCCGCGGTTTCGCTATCCTTGGTCGCACCCACACGCAGTGCGTCGCTACCTATCATCAAACCCTGCAGGATGTCGCGGAAGGTATTGGTGTCCTTGCCCATGAGGAACGCGACTTCGGGGTCGACAACCTCGGAGGCGAGCATGTTGTTCGCATTTTTTGCCAGTCGTTGTGTCAGCATGACCAGCTGGCCCGACAGCGCGACTTCGCGTTGCGCCGAGCCCAATTGCAGCTTGAGCGCCGAAACCTGCTCCGCTATGTCGAGCAGTGCCGGATTACGCGAGTTTATGCTGCGCACCGAAGAACCCAGGGTAACGAGGTTTTTTTGCTGTGCCTGAACCAACGCGAGGTTCTTGTTGGTTTTCTCCCATTCCTGCGTCAACGCCTCGAGCACAGGTTGAACCTGATCTGAGGTGGCAGGAAGTTTTACGCCACCGGGTGCATCGCCGCCGTTGCTCAGCAAGGCAAGCAGGCCGGTGAATGTGTCACGCGCGTCGCGCAGGCGACGGAAGGCTTCGGCGCTGCCCTGCAATCCACCCTGCGTTTCTTTGGCAATCCGCTGCGACAGCATGCGCATCTGGCCCGCCGAAGAAACATACACCGTGCCGTTTGTCGCCATACGCACATCGACGAACACGACCGCTGCGGTGACCAGCAGACAGGCCAGGATAATGGTGCCCAGAATCTGGTACTGCCGGCTGACCGCCATCTTGCCAATCAAGGGCAGGGGTGCGCCTGAACGAAGTACGTCCCGCTTGGCATTTTCCATCACCGTCGTTGCACCCCGTATGACCAGGGTGGAATGCATCGCCGGGTTGGCAGCCTTGGGCTTGGCTGTGGCAAGCGCAGACGCTTTTGCCGCATCGGTCTGCTTATTTTGTTTTTGGGGCTTGCCTTTGCCGAACTTCAATTCAGGCAGTTTGAATGCCATACACCCTCCAGATCGTCGCTTTTGTTACGTCATTTGCCAAATGGGCTTGCATGCTCGGGGGCCTTCTTGTCCTCAGACACCCGCGTGCAAGAAATCGTTGTGCCGCACCAACTCACCCGCCGCAAGCTCCTGCCACAGACGTCCCTCCGAATCGCGGTAACTCGCCGCAATCCAAGGCCTTGGGTCAGCCGCGTTGTCCTGCTCAAGTTGCTGCACGTTGCGCAGGCCCGTCATGCGACTGATGAGTAAGGCCGCGTTGACCTTATAACGCGCGGCGACCAGCATGATTCGCGCTTCCGCCGTTCGTGGTGTCGGCTCCCCGCCCATGAAAAGCGCCAAATCAATGACGCTATGCAAATTGCCGCGGATATTCGCCAAGCCCAGAAACCATGCTTTCGTTAGCGGCACCGAGGTCACCTGGGGCACCGGCAGCACTTCGCCCGCTTCATCAAGGCGGAGCAACAAGTTGGCTCCCCCGACCTGAATCCCAAGCCGCGACCCCGAGGTTGACTGGTCGGCCGCGCCTTTAAGGCGCTCGACCAGTTCCTGCTGGAAGTCTCGAAGGCTGGTTTTCTTGATCGCCACGGTGTTTTCTGCCGTTCCCGCCGCCTAGCCCAAAGCGGCAATTTTGCCCAGCAGTTGGCCGGCATCGACCGGTTTGGTGAGGTATTCCTTGGCGCCCTGACGCATTCCCCACACCTTGTCCGTTTCCTGATCCTTGCTCGTGCACATGATCACCGGTATGTGCCTCGTAGCCTCGTCGCGCGTGATGTTGCGCGTCGCCTGAAACCCGTTTAGACCGGGCATCACCACGTCCATCAAAATCAAGTCGGGCAGTTCGGCCTTGGACTTGTTGATGCCTTCCTCTCCGTTTTCGGCGAGCACCACCTGGAATCCTGCCTTGGTCAGGGTCTCCAGCATGAACTGGCGCTCAGTTGCCGAGTCGTCCACTACGAGAATTTTCTTGATCGTCATTTTCAGTTCCCTTGCGTCTGTGTTCGGTGTCTTGTGTGTCGTGTCTTGTGTCTTGTGTCTTGGTTCTGTTTTCAGACTGCCCGTTGCGGCGCGTACGCGGCAACGGTCTTGAGCAAGCTATCCTTGGCGAACGGCTTGGTCAGATATTCATCCGAGCCCACCATGCGCCCTCGCGCGCGATCGAACAGCCCATCCTTGGACGACAGCATGATTACGGGCGTGCCAGAGAACCGCGGATTTTTTTTGATCAGGGCACAGGTCTGGTAGCCATCGAGGCGCGGCATCATGATGTCGACAAACACGACATCGGGCTGGTGGTCGGTAATTTTTGACAGCGCGTCAAAACCGTCCTCCGCAAGAATGACCTTACATCCAGCTTGCACGAGAAAAATTTCCGCACTCCGGCGTATGGTGTTCGAGTCATCGATCACCATAACCTTGACCCCGGATAGACTGACCGTGTCGTTCACTGATCTGGTTCCCTGTGCGCCCGCCCAGTCCGTTGCCAAGCACGATCTCGGGCAAAGTCTTAATCACGTGGCGGAGTCCCGCAATCGACGCAGACTATATATTTAAATTATTTAAAAACAGCTAATTACAGAGCAATCCTAAACTTAAAAAGACACAAATTACCGCGAGGTGCACCGATGTTGCGGACACCTCTTTAGGCAGCGCCGACCACGACGCTGCCTAGGCTTTCATCATCTCGAGTCTGCCCGCTTGAGCCCATATCCGCGTTCTGCAATTGATGCAAACTATACGCCTAAATGATGACAAAACAAATCGTTACAAAGCATTTCTAAGGCAGATTGAGACAATTGACGCCACGCGGCAATCCAATGCCTGGTATGCCTTTTAGCAGGCGTCGTCCGCAGGTATTTTCAGACTTCCACCATCTCGAAATCTTCTTTGCGCGCACCGCATTCGGGGCATGTCCAGTTCATCGGAACGTCATCCCAGCGCGTTCCGGGCGCGATGCCCTCCTCAGGCAATCCAGCCTGCTCATCGTAGATCCAACCACAAATGAGGCACATCCAAGTCTTGTATTCAGTAGTGACGATCATATTCAAAGGTAGGTTAAAATGGTTCCCCGCATCTTACCTTGTTGCTCTCCATGCTTCTAGGTTTGGTTCGATCCCTTCGTGACATGGGGTTTCTCCCCTCATCCCACGCGACCGCGCCCGAAATGCCTCACAGGTAGCACCTCCGAATGCCCTCATCCCCCCCCATTGTGCTTTCGTTCGCCGCCAGCGATCCTTCGGGCGGTGCCGGCATTCAGGCCGACATCATGACGCTGTCGTCGATGGGCTGCCACGCCTTGTCCGTCATCACTGCGATCACGGTGCAGGACACGGCCGGCGTGGATGACATTTTGCCGATCGACTCAGACTGGGTCGCCGACCAGGCTCGTCTTGTGCTCGAAGACATGCCGGTTTCGACATTCAAGATTGGTCTGCTGGGAAGCGTTGAGAACATTGCCGCCATAGCCGAAGTGGTGTCCGACTATCCGGACGTGCCGCTCATTCTTGACCCGGTGCTGGCCTCCGGACGTGGTGACGAGATGGCCACCGACGACATGATTTCCGCGCTGCGCGAACTGCTGGTGCCGCAAACGACCATCCTCACGCCCAACAGCATTGAGGCGCGCCGCCTTGCCCAGGAGGATGACGAGGACATCACGCTAGACGAATGCGCCAAGCGCCTTCTGGATATGGGTGCCGAGTATGTTTTGATCACCGGTACGCACGAAAATACGCCCCAAGTCATCAATACGCTGTACGGACCCGACGGCCTGGTGCGTTCCGAAAGCTGGGACCGCCTCCCAGGCAGCTACCATGGGTCGGGCTGCACGCTTGCTTCGGCGATCGCAGCCACCATCGCCAACGGACTGGACATTCCTGAAGCGGTGCACGAGGCGCAGGAATACACCTGGCAATCGCTGGCTGCGGCGTTCCGTCCGGGAATGGGACAGAACATCCCGGATCGGTTTTTCTGGGCACGCGATATGGATGACAAAAACGGCTCCGGTTCCACCTAAGTCCGCTTTTGCGCCCGTCAGCGCTCTAATACGGTCACATCGCGCATCAAACCCAATAAAGCAACACTACCGAGCACAGCCATGGCCACCCCCAGTTCCGCATCCCAAGCTCAACGCCTCGTGCGCGGGCTGTACGCGATCACGCCGGATCAGATCGACACAGCGGTCCTTGTCAGCCGCGTAAGCCATGCAATCGCCAGCGGCATCACCTTGCTGCAATACCGGAACAAAGCCGCGGGTCTGCGTTTGCGGCGTGAACAAGCGGGCGCGATTCTGCCGCTTTGCCGCGAAGCGGGCGTAACCCTCATCATCAACGACGACTTGGAGCTGGCCCTCGAGATCGAGGCAAACGGCGTGCATCTTGGCGCCGAAGACGGGGATATTGCCGCGGCGCGCGAAGCGCTCGGGCCGCGGCGCTTACTCGGCGTGTCCTGCTACAACCGCGCAGGACTCGCGCGCAATGCCAAAAAGGCCGGCGCTGATTACGTTGCCTTCGGCAGTATTTTCCCGTCCCCGACAAAACCCGGCGCGGTGCGCGCGCAGCTGGAAATGCTGTCCGCCGTGCGCAAGGAGCTGGGTCTGCCCATTGTCGCCATCGGCGGCATCACGCATCGCAATGCAGCGCAGGTGGTCGCCGCCGGCGCGGATGCGGTGGCGGTGATCAGCGACCTCTTTGATGCGCCGGATATTGCCGAACGCATCGAACAGTTCAATTCGATATTCGCAACCCACACCGCGCTCGTTGCGGACGCCGACGCCGGCGTCTAGGGCATGCCATGCGCGCGGCGCGTCAGAAGACGCGATTAAAATCCCACTCGAGCGCCTTGAAATGCCCGTCTGGCGCGGCTTTCCAGGCGGTCCCCTCCGGGACCGGGAGCCAAACCCAAACACATTTTTCCTCACATCCTGATTTTGTCTTGTCTGGGTTTTTATCATGACCAAAAACGAACAACTGTTTGAGCGCGCGCAGCGCACCATCCCCGGCGGAGTCAATTCCCCGGTCCGCGCATTTCGTTCCGTCGGCGGCACGCCGCGCTTTTTCGAGCGTGGCGCTGGCGCCCATGTCTGGGATGCCGACGGGAACAAATACATCGACTACGTCGGATCCTGGGGTCCGATGATTCTGGGCCACGCCCATCCGGACGTCCTTGCCGCGGTGCAGGCGCGTGCCGTGCACGGCCTGTCCTTCGGCGCGCCGACAGAGATTGAAATCGACCTGGCCGAAACCCTGTGCCGCTTGGTGCCGAGCATGGATATGGTGCGTCTGGTCAGTTCGGGCACCGAGGCGACAATGAGCGCCGTTCGCCTCGCACGCGGCTTCACCGGGCGATCGCGCCTGATCAAGTTTGAAGGCTGCTATCACGGCCATGGCGATGCGATGCTGGTGAAGGCCGGTTCGGGTGCGTTGACGCTGGGTCAGCCAAGTTCAGCCGGCGTTCCGCCGGAAACGGTCGCGAACACCACAGTGCTCGCCTACAACGATGTCGCGGAGCTCGAAAACTTCTTCGCCCAAGCCGGAGCTGATGTCGCCGCGGTCATCGTTGAACCGGTCGCCGGCAACATGAATCTGGTGGCACCGACCCCGCAGTTTTTGTCGACGTTGCGCACCCTTTGCACCAAGCACGGCGCAGTGTTGATTTTCGACGAAGTAATGACCGGCTTTCGCGTCGCGCTTGGCGGGGCCCAGGCGCGCTATGGTGTGACACCCGATCTGACGACGCTTGGCAAGGTCATCGGTGGCGGCATGCCGGTCGGGGCGTTCGGCGGTCGCCGCGACATCATGCAAAAAATCGCCCCCCTCGGCCCGGTTTACCAGGCCGGCACCCTGTCGGGCAACCCGGTTGCGGTCGCCGCCGGCCTCGCAACCCTCAAAGCCGTGGCCGCGCCGGGCTTTTTCGACCGCCTTGAGCAAACAACGCGCACGCTGACCGAGGGTCTCACCGATGTCGCAAAGAAGCACGGCATTGCGTTTTCGGCGCAGGCTATTGGCGGCATGTTCGGGATTTATTTCAGTGCCAGCGTGCCGCGATCATTTGAACAGGTCATGCAAAGCGACAAAGCGCGTTTTAACCGCTTTTTCCACGGCATGCTTGACCAGGGCGTCTACTTCGCGCCTTCCGCCTATGAAGCCGGCTTCATCTCCGCCGCACACACGCCGGAGGATATTGCAACAACCCTGACGGCGGCGGCGGCCGTGTTCGCTCAAATCAAATCGCAGTAGCGAAAACGTCGTCGCACGGCGAAACTGCGGCAAAACCGGTCCAGCCTGCGTGACGCACGCGGATTATTTTTTCAACGCATCCCGAATTTCGCGCAACAACATCACCTCCTCGGAGGGTCCGGGCGGAGCCGGTGGCTCGGCGGCCTCTTCACGCTTGAGGCGGTTGATCAGCTTCACTGTCATAAAGATCGCAAAAGCGACAATTAAAAACGAGATCAATGTATTTGCGAAAAGCCCGAGGTTGAGCGTCACGGCGCCAGCCTTGGCGGCATCGGCAACAGTGGCATAGGGGCCGGCGGTCGCACCGTCTTTCATGACGATGAACAGGTTGGAGAAATCAACCTTGCCCAGCGCAAGCCCAATGGGCGGCATGATGACGTCCTTAACCAGCGAATCGACGATCTTGCCAAAGGCCGCACCGATGACCACACCGACCGCGAGGTCGATGACGTTACCGCGCATGGCAAATTCTTTAAATTCCTTGAGCATGCTTTGTTCTCCGTTTTTCAGTTCCGGCAAATTCGGCGAATTTTACAACGTCAAAGCAGAAACAAAGTTGCCAATCCAAGAAAGATGAAAAATCCGCCACTGTCGGTGCAAGCCGTAAGCATGACGGACGAACCGATCGCCGGATCGCGGCCAAGCTTCACCATGGCCAGCGGAATCATCACACCAACAATGGCGGCAAGCATCAGGTTGAGCGTCATGGCCGCGGTCATCACCAGGCCAAGCTGCACGCTACCATAGAGCCACCAGGCGGCCAGGCCAAGTATGCCGCCCCAAAGCAGCCCGTTCAATAACGCCACGCCGAGTTCCTTGCGAAACAGTTTGCGCGCCTGGTCAAACTGGATTTGCCCGAGCGCAAAGGCGCGCACGATCATCGTTGTAGTCTGGTTGCCGGAGTTCCCGCCAATGCCCGCAACAATGGGCATCAGCGCCGCAAGCGCAACCAACTTGGCGATAGAGCCTTCAAACGCACCGATGACACGCGAAGCGATGAATGCGGTCACCAGGTTGACCGCCAGCCAAGTCCAGCGGTTTTTCACGCTGTCCCAGACCGAGGCAAAGATGTCCTCTTCTTCGCGCAGGCCGCCTTCGCGCAATGCCGTGGTTTCGCTTTGTTCGCGCATGAAGTCAACAACGGATGCGACGGTGACCCGCCCGACCAGCTTTCCCTGCGCGTCCACCACCGCGGCCGAGACAAGATCGTAGCGCGCAAAGGCCTGGGCCGCCTCCTGCGCATTGTCGTCCGTGTAAAGGATGACGACATCCGATCCCATTATCTTGCTCACTGGGTCATCAAGTTCGGAGACGATGAGCTTGCTGATGGGCAGCGCGCCTTTCAGGTGGTCCTCGCGATCGACGACAAAAATCTGATCGGTGTTGTCGGGCAGTTCGTCGAAACGACGCAGGTAACGCGTCACCACTTCGAGGGTGACATCGTCGCGCACGCTGACCGGGTCAAAATCCATCAGGGCGCCAACCGAGCCTTCCGGATAGGACATCGCCTCACGCAACTGCTCGCGCTCGTCGGCCGGCAGGGAATCAAACACATCCTCGATGACCTCCTCGGGCAAATCCGGCGCAAGGTCGGCGATTTCATCGGCATCGAGCTGCTCGGTCGCGGCGACGAGCTCCTCGGTGTCCATGCTCTTGATGAGTGTTTCGCGTACCGCGTCGGATACCTCGAGCAGAATCTCCCCGTCACGCTCCGCCTTGACGAGATCCCAAACAGCCAACCGCTCTTCATGCGGCAGCGCTTCGAGAATATAGGCCACATCCGCCGCGTGCATTTCGTCGAGCTTGGCGCGCAGCTCGGCGAAATGCTGCTTGGGCGCCATCGACTCGACCTGGTCGTCGCGCGGGATGTCCTGTCGTTGAACCAGCACCTCCACCAAATGCTGGCGCCGCAACAGCTCCTGCACTTCGCGCAGGTCCTCTTGCAGGTCTTCCAGTTCTTTGCGTTGTGTGGTGTCTTTGGTCACTGCGGCGTCGCTATTTTGGGGGCCGGCGTGTCGGCATCGGCGGCAGCCGATTGTAGCAGCCGATTGTTGCGCAGCGGGGATTTTCCGGCCGTTCCATCCGGACAAGATCCGCGAACACGGGTGTGGCGCGGCGCGAAAATCAGGACGTCAGGGCAACTGCGCCTGCGGCATGCGCGCGAGAATGGTCGCCGAATAAGCACTAAGGTAAGGCGACCCGCGATTACGATCATAGAACTGCGGCCGTGGCAGCATCGCCGCAAGGCGCGCAGCCTGTTCGGCATTGAGGGCGGTGGCGCTCACGCCATAGTAGTGGCGCGCCGCAGCCTCGGCACCGAATATGCCCACGCCCCATTCGGCGATATTCAGATAGATCTCCAGGATGCGCTCCTTGTCAAGAATCGCCTCAAGCATCAGCGTGATAACCGCCTCCTGTGCCTTGCGGATATAGCTGCGCTCCCCGGACAGAAACAGATTTTTCGCCAATTGTTGCGTGATAGTCGAGCCACCGGCGACGGCCTTGCCTTTTTTCTGGTTCTTTTCAATGGCGCGCTGGATGCCCTCCCAGTCGAAGCCCTCGTGATCGACAAACTTCATGTCTTCGGCGGCGATAATCGCCCGTTTGAGGTTAGCCGAAATTTTCGCGTAGGTAATCCAGTTGTACTTCAGCCGCGCATGGGCATCTTTTTCACGCAACTGCTCCAGACGGGACGACATGAAG
>Ga0214919_10008769_pt1 | contig 13205 bp, 9 predicted proteins | sample LL1503_MetaG_FD_177994 | JGI IMG/M metagenome (GOLD analysis project Ga0214919, IMG submission 177994) | Freshwater microbial communities from Lake Lanier, Atlanta, Georgia, United States - LL-1503 | ecosystem: Environmental > Aquatic > Freshwater > Lake | place: USA: Georgia | collected 2015-03-15
GGGACCTCTCTGATCCCCGACCCGTTGAAAATAATTCCCGACCCCACTCTCTCCATCGAAAAAGGCGCCATCGCCCCTTGGAATCGTGCCCACCCAAAAATTCGATCCTTCTATCGGACCCTCGGACGGGAATTTGTCCAAAAATCGAAGATTCCCAACTCAACACCATTCGCCGATTGGCCACAAAAACTAAAGGAGACTCTCCTTAACGGATCCCAAAGTCGCCCTTTTCTTAATAAGAAACCGTGGGAAGGTCTTATCCCTGAACTAACTCGCCAACTTAACGAGGCCTCCTCCAATGCTGCCCGAACCCGCCTCCAGCGCTTCTTCTCCCCTGGCACTTGCCCAACTTGCCAAGGAAACCGCCTCAAGCCCTTCGCTCTCTCTGTTACTCTTGGTGGACCTCCGGGCCAAGGTCACTCCATCGCATCACTCTGTAAACTCTCCGTCTTCGAAGCTCTCGCTTGGTTAAAGCAACTCTCTCCGCCCGAAGGACCCGCCTCCCACGCCTTTCCAACCCTGCAAACCGCTCTTCTTCAGCGTCTCTCATTTTTAGATCAGCTCGGTCTGGGATACCTCTCTCTCGACCGTGCAGTCGATACCCTGTCAGGCGGGGAATATCGTCGAGCCCGCCTCGCCACCCAGGTCGGAGGTGGATTAACCGGAGTTCTCTATGTTTTGGATGAACCAAGTATCGGTCTCCACCCCGCAGACCACTCCCGCCTCCTCGATCTTCTTTTCCACCTTCGCGATCTCGGAAATTCACTCATTGTTGTCGAACACGACGAGGAAACACTTCGGCGTGCCGACTATCTTATCGAATTTGGGCCTGGAGCTGGCTCTTCTGGCGGACAAATCACTGGTCAAGGAACACCCAAGGAAATCTCTGCCCTGCCCCAATCCCTTACCGGAGCTTTTCTCTCGGGCCGTAGAAAAATCTCCCCATCAACACGCTCCACCAAGTTCACCGATTGGCTTCACCTCAAAGGGGTAAAAACCCACAACCTAAAGAATATCAACCTATCCGTTCCTTTGGGTGCCTTAACCTGCATTTCTGGTGTCAGCGGTTCAGGCAAAAGCTCACTTATTTTCGATACCTTAGCACCCGCCATACTTCGTCACTTCGGATCACCATCCTCCGCAACAACCCCAGGATCATTCCTTTCGCTTTCGGGTGTAGAACCGCTTTCGCGCGCAATCGTGATTGATCAATCTCCACTCTCCCGCCAATCCCGTTCCCATCCCCTTTCCCTTCTTGGTGCTTGGGATGAGCTGCGAAAATTATTTGCCTCCCTCCCCTCCGCCAAAGCCCGTGGATTTGGCCCATCTCGCTTCAGCTTTAATGTTCGCGGTGGCCGTTGCGAAACCTGCTGCGGTTTAGGCGAAGTAGCCGTTCAACTTCAACTTCTTCCCGAAGCCATCGCTCCTTGCCCTACATGCCTTGGTCAGAGATATAACCGGGAAACATTATCCATTACCTACCGCGGCCATTCGATCGCCCAAATTCTTCAACTTTCCGTTGATCGGGCCCTCGATCTGCTTCGCCCCATTCCACCACTCGCCACCGCACTCAGTGCACTGCAAAAGGTTGGCTTGGGATATCTTCCAGTTGGGCAGTCGGCCGATCGCCTCTCGGGAGGTGAAGCCCAAAGAGTTCGTTTAGCCTCCGCCTTGGCGCAACGGACCCATGGTCCCACTCTTTATCTCTTAGATGAACCCACCACCGGTCTTCACTTAGCCGAGGTCGAAAACCTTTTGTCGGTTTTCTTCGATTTATGCGATTCAGGTCATACACTCGTGGTCGTGGAGCACCATCCCGACATCATTCGACACGCTCAGTGGATCGTCGATCTCGGTCCTGGTGGAGGGCAATCTGGAGGCCAGATCGTGGCGCAAGGAAGCCCTCAAGACCTTGCTAAACATCCTAGGAGTGCCACGGGAAAGATCCTCTCCGGACGATGAAACTCCTCATCTCTCTCCTCCTTTTTCATCTTACGCTTTTCTCGGCTACGGCCGAACTGCCCAAAGATCTACGAGTCGCCTCAGAAATGATGCAAGACGGTCTTGGACGAGACGCCGCATCCCGCATTCGCACTTGGTTGGAAAAGAATAACACAACTCCTCAACTTGAGGCTCAGCTTCTACTGGCAGAAGCGCTCCTACTCGATCACCGCCCCGATGAAGCCCTAGTCTCGCTTCCCAAAAATTGCCCACCAGAACTCATCTCTCGATATCGTACAACACGCGCCGCCGCCCTCAGCGAATCAGGCCGCTGGAAAGAGGCACTAGTTGCGTGGCAAGAGGCACAAAAAGAGAACCTTACCCCGGCTATTGCGAGCCAAGTTCGATTGGGCCTGATCACCTCTTGGCTTCAGCTCAATAATAATTCCGAGGCGGTCCGGGAGCTCAACGAGATTCTTGCAGACCCTAAGAATCCTTCCCAAGACGCAGCCCGACTTCTCCTCGTCAAAGTTCTTCTATCCGAAGGCAAATCAGAAGATGCCAGTGATGCTCTTGCAAAGATCTCACCCAAAAGCCCGCCTTCAATTCTTGCTGAGGCTACCTATTGGAAGGCGAGACTCCTATCCGTTCGCGGAAAGGCGGATGAGGCGCGTGCTCTTTTTGAAAAAGTGATCGAAGAGGGAAAGAATGCAACACAGGACCTTGTCACCCAAGCGTGGATCGCCATTGGCCAAATCGACCGCGCCAGAGAAAAGCCGGCCGATGCAGCCATTGCATTTGAAAAAGCGCTCGACCGTGGAGGCGAGCCTGAATCTTACCTCACTGCAGCAAGAGAGTATCTCGCCTCTGCAAAATCCGCTCAATCCCTACCCACCGCTTCCCTTCGGCTTCGAGATTCCGTTCGTGACCGTGAAAGTGATGATGAAAAAAGAGGCCGTTACGCCCCCGCACTCCTTCTTCTTGCCGCAAGTGCGCTCGATTCTGGAAATTCCGAAGCCGCAATCGCTGATCTGGATGGTCTAATGAAAACCTACCCCACCTCCCCTGCCATTCCCGCAGCCACCCTTCTCATGGCCGAAGCCCTGGTCAAACAGGGCCAACCTGCTGTGGCACGAGAACAGCTTCAAAAACTTCTTTTGCGGGAAAATCTTCTTCCAGAAATTCTTTACCAAGGGCAAGCCGCGATTGCCGACATTCTCCTTCAAGAGGGAAAAGCCTCAGAATCCTCTGCACTTTGGGAAAAAGCTGCCTCCTCGGCTCCCCAACCCAATCTGACTGAGCAGGCTTACTTCAATGCCGCCCTCGCAGCCGCACGGCAACCCGATCCTGCCACCTTTGGGCGCCTGGAGGAGCTCTTCACCAAGAAATACCCAGAGAGTAATCGCCGAGCCGCCCTCGCTCTCGAAAGAGGACGTATGCTCGAAACCAAAGGGGACTCCCCCGCCAGCCGATCGGCCTTGGCCGAAGTTTCGAAACTTCCGGGTGCTGAATCCCTGAAGGATGAGGCGGCTTTGCGCCGCGCTAGCTCTCTCCTCCGTACGGGCGATTACCCTGCTGCGATCAATGCTTTTGCTGATTTTGAAAAGAGTTTTCCCAAATCAAACCTGCTTCCCCAAGCTCTTGCCTCAGGAATCGAGGCCCGCCTTCGACAGCGGGAACTCACCGGAGCTCAGGCACGGGCGGAGTTTGCCAAGATCCTGACGCGATTCCCCGAATGCAGTCTCGCACCCTCTCTTGCTTTTCAAATCGGTCAAACCCACTACGAAGATAAGAATCACGGCGAAGCCCTCTCCAGCTTTCGCGAAATGGCCGCTAAGTTCCCTAAAGATCCCTTAGCCGATGACGCACTCTACTACGCTGGGCTCAGCGCTCTGGCACTTGGAAATCCCGAGGAGGCCGTAAAGCTCTTCCGCGCACTCCCTGAAACATCCCCCCTTCGGCTTGATGCACGACTAGCTGAAATCGATGCCTCCCGTACTTCCGGGGACTACTCTGGCGGCCTGCAGATTGCAAACTCACTCCTTGCCAATAAAACTCCCGACCAGCGAGCGTGGGTGGAAATCACAAAACGGCGCCTAGCCTGTGAGTTCGCCATCGGAGGCAGCGACCGTGCCAGCCTCGAACGAGCAACCTCCACCGCCTCCGCCCTGATCGCAAGCCCAGCGGCTGACGCTGCTGACCGAAACGAGGCCGGCTATATCCGCGGAAAATCTCTCGAGCAGCTAGGACGAGAGGAGGACGCCCTTCAAGCCTACCTCGACGTCCTGTATGCCAAGCAATCTGCGCCAACTCCTGGCCCTGCCCAGCCCGAATACCTCTGGTTTGCGCGAGCAGGGGCGGAAGCAGCACGACTCCAGGAAAAAAAGGGAGATTTCCGAGGTGCCCTCGCCATTTATCGAATTCTTGAAAACGCAGGTGGCCCAAGCCAGCTCGCCTTCACGCGAAAAATCGAAGATCTCCGCAATCGCCACTTTTTGTGGAGTGAACAGTAAACCTAAAAGCCGGTCCGCTTGCGGTTCTCACTCTTTTGTAGAGTTCGTAACAATCGACATTTAGAGGTCACACTTTTTGCTCAAAATAGGCGCTGATCTGCTATACTTTTCCTACCTGTATGAAGTCCAAGCATCCCCATCCACCAGCCGCTCCCGCGACCGAACCGAATCCAGCCCCAGTCGACTCCCAAGCTGCAGTAGCACCCACTGCACCTGCTCTTTCTCCAGCCGAGCAAGCCGCTGCTGAAATTGCCTCCCTCAAGGACCAGCTCCTTCGTGCACGAGCTGATTTCGAGAACAGTCGGAAACGCCTTGTTCGTGAAAAAGAGGAGTCGCTGCGTTATGCCAACCAATCGATCCTCGCCGATCTACTTCCCCTTTTGGACCATCTCGAACTAGGCCTTCAGGCTGCAACCTCTGCTACAGATGCCGCTTCCGTTGTTGCGGGAGTAAAGCTGATCCAAACCCAATTTGAACGTTTCCTTACCGATCATGGGGTCACTCCCATCGATGCTCTCGGTAAGCCATTTGACCCCAATTGGCACGAAGCCTTAGGCCAAGAGCCTGCGGCTGGAAAAGCAGAAGGCACCGTGCTCCATCTTCGTCGGCGAGGCTTCAAACTGGGAGATCGTTTGCTCCGCCCTGCCAGCGTGATCACCGCAGCCCCACCCGCCTCCTAAGCCGTGTCCGCAAAAAAAGATTACTACGAGGTTCTCGGAGTCCCGCGCACTTCCACTGCGGAAGAGATTAAAAAAGCGTACCGCAAACTCGCCGTTCAACATCACCCAGACAAACATAAGGGGGACAAAAAGGCGGAGGAAAAGTTTAAAGAGATTGGAGAAGCCTACGAGGTGCTTTCCGATCAACAGAAGCGCGATGCCTACGACCGGTACGGCCACCGCGCCTTCGCCCCAGGTTCAGGAATGGGGGGCGCAGGCGGATTCCACGATCCTTTCGAAGTGTTTCGCGAAGTCTTTAGCTCAGGTGGCGGAGCAGGCGCAGGTATTTTTGGAGATATTTTCGAAGGTGCCTTTGGTGGGGGCGGTGGAGGTAGACGCGGGAGTCGATCCAATCAAGGCTCCGACCTCCGCTATGACCTTGAGATCGATTTTATGGATGCAGTTCGTGGGTGCGAAAAAGAGATTACCATTCGCAGACCTGTAAGTTGCTCCTCCTGCTCTGGCACTGGAGCTGCCGCCGGTTCTAAAGTTGTGACCTGCACAACTTGCCGAGGACAAGGGCAAGTTGCAGTTAGCCGTGGGTTCTTCTCGATCGCCCAAACCTGCCCCAAGTGTGGTGGTTCTGGGCAATCAATCCAAACTCCCTGTAAGTCGTGCCGTGGAGACGGCAGAATCGAAGAAAATGCACGAATTAAGCTGAAGATACCCGCTGGGGTGGATACTGGCTCGCGCCTTCGATCCGCAGGCCAAGGGGAGGCAGGCTCCCGTGGTGGACCCGCTGGCGATCTCTACGTGGTTCTCTCAGTGCAATCTCACCCCGTCTTTGATCGAGAGGAGAATGACCTCACCTGCGACATCCCTGTCTCCTTTTCCCAACTCGCCTTAGGTTCGGAGATCAGCATTCCTAGTTTGGATGGTGAGATGAAACTGAAGATTCCCGCAGGAACCTCCTCCGATAAGATCTTTCGAATTCGCGGCCAAGGCGTTCCCTCTGTCTCTGGACGTGGTCGGGGCGATCTCCATATCCGGATTCAGGTAGAAGTTCCTAAACACCTAAGCGCCCCACAAAAAGAAGCGCTGGAACAGTTTGCCAAACTTTGTGATGAGCACACCCATCCCGAGGGGCACTCCTTCATTGAGAAGGCGAAGAAACTTTTCAAGGTGTAACTCGTGCCTGGCCACCGATTCTTTAATCCGGACTTAACCTCGGGAAAACTTTCCCCGGAGGAGTCTCATCACGCGGTCGACGTTCTCCGCCTTCGCTCAGGGGACTCTGCCGCTATCTTTGATGGAAAAGGAAGTGAAGCCAGAGTCCGTTTAACACAGGTTTCCGCGGAAGAGGTTTCCTACCAAACTCTCTCCACCAGCCGCACTCCCCCCCTGCCCTGCCGAATCCGCTTTGGCCAAGCTCTGATTAAACCTGCAGGTATGGATCTGCTCATTCAGAAGTTGACCGAGCTAGGGGTTACCGAGATCTGGCCGATTGCCTCTGAGCGCTCCGTCCCAAAACCCTCTGGCGAAAAACGAATCTCAACTCGCTGGGACTCGATTGCCCTCTCCGCTTGCAAACAGTCAGGACAAAACTGGCTTCCAAAGATTCACGAAGCCGCCCCCCTGGATCACTTTCTCGCATCGCCCGACCCAGCTCCACCCGTGGGTCGAATCATCGGCTCCCTGCAGCCAGAGGCAAAGCCACTACCTAGCCTCCTTGCTTCTGCCCGCCAAAGCGGCCAGCCCCTCGCTCTCGATCTTCTCATTGGCCCCGAAGGGGATTTTACCCCATCCGAATTAGGTCGCGCCCGGTCCGCAGGATTTCAGCCAGCTTCGCTTGGCCCCCTCGTTCTTCGCTCCGAAACCGCCTCTCTCTTTCTTGCCTCCGTTCTGCACTACGAGTTTAACCTTCCCCATTGAAACCACGACTCGTCTGCACCGACTTCGATGGGACATTAGCCGGAGAAAACCTGGAGGCGCCTCTGGCTCCCGAATTCTTTACTTGGCTTACTAGCTCGAGAAAAAAGAACGAGATCGCTTGGGTTGTGGCCACGGGCCGCTCATGGGAAAGCCTTCGGGAAGCCCTCCTCTTTCACAAGGCACCCCTCCTGCCCGACTGGATCGTCACCGTAGAGCGCGAAATTCACCAGGTCAAAAAGGGTGAAGCCCACTCCTTGGAAGCTTGGAACAAGTGCTGTGCTGAAACTCACCAAGCGCTCTTTGGCCGACATGGAGCTCTTTTAGAACGAATCGAGCGTGAGATTGGATCGACCGATGAAGTGACCGTAATTCCTGACGCTGGAGCCATCGGCCTGGTCGCAGGCTCACAAAAAAGCATCGATCGTACCCACGCTTTAGTCAGCGAAATTATTCGGGAGCATCCAGAGATTTCAACCGTCCGCAACGGCCCCTATTTCCGCTTCGCCCACGTGGATTACCACAAAGGCTCCTGCCTGGCCGAGATTCAGAAGCTGCTAGATCTTACCCCTTCCTCCACTTTCATCGCGGGGGATAACTTAAACGACCTTCCCATGCTCCAACGTAAATTCGGCCACTATATCGCCTGCCCCTCGAACTCCGTCCCAGATGTCATTACCCAAGTCAAAAAAGAAGGCGGGTATATTGCCTCCCAGGAGGCAGGCGCGGGTATTGCTGAGGCTCTATTTCACTGGTTCCCCTTGTCTTCCTAATTTTTCACATCAAGTGACGCGATGCTGTAATTCTTCCTTCTAGAACGATCTCTTTTCCTTATTCTTCAGCCCATGCCACGCCGGACCGACCTAAAATCGATTCTCATTATCGGCTCTGGACCCATCATCATTGGTCAAGCCTGCGAGTTCGACTACTCAGGGGTCCAAGCCTGTAAGGCCCTCCGCGAAGAAGGCTACAAGGTAATCCTCGTCAATAGTAACCCTGCCACAATCATGACCGACCCTGAATTTGCCGACCGAACCTATATCGAGCCGATCACTCCTGCCGTGGTGGAAATGATTATAGCTAAGGAGAAGCCCGACGCCCTCCTGCCTACGCTTGGCGGTCAGACCGCCTTAAATACAGCCATGGCCCTACACGAATCGGGTGCCCTCAAGAAGTATGGGGTCAAACTCATCGGAGCCCAGGTGGATGCCATACGGAAAGGAGAGGATCGACAACTCTTCAAGGAGTGTATGGCAAAGATTGGTCTCGAGTGCGCCCGCTCCGCCACCGCTCATACGATGGAAGAGGCTCAAGCCGCGATGATAAAGCTGGGCTCATTTCCCCTGATCATTCGGCCTGCCTTTACTCTTGGGGGGACAGGAGGAGGAATCGCCTACAACCGCGAAGAGTTTGAAAAGTTCGCTGCTTCTGGACTCGATGCATCCCCTACCTCTGAAATCTTGGTTGAGGAGTCCCTTCTTGGCTGGAAAGAGTACGAAATGGAGGTGATGCGGGATCATGCGGACAACTGCGTCATCATCTGCTCGATCGAAAACTTTGACCCCATGGGTGTCCATACAGGCGACAGCATCACCGTGGCCCCTGCGCAAACACTTACCGACCGGGAATATCAGCGGATGCGCGACGCCTCCTTTGCCGTCATCCGAGAAATCGGGGTGGAGACTGGCGGATCCAATATCCAATTCGCCGTTTGCCCCCGAACAGGCCGTATGATCGTTATTGAAATGAACCCCCGCGTCTCCCGCTCATCCGCGTTAGCCTCGAAAGCTACCGGCTATCCGATCGCTAAAATTGCGGCGAAGTTGGCAGTCGGATACACCCTGAATGAGCTGAAGAACGATATCACACGAGTTACCCCCGCCTCCTTTGAGCCCACCCTCGACTACGTCGTAACGAAGATTCCCCGCTTCACCTTTGAAAAGTTCCCGGGGGCAGAGGCCGTCCTGACTACCTCAATGAAAAGCGTTGGGGAGGCCATGGGCATCGGCCGAACTTTTCAGGAGTCCTTCATGAAAGCGCTTCGCTCCTTAGATATTAAAGGCCTTGAGGGTCGGCTCGACTTCGGGACCCGCACGGCACCCGTTCCCGAAGATCAACTCACCATTCAACTTCGCACCCCTCACCCTGCCCGTATCTGGTATGTCAGCCATGCTTTCAACCAAGGTTGGTCGGTAGAGAGAATCCATGAGATCACCCGAATCGATCCATGGTTCCTCGACAACCTGAAACAGATTGCCGAAATTGCCATCGCGCTGGAAAAAGAGAGTTGGTTAGGGAACCCCGCTACCCTTCCCCTTCTTCAAAAGGCACGCCAAGCAGGCTTGTCCGATATCGATTTGGCACGTCTTCTTCCCGGCCCAGTGGAAGAGTTGGTCGCAAGGACTCGTGCGGTACGAGCGTGGAGGGAGAAAAATACGATCCATCCGTCCTATCGCCTCGTGGATACCTGCGCCGCCGAATTTGAAGCTTACACCCCCTACTACTACTCCACCTACGACGTGGATGATGACGAATCTCGACCTACGAAAAAGCCAAAGATCCTCATTCTCGGCGGTGGCCCAAACCGGATCGGACAAGGAATCGAGTTCGACTACTGCTGCGTTCACGCCAGCTTCGCCCTTCGGGAGGATGGTTTTGAAACCATTATGGTCAACTCGAACCCAGAAACCGTTTCGACCGACTACGACACGTCCGACAAACTGTATTTCGAGCCCCTGACCGCTGAGGATGTGATTCACATCTACCGGGCTGAAAATAAGGATGACCTAGTCAAGGGAGTCATCGTCCAGTTTGGCGGACAAACCCCACTGAACCTTGCGGCCGAGCTCAAAGCCGCCGGAGTTCGAATTCTCGGAACCTCGGTGGAATCGATCGAACGTGCCGAAGACCGAAAACTCTTCTCCTCAATGTTGGACAAGCTCGGACTTCGCCAACCCCCCAACGGGACCGCTACCACCACGGACGAAGCCTTGGTTGCTGCCAAGAAGATCGGTTTTCCGCTTTTGCTCCGCCCCTCCTTCGTTTTAGGCGGCCGTGCCATGCGGATCGTCTACTCGGAAGACGAAATCCGCACCTACATGAAAGAGTGCACTGAAGTCGCCCCGGGGCGCCCTATCCTACTGGATCGCTTTCTCGAAGATGCCACCGAGGTTGACGTGGACTGCGTTTCGGATGGCAAAGACGCCGTCATTGGCGCTGTCATGGAGCACATTGAGCAAGCAGGGATTCATTCGGGTGACAGCGCCTGTGTCATTCCCAGTCGCTCCCTCTCCAAAAAGGTTTTAGAGGAAATACGGTCGGCGACCTTAGCCCTCGCCCGCGAGTTAGTTGTTAAGGGCCTCATGAATATTCAATTTGCGGTGCAAAAAGACACTATTTATGTCCTGGAAGTCAATCCGCGTGCCTCCCGAACCGTCCCCTTCGTGAGCAAGGCGATCGGGAAGCCCCTTGCGAAAATCGCTTCTCGCGTCATGTCGGGCAAAACCCTTAAGGAGCTTGGCTTTACCTCAGAGATCATCCCAACTCACTTTTCAGTCAAGGAAGCGGTCTTCCCCTTCGCCCGATTCCCAGGAACGGACATCCTGCTCGGACCTGAAATGAAATCCACCGGAGAAGTAATGGGGATCGATCACTCCTTCGGCCTGGCTTACGCCAAAGCCCAAATGGCTGCTCAACCCCCACTTCCCACTTCAGGCACCGTATTCCTCAGTGTTCGAGATATTGATAAAGATGCCGCCGTTAGGATAGGCAGAGGTCTGCACGAACTGGGCTTCAAAATCGTCTCAAGTGCTGGAACCGCTCGTAAACTAGCTGACGCAAAGATTCCTGTGACCCCTTTACTTAAACTTTCCGAAGGTCGCCCCAACGTGGTCGATCTCATTAAAAATAAAGAGATCACACTTGTCATGAATACCCCAGCGGGAGCTGTAGCTCGTCATGAAGAAATTCAGATTCGCACCTCCGCACTCAAGAATCGCATCCCAGTGATGACCACCATTGCAGCCGCAGAGGCGAGCGTTGAGGGGATCAAATCTATCCGCACCCATGGCCTGTCCGTGCGGGCCCTGCAGGATTACCACTCTTAACAACCTCCAATTCAGCCGTTCTCACGTCTTGTTGACAAATATGACTAGTCATACATACTGGTCATATGACAATTACAGCAACCGAATTTAAAGCCAAGTGCTTAGCCCTGATCGATGAGGTGCAAAAAACAGGACATCCATTAATTATTTCCAAGCACGGCAAGAAAGTGGTTCGACTGATTCCAGAATACTCAAGCCAGCCATGGAAAACGCTTGCAGGCCGTGGAAAGTTCCAGGGAGATCCTTTCGCCCCCGCCGTCGATGAATCAGACATCGAGGCTCTGCATTGAAGTCACCCCCTTTGCTCGACACCCATATTTGGATCTGGTGGATGCTGGAAGATCCACGACTCCCCAAAGCACGACGAGAGGCCCTCGACTCCCTCCCCTCCAACCATCGCCCCTTCTTGGCCGACATCAGCCTATGGGAGGCCTCTCTTCTTCTTTCAAAGGGACGTCTCGTGATCGATCAAGATACAGAGTCCTGGTTGGCGTTGGCCGCTTCCCCCGCCGTGGTTCAACTCTGCCCCATAACGCCCGGCATCGCTGCCGAGATGGGACGCCTGCCCGAAGAATTTCATCAGGACCCTGCCGATCGCCTCATCGTGGCTACCGCCCGAAACAAGCATCTACCCTTGGCAACCATGGACCGAAAAATCATCGACGCAAAAGTGACCAAAATCTGGTGATCTTTAAGGTCGGTTACGCCAGCATTGCACGATGATCCGAAATCTCATCTTTGACTGGTCCGGAACGCTAGTCGATGACCTCACACCCGTCCTGACCGCCACCAATCACGTCTTCGGGCTCCACGGAAAGCCTCTCTTTGACCGAGAAACCTTTCGCGAAAAGTTCTACCTACCCTACAAAGGATTTTATCAGGAGTACCTCCCAGGGGTTGCCTTGGAGGGTCTCGAGAAAATCTTTCGGAAGGTTTTTCGGGAGAACCATCACACTGTAACTCTCCTGCCAGGGGCCGATTCGATTTTGCAATATTGCCAAAAGCATCAGCTCCCAACTTTTCTACTTAGCACCGTTTCCCAAGACGATTTTCAACATCAAGCCAAGCGACTGGGGGTCGATCACTACTTCCAAAAAGCCTACGCGGGGATTCTCGACAAAAGGGAGGCGATCCACTCGCTTTTAACCACTCATCACCTGCGCCCAGATGAAACCCTCTTTGTTGGAGATATGGAGCACGATATTGAGACCGCCCGCTTTGGGAATATTCGTTCCTGTGCTGTTTTAACAGGCTACGACTCTCTCAAGAAGCTTCAGCGCGCACTACCCGACCACATTGCACCCGATTTGTTCGGCGTGATGGATATTCTCCGCCGCCACTCCGCCCCTGAAGCTCTTCCCCCAACTCCCACCGTTGGGGCTCTCATTGTCGGCCCCGACAAGAAGCTTCTGATGGTTCACACACTCAAGTGGTCCGGCCTTTGGGGAATCCCGGGGGGGAAGATTAAAGCTGGGGAATCTTCCGAAGACGCTCTTCGGCGTGAAATTCTGGAGGAAACTGGCCTCCCCCTGTCCCAGATTCGTTTCGCCCTCGTCCAGGACTGCATTCAATCGAAAGAGTTTTATAAACCGGCCCACTTTGTTTTGTTGAACTACCTCGGTCATACATCGAAGACAGATGTCACTCTCAATGAAGAAGCGGACGAATATCGCTGGTGCAGCCTTGAGGAGGCCTACCAGCTGCCCCTCAACACCCCCACCCGTATCCTTCTCGATTGGTATAAGAAGAACCACTAGGAAACGCCCTCCCGCCTTCCACCTCCCGCAGTTTGCACTTTCTTTCTCCAATGGCTGTTCAATGATGAACCATGAGTTGGCAATCCTCTCCTTACAAAATCGATGCGAAATCCGGTCAAACCCTCGCTTTCTGCACCTGCGGACAAAGCAAGAACCCGCCCTACTGCGACGGCTCCCACAAAGGGTCAGGCAAAGCTCCTAAAGTAGTTGCGATAGAGAAAGACGGTCCGATCTGGGCCTGCGGATGCGGCAAAACTAAGAATTCACCCTTCTGCGACGGCTCACACAAGGGCTAAGGAT
>Ga0214919_10008770_pt1 | contig 13205 bp, 19 predicted proteins | sample LL1503_MetaG_FD_177994 | JGI IMG/M metagenome (GOLD analysis project Ga0214919, IMG submission 177994) | Freshwater microbial communities from Lake Lanier, Atlanta, Georgia, United States - LL-1503 | ecosystem: Environmental > Aquatic > Freshwater > Lake | place: USA: Georgia | collected...
CTGTTTTGCGAAATCTAGTATTATTAAGGCCATAAATAATGCGGCTGTTGTTAACCCAGGGTAGGAAATCTCCATTCTATATCGTAATATCATTTTTACGTCGGACAGGCCAGATGAATTCACGACGTCAGGCGAACCAGCTTGGTCCCATTCCAGCGAGCAATGGGCTCAGGAATGACAGTGCCCTCCTCATCCGTGCCATAGACATTGTTGTCAGCATCCTTGTAATAAGTTACACCCCTATACTCCAGCGGCTCAAGCTCAAGAGCGGCCTCCTCTTCCTCCTCGGGCTCATCCTCGAGCACCTCTCCCTCCACATCCTCATCAGGGAGAATTACGCTCGGCTCCTTTGCAACTCCAAGAGGAAGAGGGGTAACTCGTGCCAGCCGAAGCTCCTCTACCTCCGCATGCGTGGCGGCGAGCTGCTCCTCTAGAGCACTGATACGGCTCTCCAGATAGGAGACATCGGGTACGTGTGACTGCATCTGCGGCACCTGCCGCTCGAGACGCTCAATGCGCTTGACGAACTCGTTATCATACAGGGGAACCTTCGGCTTCTCAACCGCCACCAGAATCTGCTCAATGAGCGACAGCCTCTCGTGGAGTGTAGTCTCAAGCGTGCGAAAGAGCTCACGGATCATAGGCTCGGCACTCATTTTTTGAATGACGGACTATTGGCCACCGCCATCATCAATTTTTGCTCCCTTACCGCTTGGTTTTGATTTGGATATTCATGACAGCATCCAGCGTACTGTCTCTATCCTTCAGAGGCTTCGTTCTCTTAAGACGGAGTCCCTCTTCTCCTGCGGCCCCGCCGCGCGCCGTCGTCTTCTCATTCGGCGAAAACATCGTATTCTTCAGGCTGGAATCAAAGAAATCAATCGGCTTCGTGTCAATGCTTCCGAGGATGCTTACCATCGGCGGCATGTGAATATCCACCCGCACCTTCTTGGCACGCACTGTCGCGCGGAAGCTCTCAATTGTCATCGGGCCGCCGAGCACCTTCAGGCTTTCGCGCGCAGGCGCTGGGAAGATGCGAGAAATGCCCTGGGGATCATAGAGGCGGTGAAGAAGCGCCATGCGTTCCCAGCGAACGTGGGGATCCATTGTCTCGTTCAGCAGATAGCTCACCGCACACTCGGGGCAGCAGAAGTTGCCATAGACGCGCCAGAGGCCCTTATCCTCCCTCTCAGGAATGATACACGGCTGATTCTCGAAGGCGTGAATACACCAGAAACAGTGAACGTCCGACTTGGCAGGGAGCTGGTGTGCATCTGAATCCGCACGAAACTGGACCATGAGGTTTGTGCGAACAAACGCAGGCATCGGTGCAGTGTCCGCAACAACAGGAGCAGGCGCGGCAACCGCAAGAGAGGGCGCGTCCACCTCCTTCTCCTCCTCACTCAGCAGAAGAGGCTCTTGGTGAGAGGAGAATACATTATCGGCGCCTGCGTCATATGGCTCTGGCTGTAGAGGGGGCGCGGGATTATACTGGATCGGCATATCACTGAATTGCACGTCATTGCTGTGAATCTGGAGGTGCGCAATAAGCGGGCGTCTTGGCTCGGCAGAGAAGCTCCCCTCAATTCCCGAGGATGTGACAACCGCGACAATCTTTACAGGCTTCTTGCTCTTGCGAACAGCGGGTGCAGGTGCAGGTGCGGGTGTAGGTGTAGGTGCAGTAACAGAGACAGGGACAGGAGCGGGCATTTCTGTGGGCGCAGCCATCTTATTTTTAGCGGCGCGACGTCCAGACATCTTCTGATGACAGGTCGTGCTCCAAAGTTTAGGTGCTTTATAATTATCTAAAGAATGTATATAGAAATGAACTGGCTTATGTCCCTCTACATCGCGGCGCTCTTCTTCGTTTTAACTCCGGGCGTCCTCGTCTCCCTGCCGCCTGGTGGCAAGAAGATGACGGTCGCGCTGGCGCACGCGGTTCTTTTCGCCGTTGTCTACCAGCTCACGCACAAGATGGTGGCTCGTGCGCTGGATGGCTTCGCGGACGCTGCCGCCACCGCTGCGGCGCCTCCTGCCAAGAAGCCGTGCAGTGAGCACACCGAGTGCACGGCGCCCATGAAGTGCATGAGTGGCATGTGCCAGTAAAGAATCTAAACTATAGGTATAATGTCTCTGGTATCCGTCCTCTATCTCGTGGCGCTCTTCTTCGTTTTAACGCCTGGCGTTCTTGTCAGCCTACCGCCCGGTGGCAAGAAGATGACGGTTGCGCTGGCGCACGCGGTTCTTTTCGCCGTTGTCTACCAGCTCACGCACAAGATGGTGGCTCGTGCGCTGGATGGCTTTGACGACATGGCCGCGCCGTGCACAAAGGATGCTGATTGCCTTGCGCCCATGAAGTGCAAGAGCAATAAGTGCGCCGCGTAATGTCCAACGACGGTATCGCAGTAAATAAAGTCGTCTAAACACAATCCCCTGTATCCACCAAGATGGTTGACAGCTCGGCTGCCGCATACGGCCACCGAACGCTCAACGGTGCTTGCACTGGCGGTGACACAGGAGGTCTCCCAATACGCATACATACACTTTTCCAGCTGATGATGAAAAATCCCGCCGCCCTTTCTCACATGATTCTGGTGGGTCCCCCGGGTTCAGGCAAGACCACGTCTGCCCGAACATTCGTGGAACGACTCCATGGGCAGGGCGGGTTCTCGTCCTTCTTCGGCCGCGCGCTTTTCTTGAATAGCAGCGACGAGCGCGGTCTAGAGGCGGTAAGAAGTCGCGTATTCCCCTTCGTCCGGTCTTCGCTGCATTCCATTCTTCAGAGCGGCAAGAGCACCCCTGGTTATACGCCGCCCAAAGTGATTATTTTTGACGAGGCCGAGACGCTCACCGACCAGGCCCAAATCGCCCTGCGCCCTCTCCTAGATACGCCTCCCCAGGATGTTCTTCTCATCTTTCTCTGTAACTCGGTCTCCCGAATTCATTCGTCCATTCTTCACAAGTTCCTCACAATCCAGCTGGAGGCTCCCTCTGCAACCGAGTTCACGAAGCGTCTGGAAAAGATAGAGTTGTCGTGCACGCCCACCACCGGTATTGACATCCTCTATCGACGCGGCGATATCCGCTACTTCCTTCTTCATCCCACAAAGCACGACGAGTGTGCGAGGCTGTGGGCCTCTATTTTTACAGTGCCCTCGTATGAGCTGACAAAACACATAGATGGGCTTCTTCAAACCTGGATTTACCCCGAACTCGCCATGTTCTTCCTTGTGATCACGAAGGAGCTTCAACTCTTGACACCCACCGCCCTTTATGAAATGTTGCGAATCACAGACGGGGATTTCTTACGCCTCTGTCCTCCTGAGATGCGGACAAAACTCTTAGCAAACTGGATTGAGATGAACCTCCACCTAAAACTTGACGAACCAATTCGCCAAGGTTAAAGAAAGAAATGGATCCGACTAAGCTAACCTTCACTCCTCTGCGCATCTCTACGCTAGTCACGACGGGACACTTGGGAACGACCATCAATCTCAAGGGGCTATTCGAGCAGCTGGGACCATGCAAGCTTCTTCTTCCAATTGGTTATCCTGCAGAGGGGATTCTGAAGATGGAGTGTAAGGACAGGGTGATTGGATATGCATCCCGCGACGTTCTCACAAAGCGGCGCGTAAGTGATAAGACGTTCTTCAATCAGTCCACTCTCGTGATTCGCAAGAAGCGGGACGATGCGCCCGGATTCAAGGAGGTCAATATGAAGCTGTTTGAAAACGGCGGATTTCAGATGACGGGAGTTACGAGCGAGGAGTTCAGCCGCTCCGTGGTGATTTGGCTCATTGAGTTTCTGAAGCAGTGTCCCACCCCTATTTCCGAGAAGCCGCTCACCATTGCGAAGTTCGCGATCCAGTTGCTCAACAGTGATTACAAGATGAATACGCTGGCGAAGCGGGACGAGCTCCATCGCCTTCTGACGTCGAAGTATCGTCTGTTCAGCACGCTCGAGACGACGATTTACCAGGGCGTGAATACGAAGTATTATTATAATGAGGAGGCGCCGATGGATACGGAGCTCTGGGGAATCTGCCAGTGCCCGAGGCCGTGCACAGGTCAGGGCGATGGCAAGACAATCGGGAACTGCAAGAGGGTGACAATCTCGGTGTTTCAGACGGGAAGTATTATCATTACGGGTGCCCGAAACAAGCAGCAGTTGGACGAGGCGTATGAGTTCATCAATGTGATTCTACGGAAGCACGCCGCGGAGGTTCTGAAGCCGTTACCACTAATGCCTCAGCCTGCGACTTAAATATGAAGCTGGCTCACTGCGGAAAAAAGCCAATAGGTTTTCCCCGGAATACGTCAGACTTTGAGATGTCGGCTCCCTCTACGAATGCTACCACCCCTGCTACCACCCCTGCCCCCACGGGAGGAGCCCCTGCCCCTGCGGCCCCTGTTCTCCCGTCGCCGCAGACGCTTGTCCAGGCCGCCAAGCTCGCTATCCAGCTTGACCGCGCCATTCAGCTGGATTACTACGTGGACACTGCTACCAACAAGGCCTTCCTCGGCGAGGATGACGAGGCCAAGGAGAAGATGCTCGTGAAGAGCGGTGATGAGTTCACCAGCCTCATCCAGAAGATCTACAAGGTCGGCGATGACTTCATTATCCTGACGGAGAACAGCATCTACATCGTATCTGGCAAGATCCAGAAGCGCCGCATCAAGTCGCCGCAGATGCGCAATGGTGGCGAGATTTAAACACGTTAAATAGAAAGCTTATGACAAGACTTTTTGTTTATCGTATAGTCACAGATTCTGGCGCAGCGCCGCACATCTCAGAAGGTCATCTGACGCTCACCATCTGCAAACCGAAAATTCGGAAGGCCGCCAAAGATGGAGACTATGTTCTCGCTCTTGTGGCACAGTCAAACAATGCTATGAAAACTCTCAAAAAGAGCAAGGCAGTCTCTAACAACGACAAGCACTTCTTGGCCGCCTATCTTTTTCGCGTAGGCGAGGTTGTTCCTCTGGAGAGATATGATGAGTGGTGTGCGGCGCACGCGCCAAGCAAACTATGCACTGCCGAGCATTTTGAAGGAAATGCGCAATACAACAAAACTCTCAAGTGGAGACCTGGTCCTCATGGACCCGGCGAACGGAATCGCAATCTGAGTGGATGTAATTCAATCACATCTACGCATTTTGCTGCGTGGAAATCGTCCAATCCCCATCGTCTTACAGCGGAGGAACTTGCGGGTCTAGGTCTTACTGAAGAGGAAGTCTCTAAGATAGGAATTGGCCACAAAATTGTAGACATGCCGAACACGGAGATGGCTGATCATCTCATTACCTCTAAGAAGACAGCATCTAGAAACAATAAAAACAAGACTGCAAAGGCGAATAATGGACCCAAAGGAAGCAGTGCTGGACCCAAAGGAAGCGGTGCAGGTCCTTAAAGGAAAAATACGATTAATTAGATGAGCCTGTCATACATCACATTCATAATTTTTCTAGTGGCAACCCTCCCCCAGATGCAACAGACAATTCAAACAGGTGAAACACGTGATTTGAATTGGCTCACAGTGACTCTAAATGTAATTGGCAATGTACTTCTTGGAGTACATGGCTATATTCAGGGCGATAACGGTATTCTTCTTCTCGGCCTCTATTTCGCAGCTTATTGGGGTCTTCTACTGTATTACAAGAGCAAGGAAAATAGCCAATAAGATCATAAATAAACCGTCGTTCCATGCATGCTCTTTTGTGATAGAACCATTTTCAATCATATCGAGAGCGCCTCCGAGACCCGTAGCAACCAGTGCGATTAGAACAAGAATCCACAGAAGAGAGCGGCTAAACTTCATTTATTTAGACGCAGGAATTAACGCACGCTCGCACAGAATATACGTAAACATGGCATCTACGACGACAATGGAGAGAACCATTGCCTGTGTTAAGAGTGCCGTGTATAACTCATAACCACCCTTCTTGACGGTGCTGACCGTGAAGACCATGAGACCCACAATCAGTGCCGCGGCGATTACGCGAGCCCAAAACAAAATGTAAAAAAAGTCACACACCGTGCGGCTCGCTACGGGCTTCATCCAAGTCGGTTCCATTTCTTCTTATCAGAAAGAAAAAATAGAATCTCCTATCAGAAAAATGGTTATGCGTAAGAATCGTAAGGCAGGTAGCCGCAAGGCTAGTCGCAGCACTCGCCGCAACAACCGTCGCAACATGTATGGTGGTGCCTACACCCTCTCCCCGATGGAGCTGAAAGACAACAGCATGCTGAGTGCCAGCAAGATGTCAGGTGCCCAGGGCCTTGACTTTCTCGGTAAGCACGCGGCCCAACATGGAGGTGGTGATCTGATGGGTGCGCCTGTTGGTGACACTGGAATGCTGGATTCCTCTCTCCGCGCCTCCGCCCGCATGGGACCGCTTGATGCCTCCTACCAGGCCGTAGTCGGCATGAAGGACCAGTCCGGCGGTAAGCGCAGACGCCGCAGCACACGCAAGACCCGTCGTGCCAATCGCCGCAACCGCCGCTCTAGTCGCCGTCAGAGCGGCGGCATGGCCCCGCTCGGCTTCATGGAGACGAGCGCCCCCGGTATGCTACTTTCTGGCAGCACGGCGGCCGCGGCGAATAGCACAATGAACAGGGAGTGGGCCCTCGCCGCGAACCCCAGCTCCTTCGCCCCGAAGCTGACTGGCTTTTAGAGCGTCTCTAACCAAATATAGCGCGCAGCATGACCGACTGAGACGCAAGCTTCTCCCGCTCAGCATCATTTACGACAACACGAATATGACATAAGAGATTACCATGTCCGCCCTCAGGGCGACGCGGCATTCCCTTTCCATCCACCACATGAGTCGTGCCAGACATTAGACCAGGCGGCAGATCCACGACAAGGCCATCAGGATATCCAGGATGACCACTGACCTTCTTCTGGCATCCGAGCAAGCACTCTGAAAGTGTCAGCTGCATATCTACATGGAGCGTCGTGCCGTCGCGCTTCAGCTCCGTGACCTCGTCCGCCTCCGTCAGTATGATATGGACATCACCTGCCTCAATAAAGTCGTGATTATCACTGCACTCCCTCTCAAACACGAGCATCTCCCGCACCTTCATACCCGGCTCCACGCGTATCGTCAACACCTTCTCGTGCGTGGTGAACTTGCGACCCTTGCACGTCCCGCATGCAACACCAGGCTGCTTCCCCTCTCCGCCACACTGGGCACACGGACCGCGCTGAACCGCCTGCATTCCTGGAGCAATCATCATTACATGCTCAACAAATCCACGACCCTGGCACCCCCCACACGAAACAAAGCTCTTGCAACCATCCCCCTTGCAGCCGTCGCAGAACTTCTGCCTCTCAAACTGGATTTGGATTGTGCGACCGCTGTAAAAGTCGCTCATTGTAAGAGGGATTTCGTGGACCTTCGGAGGCGCCTTCGCGCGCCGAACACGGGGCCCATTGGGCGGCCCCCCTCCAGGACCGCCTTGGCCGAACATTCCGAACAGACTTCCGAAGTCGAACGGGAACCCGCCGCCACCTCCGCCACCGAACGGGTTGCCACCAAACGGATTTCCCTCAGGGGGCCCACCACTCTCACCCTCCACATTACCAGTCATGTCATAAACCTGCCGCTTTCTGTCGTCCGAGAGCACATCGTGGGCACGAGAAACCGCCTTGAAATCGTCCTCGTGACCTCCCTTATCTGGATGATGCTTCATGGAAAGACGCTTATACGAACGACGAATCTCCTCCTTATCAGCGCCACGCTCAAGGCCGAGAACCTTGTAGAGATCCTTCTCTGCGCTAAGTGCCGACATCTATGCTTTCTAGAAAAATATGTTTAAGTCACGATATTAAAAAATTGAAACCACGCCCCTACCAAGACTTGCAAGCAAGTATGACACCCCCTCTCAACGAGTTTGATGTTCTCAAGACCTGTCTCCCGCTGGAGCGAAACATTACAAAATATCTCTGTGTGAAAACGAAAGTCAATAATTACGACGACCTCGAGTTCCGAATGGAGGGTGATCTGGAAAAGACTGTTCGCAAGTTTGCTCATTCTAGCTGGAATGAGATGCGTCCCCTCGTCGTTGGTATCAAATGCTATACAAATACGGATGCTGCCGTCTTTGTAAATCATGGAAATAGGGACCGCCTCTCACCCAAACTGATTGACTCGTTTGATGTGGTCAACGACACGTGGTATACATTCAAGTATCCTCTTCTTGCCAACTATCACACGGACACGCGGATTCTTCTAAGCGAGGGCGTCACCGCCTTTACTCTCGCCATCTTGGATGCGTCCTCGCACCTACGAGATAGGGCGAGGAGCAACTCACTCCCCCCAGGATATGCTTCCTTTGACACGACACTTTATGGCTCGTTCAACAAGGCCCTCGTTTACTCGGATGAGATGGGCACTCTTATTAACCCGTCGGGTGCTGATATTAAGGACGCGCATATCGTGACGAGAATATAAAATTGAAGAGGTGTCGGCCTAATTAGTCGTAACAACACAATGGCGTTTGATAGCATTTTACAACAGGTAACAACTCCTGTGGAGTTTACATATCTCGGTATTGGTTCGGCTCCACATGCCAAGTCAATCGACGAGTTTGACGATGTCTGGGACCAGCTCGTGCCAGTCTTTGTTAGAGATCAGGCCGCAAAAACCAGACGAATTATTCACTTTGACCCGACCTTCTCCCATTCTATTGAGTTTGTGAAAACATATTTCGAGACCAAATATCCTGAACTCGCGTATTCTAAAACTGAATTCTATCATCTCTGGAGCTCACCCCGCTTGGAGGTTCTTGTTGTGGAGAACTACCTGCAGTATAAGAATAAGTTCTACGAAAGCGATGCCGACGACGAGTGGTTTCTGGATGGACTCTGCGCATCCGTTCTTAGACAGAACGCACACCTCGTTATCCAAGATTTTAGTGGCCGCGATCTCGCTGACGTGTTCAAGCGAGTATATGGGAAGTCTACAAATAGATACACCTTTAAGAAGAGAATCCTCTTTGATATCACATATGGTCACGCCTCATGTATGACGGACTTGACAAAGAATAGACCCATCTATGACGCTAGCGGCAATTTCATGAACTTCCTTCTCTATACACCCAGTGAAGTCAAGGCGTCTATCGGAAAAAACGCGCGGCTAGATGAGCTTATCAAGGAGTATTATGTGAAGAAGTTCAGAGAGATACTGAATCTCCACCATGTGAACTATAGACGGCGGACAAAGGGTGAAGGGTGTATGTATAGATGCGAGTTTTACGATGACACTTCAACGCCCCAGCTAATCATGGGCTATCTTCAAAATCAACTTACAGATGTATTCCTTATTCTCAAGGACCTCGCCGTCTTCACAGCAGAGAAGGAGCATCAGTTTCGCTATCTCATGAAATACTATGACCAGATTAACATGTATGATTGGGGCACATCTGTTAGCCGACTTGTTTAACGGCGATGCTAAAACTTAAGAAAGGGCAAAGCCCTTTCTTAAACGTTACGCATATCGTCTAATAGGTCGTTTGACATTAATATTAAGGAAGCAATTGCTTCCTTAATATTAAGTCACGACGTTAAGCATTTAAGAGCCCTCCACCATAAACCACAGAATGGACCCGGGTCTCATTGGTCAAGAAGAGAGTCTTCGTATTCTAAATGAAACACTCAAAGATCCGCCCCACCTCTTTTTCACAGGTGGTTATGGCTGTGGAAAAACAACCATGATGAATACCTTTTTAAAGGCGTATTACGCCCAGTTCAATATAAAAACTCCTGGTCCGGAATGGATTCTCAACCTCTCGTCGGACCAGGATCGCGGAATTCACTGTGTTCGCCAATCCGTCGCCGAATTTGTCCGTCACGCCCCTGCGAAGGAGGGCATCTATCGCTGGATTCTCTGCGATGATTCAGACTCACTCCCTATGATTTCTCAGCAGGCCCTCCGCCGCCCTATGGAGACGCATAATCATATTACCCGCTTCATCTTCTGCTCGCGCTATTCGGGCGATCTAATCCCTCCGCTGAAATCCCGCTGTCTTCACATAGAGTTGGAGACAATTTCACCATTTGAACTCTTCAACCACTTTATAGAAATAACGGGGCAGACTCATATACAGCTCTCCCCATCGGCAAACCTTATATTTTTAAGCCTGTCTCAGACGCCGACCGAAATGAAACGCATGATTATCCTCTTAGGAACGAAATACCCCGAAGCGACTCTGATTACAACTGAACAAATTCTCGAAATTTTTGGTTCCCCAAGCTTCTCCCTCTGCGTGTCTCTTCTTCACAGTTATCTCAGAGATGATATACATACATCTATTCAAACCTTCTTCAAAATCTGGAAGACCGGCATCAGCTATGAGGACTTCCTGAACGAGATGAATATTACGCTCCGACAAATCGGCCAACTTTCGCCCCAAAAAAGCCAGCGTCTTCACGAACTAATTCTGAAAGGATGGATGTATTTTGCACAGGGAAAAACACACTCTCTTGACATGCTTCGTTTACTTTTCCAGGAGAACTAATTATAATAAGATAGGGATGGCGGATACCAAGAGACTTTTTAGGAAGATCCCCCCAGAGGAGCTTGTAAACGAGATTCTTGAACACCTCAAACTGCATGGTCTTCAAGAACGGCGGTGGTTTACACGGGATGAGCTCTGTCTAGAGAGTGTTGATGAGTGGCTGCCCATTCTTGAACCATATTATATACCCTGTAAAGCCAAGCGATTCCTCTCCAATATGACGCATGCGAGGCTAACAACCATTATTCGGCACATCTTACATCCTCTTGGGTATGATTTACGCACTCAAGAGCGCATGTATAAAGCGCAAAAAACAACAATGTATCAAATATACACAACAAATGAGACGCACGTTGATATTAGTGCAAACGAGATGCTCGTGGAATTTTTATAATTTTACTTTCTACTTTTGATCTTCTTTAAGGTTCTATTGAGAAGCTTAACAAGATTGAGCTTTCTAAACCGCTTTGTTGTGACGAGCTTCTTCTTGGCACTCGTTCTCTTGTGTTTATGTTTGCGCATGCGCTTAGAAGCAAAGAGTATACGCGGCACGGGTGAATTTAGTTCAACAGGTGTTGTGCTGTGATACGAAAGCGGGCTCACTATGTGAATTTTGGGACTTCCAAATTTTACGAAAGGATTTGGCGGCGAGACCTCGTCAGCTCTTATACCAATAAAATTTGAAGGATCGCGCCTGCGTCCATTTTCCATTATGGCTCTATGATGAGTTGCCAGTTGAAGGCGAGCATCCTCGCTACCTCCAGAATTAGAACGCGCGGCCTCCTCCGTATCAGCATGAGCGACAAGCTCGGCACCGAGTGCCACTTGTTCAGCCTCATATTGTCTTTGACGCCGAGTATTTCCAGGCGCACGAATTCGAAGGCCCAAGCCAGAAGCCATGTTAATTAATGTATAGATATTTTGAACATATCTGTAATAACTAAATCACTCGCCATAATCTGCTCTTCGCTCATCCGGGTAAACCACCCAAAGTTGCGCGAACGTTCCAGCTCAGACCAGGGAATAGGAACATAAGTAGACTGTTTTTGTATATCAAACGGTAAGACGCCTTGCTGGCCCGCCGAGAGGAGGTCCTCAAGCTGTATCCTCTTACCATTTGGTTTCCGTGAGACCTCCTCGTGCGGACGATAGTCAACGTCCTTGCCAAATTCGCCCGCCAGCTGACGAGCGTCCCACTTCTCATCGCCGCGGAAGTTTAATCCGCCCAGCTGCGTATCCAGGCGTTTCCGCGTCATCGCCTCCCACTTCACGAAGACAGGGTGCTCAGGGCGGGGAGACCACATGCAGCGGAGACCGGGTGCAGGAGTTCCAGCCGGTCCGCTGAAGGTCTCGCCCAGATCGGTGCCAAAGAAAACGACCTTGTCGGTTGGCATCTGGTCAAACGGCTTGATGGCCACGACAGAAGAGCTGAGCCAGAGACCGCCCTCCTTCTTCAGAATGGCAGCACGTATCCAGGCAAGCTCCGCCTCGCCCACGCTCGCCAGCTGGTTTTGGAGGGGAGCCGGCAGAGCCTTCCAGCCGCCTAAGCGGAGCGCCACATCCGAGAGGCCATTGATGACTTCTACGCGGTATTTCATCTTGTTCTGGACCACGATCGTCTGATAACAGAGATTCAGAAAGGGCACATTCATAGCGCGCGAGGAGCGGCCCATGAAATCCATCCATGAACGACTATTCACGTCGCTCGGATTAAGATACAGCCAGATAACGGGAAGACCCATACCTCTCTCTAGAAGCTTAGTATCGCGGAAAGGATTCTCTTCAATTGTTGTGGAAACCGTAACGGTTGCCACTAAAACTGCAATCGTCATGACAAGCCCTACAGTTATAAGTACTCCCTTGTCCATATCTCTCTACATACGGGGGATTTTATTGGTTACTGATGACGAGCCGCTTCATCCTTTGGAAATATTCATCCGCGAACATTCCCTCTTGTGCGACTCGGAGTTGCCGTTGACGCTCCCTCTCTGCCGCCTGTCGCTCAGACTCAGCATGTAGACCCGCCTCATAATCCGTCAGAGGCTCGGGGGCCTTGTCGCGGCTCGCCTGATACCTCTTCAAGTCGCGCGCCTCAACCCGAACATTGGAAACCTGTTGAGAAATGGTGTTCTCCTGGGTATATGCCTGCTTCAGATCCGTGTATTTCAGATTCGCATTCGCGGCGGCGGTATAGCTCTCGGACTTTCCGCGACCAATCTCAACGCCTGAGTTCGGCGCAAGCATCATAGCCTGTGGAGACAGGTTCATGAGTTGCGTCTGAGGTTGTGACGACGCCTTCGCTTGTTCTTCAAACATCTTATTGAAGACGTCGCGATTGAACTTGCCGCCGAACTTCTGACCTGAAGCGGCCACCTCCGTCTTGTTTGATAGCCAGTCGCCATAACCGTCATCATCAGGGTCAGGGATTCGCGTCTGCTCAAACATCTTGTTGAATGCGTCGACATCCAGCTTCTTCGGATTCAGGCGAATCGGTTCCACCTGTTTCCAGTTCTTCGCATCGCCCGTGCGAGCCTCCTGAATAGCGGTAGGCGCCTCAACGACGCTCGCCTTTGTGCGCCCCCCGTTTATTCTGCGTAGAATCTCGGTTAGATAGGCGTAGGCGCGCGTGACTGCCTCAAACTTCTCTTCGGATCCTCCCTTGTCTGGGTGAGTGCGTAGAGCA
>Ga0214919_10008771_pt1 | contig 13204 bp, 14 predicted proteins | sample LL1503_MetaG_FD_177994 | JGI IMG/M metagenome (GOLD analysis project Ga0214919, IMG submission 177994) | Freshwater microbial communities from Lake Lanier, Atlanta, Georgia, United States - LL-1503 | ecosystem: Environmental > Aquatic > Freshwater > Lake | place: USA: Georgia | collected...
AGCAAACGCGGCGCAGGCGTGTTGCTGACCACGCCGTTGCTGCTAAGCAGTGGCACCAGCAGGTCTTGCGCTTTGGCGTAGTTAAGGGCAAATGCGCGGGTTTGCAAAGCCTCTAAGGTTTGGAGTGTGGCGCGGTTCTCCAGTCCGGTTTTTTCGCGGGCTGCCAATTCGGCCTGCGGTGCTATCCACAACACACCACCCCATTTTTCTTGACCCAGCCCCTTGGCCTGCAACACGGTGTAGAGCACTTGGTCCCAAGGCACATGGTTTAATCGCAAACTGAGCGAGCCGCTGACGCTGTCGGCCACCACCATATTGACCCCACTGAAATCGGCGATGAGTTGCAAAGCGGTGCGTACCTCGATTTTGGGAAAGTTCATGGACATGGGCTCCCCTTTGAAAGCCGGATTAGCCTCGGCAGGGGTTTGGGCATACAAAGGCACACCCCAGGCACAAACCCATAAACACGCTATCAGATGCCGCCAACTCATGGGGTGGCCTTGGGTGGTAGGCGGGTAATGCGGGTTTGCCATTGGCCTTGGGCATCGATAGACCATTCGCGCACCACAAGGTGGTCTGCAGCGATGTGGCTGATTTCACCGCCCTCCCTACCCAAAGGCTGACCGGTGGTGAAGTGGTAGAGCTTGCCGTCATGCAGCAGCAATGCGCGCGATTGGTCTGCCGAGCTGGCAGCACCCACCCACTGCCACTGGGATACATCGATGTCAGGCGCTTGAACGGGGTGGGCCACGCGGGGCAAAGCTGGCAAGCCCTGGGCCAAACCGGCGGTATCGAAAGGGTTGAACAGCGGATGGGATGAAGACGTCGCTGGCATTGCGGTTTGCTTCAAGGTTTTGCTGTGACTGCTTTTGGATTGCTGCAAAACCTGCGGCGCATCCTCGCGCACCTCTAAAAGCAAGTCCAAATCTGGGGCCATGTTGTCTTTGCTTGCCCCATCCTGGGTTGAGAGTTGCCACCCTGTGATCCTGGTTTGTGGTGAATGTTGCGCCAGCGTTTGCCAAGCCACCAACAGGCGGGGCAAACTGCCTCGCCAATGGTGTGTACCAGCCACCTCGTTTGCCACGAACTGCACACCTGTGGTTTGCAAGACCTCACGCCAATCGACGCTGTAGGTGTTGCTATTGCCTTGTGGGAGGTCCAGCCAAGCGGGCCCGTCTACCCCAGAGGGATGTGCCAAATTTTGCAACGCCTCTACACGCTCACGGTGCTGTTGCAGCGATATCTGCCATGCCTGTATTTGCGCCAAAGTTGCTTGCTCGCGCTCTTGGGTTTGCAGACAGGTTTGCCATGCATCGGCAGATATCAACCAGCTTAACCACAGCGTCATGCACAAAGTCAAAACACCCAAAAACCAGACTTGGGCAGACACAGGCCAAGCGTGCAACACACGCCAATGGCTGCGCCACTGTGGCCACCATGCATCCGCCCAGTGCAAAAAAACATTCATGAGCGCGCCCCTTCTGCGGGCAGCGAATGCAAGTCATAGGTGAGTAGACGCCACATACGCCCCTGGGGACAACGCCAACCACGGGCACTGGAGGGTATGGCAGACATTTGCAAAGCAATCCCTTGTGACTGCAACTGTGTCATCCAACTTTGCAACTGCAACTGACTGAAGGCATGGGCTTGTAAACGCCATTGCCCATCGTGCCACTCGGCATGGCTGAGTTGCACGCCTTGGGGAGACGCGCTTAACAAGCTTATGAAAGCTAGCCAGCCCTGTGCTTGCAGTTGTTGCCAATGCGGCCAAGTGTTTTGTAACTGCCGGGCTTGGCGTTCACGGGTCTGCCAAAGCGCGGCATCTCGAAGTTGGCTTTGCAAAGCCTGTTGTTGCGCCTGCCAAGCCACCATTCGGGTCTCGTGCGCTTGGTTATGGTCGGCCAATGCCTGGTCGATGATGAACGCCAAGCCTAGCGACAAAACCACAGAAAGCACCACACCCCACTGCCAGCGCTGTAAAACCGCACGACGATGGCGCTCTCGCCATGGGACCAAATTCAAGGTGCTCATGGTGACAACACCCCTAGCGCCAAGCCACCTGCACGCGCTTGCAAATGGGAAGACAAACCCTGTGCAGTGGGTGAATTGAGGTCGTCTGGCAAGCGTTGCCAACGCGCTTCAGCCTGCCATGCCGGCTCTAAACGCACCAACCACCAACCCACTGCACGACACCATTGCTCGCACGCGGACACCCATGCGCGTTGGGTTGCCAGCACCTCTACATGCTGAACGGTATGCCCCTGCATCGCCGAGAGCAACCAAGCGGGGCGCTGGTTATGCGCCTCTGCGACGCTTTCTGGGGGAGTGGGCAAACTGTGAAAATCCCACACCGTGTCGGTCAAAGGCCATGGCAATTGCCTGTGCAATTCGGCCTCGATAGCCTTGACTTGTTCACGCACATTCAAGCCCGTCTTCAACTGCAAGCTGTAGCGGCACAAACGTTGGTCCTCAATAGCCAATGCGGCGTCTTGGGCCTGACAACCGGTGTGGTGACGGGCTGCGCGCACCCAAGCCGGGTCTGGCCAACCCGCCAACAATGGATTGTCCGTCTGGGGCGCATCTTGCAAACCCAACCAATGCCAGCGTTGAATATGCAAACGCCCTTGGGTGAGTGCGCCGGCTTGGGCCAAGGCCAGGCCATCGGATTGCACCACCACGCCCAAACTGCGGCGTATCGATCGGGGGAAAAGTTGACGCATAAACACTCCCGTTGAAACACAGGACGAGGTTGTAAATTTGGCGATCCCTCCATGGGTTAAGCTGGACTGGCGAAGTTTTTACAATGCACTTACTCTTTTAGACGCCCCACAGCGGCACACCTAGCCCATGTCCCCACCCTCCAAGCCCACCGAAAGCCCACGCGCTGATACGGACAAGACCCCCCGCTCCACTTTGTGGCAGGTGCTGGGGAGCTTTTTTATCTGGGCATTTGGCCTGGGCACGGCTGGGGTATTGACCTTGGTCTTGTTGGTAGGTGTGGCCTTGGCCATGGCCTATCCCCAGTTACCTGATATCACCGATTTGGCTGACTACCGCCCCAAGTTGTCTATGCGCGTTTTTTCTGTAGAGGGCAAGTTGATGGGTGAATTCGGCGAAGAACGCCGCAAGCTGGTGCCCTTCAAAGACATTCCCGATGTGGTCAAGCACGCCGTGCTGTCCATTGAAGATGCGCGTTTTTACCAGCACGGTGGGGTGGACTACATAGGCTTGGCACGCGCCAGTTTGGCCAACGTGGGACGCGCCAAAAGCCAAGGCGCTTCGACCATCACCATGCAAGTAGCGCGCAATGTCTACTTGTCTTCTGAGAAAACCTTTACCCGCAAGATTTATGAACTGCTGCTGACCTACAAACTCGAGCATTTGCTGAGCAAAGACCAGATTTTTGAAATTTATTTGAACCAAATTTTCTTAGGCCATCGCGCTTATGGCTTTGCGGCAGCAGCTGAAACCTATTTTGGCAAGCCCATCCAGAACTTAAGCATCGCCGAAGCCGCCATGCTGGCAGGCCTACCCAAAGCACCCTCGGCCTACAACCCCATCAACAACCCTAAACGCGCACGCTCACGTCAGCTCTACATCATCGAGCGCATGCAAGACAACGGTTTCATCACCAAAGCGCAGGCAGAAAGCGCCAAAGCCGAAGAACTGAAAATTCGCAGCGTCACCACCCCTAGCAACACCCATGCTGACTATGTGGCCGAGATGGCGCGTCAGCTCATGTTCGCCCAATACGGGGCCGACATCTACACCCGTGGCTTGAATGTTTACACCACCATCAAAGCCGATGACCAAGAGGTCGCCTACCAAGCTTTGCGACGCGGCATCATGGACTATGAACTGCGACAGGTTTACCGAGGACCCGAAAAATTCATCACCTTGCCCACCGATGCCCGAGAGCTAGAGGAAGCTATCGATGAAGCGTTGATTGAAGCGGGCGACAAAGGCGATTTATTGGCCGCCGTGGTCCTGGAAGTGGCACCTAAAAAAGTGCGTGTCATGCGACAAAACAGCGAGGTGCTAGAGATCACGGGGGATGGCTTGAAGCCGGTGCAATCGGGTTTGTTTGACAAAGCACCACCGCACATCAAGTTGCGGGCGGGCGCGATGGTGCGCATTGCCAAAAATGCCAAAGGGGATTGGTCTTTAACCCAATTGCCCGAGGTAGAGGGCGCGTTTGTGGCGATAGACCCCACAGATGGTGCGATCCGCTCATTGATTGGTGGCTTTGATTTCGATAAAAACAAATTCAACCATGTCACCCAGGCGTGGCGGCAACCGGGTTCGAGCTTTAAACCTTTCATCTATTCTGCCGCCTTGGAAAAAGGGTTCACGCCTGCCACACAGGTCAACGATGCACCGCTGTTTTTCGATGCCAGTGTGACGGGTAGCCAGGCCTGGGAACCCAAAAACTACGATGGCAAATTTGAAGGCATCATGCCTTTGAAAACCGCTTTAGCCAAATCGAAAAACATGGTGTCTATCCGTATCTTGCAAGCGGTGGGCCCCAAGGAAGCGCAAAACTGGATCAGCCGATTTGGTTTTGATCCCGAGAAGCACCCCCCTTACCTGACCATGGCATTGGGGGCAGGTTCAGTCACCCCCATGCAAGTGGCTTTGGGTTATTCGGTGTTTGCAAACGGCGGGTATTTGGTAAAGCCGTATTTGATTTCCAAAGTCACTGACCCGCTGGGCAAGGTTTTGTCGCAATACACACCCATCGAATTGGATGAACGTGCCCGCGCCATCGAACCGCGCAACGCGTTTGTGATGAGCCATTTGCTGCAAGAAGTCACACGTGCTGGTACCGCCATGCGCGCCCAACAGGTTTTAAAACGCAACGATATTTATGGCAAAACCGGCACCACCAACGACTCTATGGACGCGTGGTTTGCGGGCTACCACCCCACGCTGACCGCTGTGACATGGATTGGCTATGACACCCCACGCAAACTTGGTGACCGTGAAACCGGGGGTGGGTTGAGTCTGCCGGTTTGGATCAGCTATATGCAAAACGCTTTGAAAAACACCCCTGTGACACCGTTGCCTGTGCCCAGCGGTGTGGTATTTGAAGGGGGCGACTGGTTTTTCCAAGAGTTCACCCATTCGACGGGTGTGACCTCCTTGGGTATGGAAGGCCGTGACGCCACAGGCGAGGACGCCGAAAAGAAAAAAATCCTCGACCTCTTCAAAGAGTAAAAAGTAACAGGGAAATAGCTTTAAACAAAATGCAGGGATAAACCGGACTGTTCACTGGCGTCCATGCTGAGCCGATGCCAAAACTCACCTTGGCCTTTGGTGTCTTGCCAATGCTGGCCGTCAAAACGGAAGTGGTAGCCCCCGCTGCGTGCAGCCAACCACACCTCTTGCAAAGGTTTTTGCAAATTAACCACGATTTGGCTGCGGTTGGCAAAGGTCAGCGTGACCATGCCGCCGCTGCGTTGGTTATCGATATCAGCATTTGTATCGTCATTCAAGCTGTCGCATTGTTCTTCTAAGCGGCGTAACAATGCCTCGGCGTGGTTCAAAAATTCCTGATCGGTCATTGGGTAAGAGGTCGCGTCTGGGAGGTTAAAGGGGATGGCTACAATTTCAACCATGACTTGGCAGATTCTAGGCAGACGTACCGTCCTCATACTCAGCATGGCTTTTGGCTTGGCAGCTTGTGGTCAAAAAGGTGCTTTGTTTATCCCTACCGACCCTGAAGGCAAAGACCGCGCTAAGTTTCCACAGGTCTTGGTGCCCGATACCGGCTCTTCCATGCCCTCTTCAAACCAGCCTTGAGCGCTGGGCTTACCCAGCTTATTCCCATGACATACCTTGCCCTGCCTGGTGCACCTTATTTTTCACGCCGCAATGGTCAACTGTTTGTGGAGGAAGTGGCTTTGTCCAACTTGGCCCAGCAACACGGCACGCCTTTGTTTGTGTACTCTAAAGCCGCCATGCTGGGCGCTTTGGCGCCATATCAAAAGGCTTTCGCGGGGCGCGACGCGCAAGTGCATTACGCCATGAAGGCCAATTCGTCTTTGGGCGTGTTGCAAGTGTTTGCCCAAGCCGGTTGCGGTTTTGACATCGTCTCAGGCGGTGAACTCAGCCGCGTGCTGGCTGCAGGTGGCCAAGCCAACAAAGTGATTTTTTCGGGCGTGGGCAAAACCCGCTCCGAGATGCGCCAAGCGCTGGATGCGGGTATCGCTTGCTTCAATGTGGAGAGCGAAGCGGAACTCGATGTGCTCAGCGAGGTGGCGCTGTCCTGCGGCAAAGTCGCACCGGTGAGCATACGCGTCAACCCCAATGTGGACCCGCAAACCCATCCCTATATATCGACGGGCTTGAAGGGCAATAAATTTGGCATCGCCCACGAAGACACCTTGCGTTGCTATTTGCATGCCGCGTCTTTGAAAGGTTTGAAAGTGGTGGGCATTGATTGCCACATCGGCTCGCAAATCACCAGTGCAGGGCCATATCTGGACGCACTCGACAAGGTGCTGGACTTGGTAGAGGCCATTGAAGCCGCCGGCGTACCCATCCACCACCTCGACTTTGGCGGCGGCTTGGGCATCAACTACAACGGCGACACACCACCCCCTGCCGATGCGCTGTGGGCGCAACTGCTGGCCCGTTTGGATGCACGCGGTTTTGGCGGTCGTCGCCTCATGATTGAGCCAGGGCGTTCACTGGTGGGCAATGCCGGTGTGTGCCTGAGTGAGGTGCTTTTCTTGAAACCCGGCGAGCAAAAAAACTTTTGCATCATTGACGCCGCGATGAACGATTTGCCGCGCCCTGCGATGTACCAAGCGTTCCACCAAATTGAGCCGCTGCAGGTGCGAGAAGGTGCAGGCACTCTGTACGACGTGGTCGGTCCCGTGTGCGAGAGCGGCGACTGGATTGGCCGGGACCGCTCGCTGGCGGTGCAAGCCGGTGACCACGTGGCGGTGATGTCTGCCGGCGCCTATTGCATGAGCATGGCCAGCAACTACAACACCCGTGGACGCGCCGCCGAGGTGTTGGTCGATGGTGACAAAGTGCACATCATTCGCGAGCGAGAAACCGCGCAAGACCAAATGCGCGCAGAACGATTGGTTTGATCAGCGGGCTTTAACAACTTTCCAAATCCGCCAAACCAACAAACTGCCCAAGATAGCGGCATACACGCCTACCTCGGTGAAGTTGTTTTTGCCAGCGCGCATCCAGAAAAAATGCAGCACAGCCAGTATGGCTGCGGCATACACCATGCGATGCAACTTCTGCCAACGCTTAACACCCAGCCAGCGAATAGCGGCATTGAACGAGGTCAAAACCAAAGGCAGCATGGCAAGCACCCCCCCAAAACCCAGCCAAATAAACGGGCGTTTGAGGATGTCGCGCCAGATGTCTGCAAGCGCCAAACCTTGGTCAAACCAAGCGTAGCAAAGCATGTGCAAGCTGGCGTAAATGAACGCACCCACACCCAAGCTGCGGCGAAAGCGCAGCAGTGCAGGTGTGGCTGTGATGTCGCGCAAAGGCGTGATGGCCAACACCATGCACAGGCCACGCAAAGTCCAGTCGCCAGTGCTGCGTGTTAAGGCCTCGGCGGGGTTGGCGCCTAAAAGATCATTGAACGCCGCGTAAATCAGCCAAACCGCAGGAAGCGCCAGCAACAGCCACAAGAAAGGCTTGGCCCAAGGTGCCAAAAGCAGTGAACGACAGTTCATGCAGCACAAAGTTGGGTCAGAAGTTTTTGCTCAAGTCCATGCCGCTGTACAAAGACGCGACCTGTGCCTCGTAGCCGTTGAACATCAAGGTTTTGCGCTTTTTATTGAACAACCCGTCTTCGCCAATGCGTCGCTCGGTGGCTTGGCTCCAGCGGGGGTGGTCCACATCAGGGTTCACATTGGAATAAAAACCGTATTCATGTGCGGCGGCTTTGTTCCAAGCCGTGGCCGGTTGTTTTTCGGTGAAACGGATTTTGACAATGCTTTTGGCATTTTTAAAACCATATTTCCAAGGCACGTTCAAGCGAATCGGCGCGCCATTTTGGTTGGGCAAGATTTCCCCATACATGCCAAATGTCAGCAGTGTGAGCGGATGCATGGCTTCGTCCATGCGCAGCCCCTCTGTATAAGGCCAGTCCAACACACGCGAGCCGACCATGGGCATGGTCTTGGGGTCGGCCAAGGTCACAAATTCCAGGTATTTGGCGCTGCCCAAGGGATCGGCATATTTGATCAAAGCAGACAAAGAAAATCCCATCCAAGGAATGACCATGGACCATCCCTCGACGCAACGCATGCGGTAAATGCGTTCTTCCATGGCGCCCAACTTCATCACCTCTTCCAACCCCAAGCGCAAGGGCTTTTTCACCAAACCCTCTATTTCCAAAGTCCAAGGCTTGGTCTTTAAGGTATGCGCGGTGCGCGCAGGCTCAGACTTGTCGGTACCAAATTCATAGTAATTGTTGTAGGTACTGGCATATGCATAAGCGGTGGGCACATCTGTTGCAAGGGCGTTTTCTAGCGTTGAGCGTTTACTGGCCAAGGCAGGCAATTTGCCAGGTGCCACGGTTGGGGCAAGACTGGTTTGAGACCACGATGCCCCGACACTGCCAAGCAAACCCAAGCCCAGGCTTTTTTGCAGCAAAGCTCGTCTGTTTTGATAGACCGTCTTAGGCGTGATTTCGCTGGGTAAAACGGTGCTGGCAACATCAGGCGAGGAACGGATCAACATGGGCAAATCTCCAAACAAAAAGGGCCAACATCACGTCAGCCCTTGTGCAGTTGAGTGAAAACAAAAAGTTTAGTTCAATCCCGCAATATAGTCAGCCAAGGCTTTGATTTCCTTGTCATTGAGTTTGGCTGCAACTTGGCCCATTTGCAGACTGTTCAAACGCACGCCATCGCGGAACTGGGTGAGTTGGGAAATGGTGTATTCAGCATGCTGGCCAGCCAAACGTGGGTACTGCGAGGGAATGCCAGCGCCTGTAGGGCTGTGGCAACCGGCACAGGCAGGGATTTGGCGATCGACAATGCCACCGCGGTAAATCTTTTCACCCAAGGTGGCAAGGTCTTTGTCTTTGGCGAAACCAGGCTTGGCGGTTTTACTGGATACAAAAGCGGCGATATTGCGCGCATCGTCTTCGCTCAAGGAGGCAGCCATGCCACTCATGATGGCATTCGCGCGCTTGCCAGACTTGTACTCACCCAGTTGCTTGGCGATGTATTCAGGGTGTTGCTGCGCCAGCTTGGGGTAAATGGGCGCAGCCGAATTGCCGTCTGCGCCATGGCAGGAGGTACAAACAGCACCGAATAAAGCGGCGCCTTTGGCTGGGTCAGCTTTGGCAGGGGCAGCAGGTGTATCGTTGGCAAACGCCAGGGTGGTGGCAGCCAATGCGCTGATAGCAATCAGCAATCGGGCAAAAAAAGTCATGGCTTTTAGGGGTTATCAAACTTCAAGGATTCTACAATGCGGCCCTGTTCGCCTCTTTGGGCGCTCTGGAAGAAACCCTTTGGCCTCAAGCTCTCCCCCGCTGGACGACATACAAGCGCAGCGTATCAAACAGGCCGTGGGCTGGTTGCACACTGCCCGTTTTTTAACCACCGCCGCCCAGCTGCACCACCTGCCCGCCTATGACCAACCCGAAATTGCATTTGTCGGACGCTCAAACGCGGGTAAATCTTCTTGCATCAATGTCCTGACCCAGCAGCGGCAACTGGCTTATGCCTCCAAAACCCCTGGCCGTACCCAGCACATCAACCTGTTTGCGCTGGGACGGCAAAACCAAACCGATGCGGTGCTGGCCGACCTGCCCGGCTATGGCTACGCCGCTGTGCCTAAAGCTGACAAAGTGCGCTGGCAGCGGGTGATGGCCAATTACCTGATGACGCGGGACAACCTGAAAGGCGTGGTGCTGCTGTGCGACCCACGACTGGGTCTGACCGAACTCGATGAAATTTTGCTTGAAGTGATACGCCCCAAGGTAGAGAACGGCTTGAAGTTTTTAATGCTGCTGACCAAGGCTGACAAACTTAACCGCAGCGAGGCGCAAAAAGCCTTGTCGATTGCCAAACTGCAGTCAGGCGGGGGCCAAGCGCATTTGTTTTCTGCGCTGAAAAAACAAGGTGTTGAAGAGGTGAGCATGCAACTCTTCGACTGGACCCATACCGCTGTCACAACCACACCCATCGAATGAAACAGCATATTTTCAATCTGTCCAATGGCATCCATTTAGATTGCCGTGTTGCCGGCGTTCAAGGCCGCCCTGTGATGCTGTTTTTGCATGGCTTTCCTGAGGCCGCCTTTGTGTGGGACGAGATGCTGGCGTTTTTTTCTGACCCAGCGCATGGCGGTTATTGGTGTGTCGCACCCAATCTTCGCGGCTATGCGGGTTCAAGCGCACCCAGCGATGTTGCTGCCTACCGCGCCAAACATTTGGTACACGATTTGGTGGCTTTGAAAGAACAGTTGTCGCCTCAACAACCCTTGGCATGTCTTGTGGCCCACGACTGGGGCGGCGCTGTGGCTTGGAACATGGCCAACCAACACCCCGAGTTGCTGCGCCAATTGGCCATCATCAACTCGCCCCACCCGGGCACATTTTTACGCGAACTGCAGTCCAGCCCCGAACAGCAAGCCGCCAGCGCCTACATGAATTTCTTGATTCGACCCGATGCCGAAACTTTGCTGGCCGAGGATGATTACCGCCGGTTATGGGCTTTTTTCACCAACATGGGTGCACAGGATGGCCCCTATGCTTGGCTGACCGACGAGGTCAAAGCGCAGTACCGAGAAGTGTGGTCGCAAGGTTTAACCGGCGCACTCAATTACTACCGCGCCTCCCCACTGCGCCCGCCGCGGGATGCGGATGCTGCCGCCGCAGCAATCACCTTGCCCAAGTCCATGTTGGACATTAGGGTGCCTACTTTGGTGTTGTGGGGCATGCACGACATCGCCTTGCCCCCCAGCTTGGTCGATGGCTTAGAGGACTACATACCCGAGCTGACCTTGCAACGCATCGCCGATGGCAGCCATTGGTTGGTGCACGAGCAGCCTGCATTGGTTGCGCAAAGCTTGTTGGCGTTTTTAAAGCAAACTTAATCGGTGCCCGGCGGGTAGAGCGAAGCCTGATCATGGGGACGTGACTTGAACCGCTTGTGCACCCAGTAGTACTGCGCTGGCATGGCATCAATCCATGTTTGTAATCGCTGATTCATCATCGCGGTGTCTGCTTCAACGTCGTCAGTGGGGTAATCGGTCCATGCAGCGTGAACCTGTACCTCGTAGCCATGGGGTGTCAAACGTGAGGTGAGAGGCACCACCGGCACCTGCCCTAAGCGAGACAAGCGCGGCAGGGTGGTGACGGTTGCAGCGGGGACACCATAAAACGGCACAAAAATTGAATCTTCCATGCGAAAGTTCATATCGGGTAAAAGGTAAAGCAACGAACCCTTGCGCAAGGCCTTGACGATGGCTTTGAAACCATCCTCTCGGCGAAACAAGCGCACCTGCCCAAAACGCTGGCGACCTGCCATCACCCATTCGTCGATCGCCGCTGAACGCTGAGGCGTGTACACCGTGGTGAAATTGCGCGGCAGATGCACACACAAAGCTGTCCAACCCGCGTCCAATCCTACAAAGTGCGGCGCGAATACCACCGCGCCTGTGCTTTGTTGCAAAGCCTGTACCTCGCCCGTCAAATGCAATCGACTTGTAACCATGTCAACACTGCCATGCCATAGCCAAGCGCGGTCCAACCAAGCTTTGGCAAACAACACCATGTGCGCTCGCCCCCTATCGCGTTGCTGCTGTGTACTCAGTCCAGGAAAACACAATGCCAAATTGGTCAACACCACCTTGCGCCGTTTGCTAGCCAACCACCATAAAAGTTGACCTAAAACAAAACCCAATGCGCGCAGCAGTGGCAAAGGCAAGTAACGCAAAACCAGCATGAGCCCAAGCACGATGGCATTCATCGTCAATCACCTGCGCGTGGTTGTTTGTCACGCGCATAGCCCCACAGGTATTGATCGGGACGCGTCAACACCATGCTTTCAATGGCCTGGTTCATTGACAGTGCGGCTTGATAGGGCGTGGTGTTCGCTTGGTTCAAGTCCTGCAAACTTGGGGGCAACACATGAAACACATAACGGCCTGCATCTAAGCGTTCGCACCAAGCCAGTAAAACGGTAGCCCCTGTTTGTTGGGCTAACTTGGGTAACAAGGTCATGGTGTAAACCGGTCGACCAAAAAACGGGGCCCATACCCCTTGACCTTGTGGCGGCACTTGGTCAGGCAAGATGGCGGTGTAACCGCCCGCCCGCAAATGCTTGACCAAGGCACGCACACCTCGCAACGAGGCAGTGGCGGTTTTAAAAAAAGCTCGCTGACGCGACAGTCCCACCACCTCTTGCAACCAAGCTTTTCTTGGTGGTCGGTATAAAGCCAACAAGTCACCGTAATGTGGCCCCATTTTTTCTGCCAAAGCTTGTCCACCCATCTCCCAACAGCCCAAGTGCGGTGACAACAAAATCACGCCTTTACCTGCTTGCATAGCCGATTCGAAATAGGGCAAGCCCTCCCATTGCACACGCGGCAACACCGATTGACCCGGCGCTCTGGCCCATAGCCAGGGCAATTCGGCCACCATCTTGCCTGTGGCTGCCACTGCCCCACGGGTTTGCGGCCATGTCAATCCAGCCGCTTGTATTTGGCGTTGAAATTGTGAACGGTAGGCTGGCGAAAACCACCACACCAACCAACCCAAAACCTTGCCCAAAGCCTGCATCCATCGCAAAGGTATCAAGGCAAGAAAACGAAACAAGTGGGTCATGAATAAGCAAATGCGTTTGGCAACGAAAGCCCATTGGGCGCCCGTTGATTGTGATTAGAATGCCGATTGTCGCTGAGTTAATGAAGCAACTTGCAGGGCGACACACTCGTAAGAGTCGGCTGACTTGTCAGCCATCTGCTAAAGCGTTCGCCGTACTTCTTGGTAAGGCAACGCGTCCAACCATTCAAAGGAGTATTTCATGGCGAACGATTATTTATTCACATCCGAATCTGTGTCCGAAGGTCATCCCGACAAAGTCGCTGACCAAATTTCCGACGCGATTTTGGATGCCATCTTCAAGCAAGACCCCCGCAGCCGCGTGGCTGCCGAAACCCTGACCAACACTGGTTTGGTGGTGTTGGCCGGTGAAATCACCAGCAACGC
>Ga0214919_10008772_pt1 | contig 13204 bp, 12 predicted proteins | sample LL1503_MetaG_FD_177994 | JGI IMG/M metagenome (GOLD analysis project Ga0214919, IMG submission 177994) | Freshwater microbial communities from Lake Lanier, Atlanta, Georgia, United States - LL-1503 | ecosystem: Environmental > Aquatic > Freshwater > Lake | place: USA: Georgia | collected...
AACTCTTGGAGTGATAAATCACTAAATGTCCTAGCACTCGTTGCGGAGCTGGGCAAAGTGGCAGAGCCTGTAAAAATTGAACTTCTCAATAGTACGTATCGTTATGATCTGCCCCGCTATGACCAGACGCTTACACCATTAGCTGAGTGCGGAATCGAAGTGGTGATCCGTCGTCGGACCGCAGGTGAGTTGGCTGCAGGTGGACGGTTGCCGCCGCAGACGGAAGTGTCAGCGGAGGTGAGGGTCCATCTCAATCAATACCGGGATGATCTTCAGACTTTAAAAAAAGGCAACGTGGACCAAGCGCCATTTTGCAACGAGGGCTCACTATAAGTTGAAATAATCAAGGGCTCCAATGCAGCGTCGGGTGACTGAAAGTTGCCTATGTTCTGGTTGATGGGTTGAAAGCTGCTTAATACGCCGTTTTTAGAAAGTCTTTGTATGGTTAACGATTCTGTTCGGGTCGATCTTAAGGGTCGGAGCGTTTTGGTGGTTTGCAGCGATTGGCCATGGCCACCCAACTATGCTGCCAGGATCGATGCAATTGATCGTATCCATGTTTTGCGTGATCTGGGTTTGACAGTGGATGTTTTAGTCACGGCGGCCCAACACTACGGTGTTTTGAAAATGGCCCAGATGTTTAATGAGGTGGATACGTGCTTTGCGGTGCAAAGGCGTTCTGGTTTTTTCGATATGTTGGGACTGTTTGAGACGGGACAAGAGTATTCTCGCCGTAGTTTGGCAGATGTAAATTTAGAAAAGTCATACGATTTCGTGATTCTCGAAGGCCATTACGTAAGTAATGTGCTGAAGAATCCGACGCTCAAGGCTGCACATAAGTTACTTCGTGTCAACAATGACGAACGGCACTATTTTCTCCAACTTGCCAATAGTAGATGGAGTCTGAGCAGCCTTTATTACCTGCTTGAGGCGTTGCGTTTTGTAAGAACTTGGCCTGCTCTCATGCGTCAGATCCCTACATGGATGTTCAGTTCAGCCAAAGAACACGCTAAGGCTTCTTCTTTTGCTGATCAGATTGGTGCCAAGAGTATTTTCTTGCCTCCCCGCGTGGATCTATCATCGATTAGTATTTCAAGTAGCACTAATATGCAAGTGCTGTTTTTGGGTACCCTATTAATGCCAAACAACCTAGAGGCGGTGCGATGGTACGTCGAAAAGGTGCACCCCAAGCTTCTTGATATTCCGGGTTATCAATTCTGTGTAGCTGGCAATAACGGTCATTCCGGTCAAGGAGGGAAAGTAGGCGAACTATTGAAAGGCGTTCCAAGTGTTACGTTGGTTCCCAGCCCTACTAATACTAGATCACTTTATGAAAAGAGTGCGTTGTTTGTCAATCCCATGCGCAATGGGGCTGGGATCAAGCTGAAGACAGTGCACGCCTTGGCAGCAGGTTTACCAGTGGTGGCGACTGAGGTAGGCGCCGAGGGGACCCTGATGCGACATGGGCATGAGATTTACCAAACAGACGACTCAGAGCAGTTTGTCGCATATGTACGAGAGTTGCTCACAAATCCGGCGCGTGGGAATGAGATGGTCGCAGAAGCGCATAAATTGCTCCGAGAGCATTATCAGCAGTCGGAGAAGCTTGGCAATTTGTTGGTAGATCTGTTGAAACAGGAAGGTAAAGCTTGATGATTGTGCGGTCTCGTTCACCCTTGCGTTTGGGGCTTGCCGGTGGAGGTACCGATGTTTCACCTTACAGCGATCAGTTCGGTGGCTATGTGCTCAACGTCACCATCAATCTGTATGCGCATTGCACCATCGAGTTGCTTGACAACCCCACGGTGGTTTTTGATGCGCAGGATATGGGGCAGTCATGGACAGGTAGAGCAGACTATCCGTTACCGCTGGTTGACGTACTGGTCCTGCACAAGGCGGTTTACAACAGAATCATGCGGCAGTTTAACTCTCAGCAAACTATAGGCTTGAGGATGGTCACCCGTTCCGACGCACCGCCTGGTTCGGGTTTGGGATCGTCATCCAGTATGGTTGTGGCTATGTTGGCGGCCTACAAGCAACTTTTGTCCCTGCCGTTAGATGAATATGACATGGCACACTTAGCATATGAGATAGAACGAGTTGATTGTGCCATGGCTGGCGGCAAACAAGATCAGTACGCGGCCACCTTTGGTGGATTCAACTTTATGGAGTTCAATGCGAATGACCTGGTGGTTGTTAATCCCCTGCGAGTGCATCGGCATATCGAGATAGAGCTTCATAGCCGCATGATGCTTTACTTTACCGGGATTTCCCGTGAATCAGCGCGGATTATCGAAGAGCAGGTAGAGTCTGCAAACTATTTTAACTTAGGCAATGATAGCCTAATGGCTATGCATGAAATTAAGCAGACTGCGTTGCAGATTAAGGAGTGTCTGCTAAAGGGAGATCTAAATGCTATATCTCAGATTATCCATGCTGCTTGGGATGCTAAAAAACGAACCTCTTTGGCGATTACAAACTCGCATATTGATTTAGTTGCAAATACGGCCCTTGCCGCAGGTGCTTATGCTCTTAAGGTATCAGGGGCTGGTGGAGGTGGATTCATGATGATACTAGCCGACTCGTGTGCCCATATGCATATTGAAAAAGCACTGTCGGGTTTAGGTGGTTATGTTCAGAAATTCCAGTTCACTCACGAAGGGGCTGAATCATGGTTAGTTATATAAATACATGTACCTCTATTTAGTCGTACCTGAAAATAAATTTGTCAGGGATAACTATTTTGTAAAAGCTCAAACAGCCAAGAGCTGTGTAAGTGACTTATCTAAATCAAACGCACATTGTCACTTGCCGCAAAGAGTTTCATTGAGTAAATATCGATATTTCAAACATACTATCTACATTGGATTACAAGGTTAAGATGAAAATCATTCGGCAAAGTAATTTAATTTTGATAAATCACTATCTGCATAATAATAATATTATAAGATACTATCTTAATGTTGGCTAAGATTTGTATATTAAAACTAATAGCTATTAAATTAATTTAAAAGAGAGCAATATGAATTTAGTATTAACAATGGCTGGAAAATATAGTCGATTCAGACTTTTCGGAAATAAAATACCAAAATATTTACTTCCCCTTGGGGCTGAAACTATACTTTCTGAAATAATAAAACAATATTTAAGATCAGCACTAACTTCTAAAATTTACTTAATTGCAAATCGTGATGATCAAATATTCTTTCCAATAGTTAGAAGTATTATGGGAAAATACAATATTAACTATAAAAATTTAATATATATTGATGATACATCGAGCCAATTAGAGACTGCCCTTACAACCTTTGAATTATTACCTTCTGATCAACTGAGCTCACCAATTGCATTCGCAAATATAGACACTGTAATATTTAAAAGAAATTCATTCTTTGAACTACTTGAATCTGGGGAGCCTGAAATAGGATTATTAGATACTTTTACAGGTGAAAGCAAACAATATTCATATGCGCGCATAGATGAGGAATTTAAAGTTTATGATATTGTTGATAAAAATGTGATCAGTCAATATGCGTGTAGTGGGCTTTATGGTTTTGGTTCATATTCTATAATGGCTAAAATCGCTACTAATTTATTAAAAAAAAATGCTATAGCGAATTTTACCGATTTATACAAAGAATATATTCTCGCCGGAAACAATGTTTATTCTACTTTTTCAAAAGATTCAAAGCACACCATAGTTTTAGGCACGCCAGAAGAATATTTAATAAATATACATAGGTTTAAATAATGGAAGTCATAAAAACACTAAAAGGTGGATCACTTTCAAATACAAAAATATTATGGGATGGACATAATAAAATTGTAAGAAAGTCAATATCAATTAATAATAATCGAGAATATGGTTTAGTTCGCTGGCAATCACAAATTCGAAAATTGCAACACTTACATAGATATTTACCAGAATTTAGTGTATCCATTAAATTAGTTGGCCAAACAGATGGATATTATTTTTATGATCTACCTTATTATGAAAATCATATAAATTGTTATGAGGCTCTATTAAAAGGAGAGTCCGTAGATGTTATTGTAAATAAAATACATAATTTACTTTCAAGGTTGGCTAAAATTAGTTATGGATCAACGCAAGGTCCTATGGGACTATATATTGCAGAAGAAATTATCTTTCCACTACAAGCCGCATTAGAAATCGGAACTCATGGTCGACTACCCATAAATGATAATGAATTGCTATTTTTTAATAGTTCAGTTTGTGAAGCTCTTGACATAATTCAAAAAATTCTAGTTAAAGTTAAAAATGAACGCATGCAGGAGTCACTTACGCACGGCAATTTAACTTTAGAAAATATACTTTGGAATACTGAAACAAAAGAACTTTTGATGATAGATCCCTATGCTGAAACTTACTGCGAATCAATTATGGGTGATGTATCACAGCTTTTGCAATCCTCTAAAAGTGGATATGAATTTATTTCAAATATATATGATAAAGAAGATATTTGTATTCATAAATATCCTATTGATAAAATCCCAAAATGTTTTGTGAATTTTTCAGAACAATTAATTAAAAAAATTGAAGTTGAAGATTGGTACTCTGATTCTCATTTAACTTTATTTCATGCATCTCAATTTACACGGATGTTCCCTTTCAAATTGGTTAACTCACCGCGACAAGGTGTTGCTTTCCTAATGTATGGAATTAATTTACTAAAGACAATTCAATGTTAAACTCACCTTCAAATTTAGATTCAGTTCATTTTAAAATGGATGTTAATTATAATAAAATTATTGATATTAAATTTTATGAAATTTTATCCTTTTTAAAAGAATATGATGATAATGTAAAGAAAATAATTTTTATAGACCCTGTCGTTTTAGCAAACAATGACTTTTTTCTTAATATAGAAAGTACAAGTTTTAAATTTACTCTAATTCCTACAAATCTTCATGAAGGCAATAAGGATTTAGATTCTTTGAAATCCATTTTAAACATGTTTGAAAATCATGGAATCGGGAGGCGTGGAGATATTGTTTGCGCAATTGGTGGAGGGGCACTTCTAGACACTGTAGCTTTTGCTGCTAGTATATACAGGCGTGGTATTGCAGTCATAAAAGTACCGACCACACTGCTTGGTATTATTGACGCTTCGATTGGCATTAAAACAGGGATTAATTACCTAGGCCAAAGAAATAGATTAGGATCCTATCACTTTGATTATACTGTCATAATTGATCCCAAATTAATGATGGGAATGCATCGTAGTTTAGTTCGTCAAGGTTTAGGCGAAATTTTTAAAATAGCTGTTATTAAATCAAAAGATTTGTTTAACTTTTTAAATCTACATAAAAACCAATTAGAAAATGTTAATTTTTATAATTCAGATGCAGGAAAATATATATTAGTTACATGTATAAAATTAATGTTAGAAGAACTACATGATAACCCAAGAGAAGATGATTTAATGAGATGTGTTGACTTTGGCCATAGTTTTTCACCTCTTGTCGAAATGGAATCTCTCAAACGAGCTGGTTTTAGATCATTACCTCATGGATATGCTGTGGCATATGATTGTATTCTTACGGCAAGTATTTCTATGAGACGTGGAATTCTGCCTGAGTTAGAGTACTTAGATATTTTAGCTTTATATTTGACTTTTGATTTTGATTTTAAAAATGATATATATTCCGATCATAACCTACTATGGGCATCATTCTTAGAGATGAAGAAACACAGAGGTGGTAATCAAAATTTGCCCATTCCTGTTCAAATTGGATCTTATTCATTTATTCAGGATGTCAGTTTTGAAGAGGTGAAAAATTGTTCTATCTCACTACAAAATAAGTTAAATTAATGAAGTACATAATAACAGGATCATCAAGTGGACTGGGATATTGCCTAACTGAAAGACTCATTCAAAAAGGACAAGTTTTAGGAATTTCTCGATCTAATATCCTATCAAAAAAAATGATTACATCAGAGGCATTTAAAAATTTAAATTACGACTTTTCCAATCACGATGATATTAAACTATTTGAAAACTTAGTTCAAAAATTAATATACTTTATTAATAATGAACCAGTCACTTTGATTTTGAATGCGGCAAGTTTTTATTCTAGTAAAGATCGTCTTTCCTATTCTTCACTAAACACGCTTTTTAAAGTAAATGTTTTTTCATTAATTAGCTTAGTTCAATCATTAGAAAATTCAAAACTTAAGCGCGTCTTTATAATTAACTCTATTTCAGGTTTAATTGGTAACAGCCATCAACATGAGTATAGTGCTTCAAAGCACGCAGTAATGGGATTTGCTCGCTCACTAGCTAAAAGCGCGAAAGATGCTAGTTATGATGTTATGTGTATTAATCCAGGAGGAATGAAAACGGAGCTTTGGAAAAATTACAATCAAGTTGATACATCAGATTTTTTGAGCCCGGAAGTAGTAGCTGATGTTTGCATAAGTTTATTATCAATTCCTCAGCGAACTTTTATAGAACATATGTCAATTCTTCCTCCATCAGATGTTTAATTTCTTGTGAGGAAAAATGACATGAAACTCTGATAAAAGGGAATTAACTAGATGGTTATAGTTAACCTGCTGACCTGTGTATCTCAAGTTCTACGCGTACAGAAGCATTTTTCATTTTTTATTCGCTAAAAATACTTGAGAATCTTTACTTAGTCTTGACTGACATAGGTGTGAATATAGTTATTGAACCTGTAATAGTCGTCTGGTACGCCGATGTCGATGAAAGGTCCTGATATAACTCTGGCCTTTAGTGCGTTTTTTGCGACCAAGCGTGGCATAACCTGAGTTTCAATGGAGAAGGCATTCTGGCCATCTTCATCAAAAGCACGGCGTTGAATACGGTAAAGCCCCGCATTGATAGGACCAGCACCAGCTTGCCCCTTTTCCAGAAAGGCAGAAACAGTGTTCTTAGAATCAATTGCAATCCCTCCGAAGCGTGTGCGGTCTCGTACATGCACAGTGGCAATGCGCATCAGCTCACCATCTCCGAAGTCAATGGGCAAAAGCATCTCCCGCAAGGAACCGCCAAGATAGGTATCACCGTTGACGATAAGCGCTTCATCTAAACCTCTTTCGTCCATGGCGAAACGGGCCGCACCGCCCGTACCAAGCAACTCGTCCTCAATCACAGCTGTTATCGACAGAGCGTGAGCCCAAGGCTGTTTCAAAGATTCAAGCACATCCTCGGCTCCATGGCCCAGTGCAAGCACAAAACTCTCAATGCCTCGCTCCGCCAGTGAAAGCAACTGCCATTCAAGGAATGGCCGCCCGGCAATCGGGGCGAGACACTTAGGCAAATCGGGCACTGCGCTTTGTAGACGCGTACCCAATCCACCAGCCAGAACTATGCAAGGTACAGTCACTGCTTGGTTGGTGCTAAATGACCAAAAATCTGTAATTCAACCTCGGCACAGATCATGTGGCCGATAAGAATATGGCATTCCTGAATTCGCGGTGTGCTGAGGCTAGGTACACGCAACACATAGTCTGCTTTATCTTCAAGCTTCCCGCCCTGCCCACACAGTGCAATGGACGAAACCTTCAGCTCCTCGCAATTTTCGAAGGCGAGAAGCACATTGGCAGACTTGCCAGATGTAGTAATTCCCACGAACACATCGCCAGGCCTAGCCTGCGCTTGCAGTTGACGCTGAAAAAGACGATCGTAGCCATAGTCATTACCGATGGCTGTGAGCATAGATGTATCCGTTGAGAGTGATAAAGCAGGCAAACCCGGGCGGTCAAACTCGAAACGGCTCACGAATTCGGCGGCCAAGTGTTGTGCATCAGCCGCACTTCCACCGTTACCCGCGAAGATAACTCTGTTGCCGCGATTTAAGGCGTTAACAATATGTATCGACACGTCAGCTATAGACTTAACAAGTTGATCATCTGCCAGCAGATCCTGCTTGATCTTAATTGAGTCTGCAATTGACTGACGAATGCGATTAAATGTGTTTTTAAAGTTTGTCATTGAACAATGTTCCGACATTTTCTTTTATTGGTTGGGCTCCTAAAGGCTTTATACCGCTTTTCATTTTAAAGTGTATCCACTCCTTCTCAATTAGATCAGTGAATTCAGATCGGAACCGCTCTTGTGAAAAGCGCATCACATTCTCACGGCACGCATCAGGCAAAAACCGTTTGATCTCCTTCTCGAAAATCTCTATGGCAGAAGTTATCGCATAGGGAGATTGCTCGTTAAAAAAAACCCCGGTCGGACGTTCAAAATCCAACCCCTTGATTGTTTCAAGAACGGCACCCTTAGCAAAGGCAATCACAGGAGTTCCACATGCCTGCGCTTCAAGTGGTGCTATGCCAAAATCCTCCTCGGCCGCAAAAATGAAGGCCTTTGCACGCTGCATATGGTCTTTAAGCACATTAATTGGTTGCCAGCCCATTAAGATAACATTTGGCCCAGCCATGGCCTTGCACTTCGCTAATTCCGGACCATCACCGATCACCACCAATCGCCTATCCGGCATGTTTGAGAAGGCTTCAATTATCAGGGATATTTTTTTATATGGGACCATTCGCGAGGCTGTAAGATAAAAATCTTCTTTGTAAAACTGCAACGCAAATCCGGCAACATCTACTGGAGGATAGATGACTGTTGCATCTCTCCTATAAGTTTTAGCAATCCGCCTAACTATATAGTTAGAAATTGCTATGAAATGATCAACAGTATTTGCCGACCGAACATCCCACAGGCGGATTTTATGCAATTGCCATCGCGCCAGCCAGCTCTTCAAACCAGTTTCAAGATTGGACTCTTGCAGATATTGAAACTGCAAATCCCAAGCGTAGCGTATTGGTGAGTAGCACATGCAAATATGTAGTTGATCTGGGCCAACTAACACCCCTTTTGCAACCGCATGAGAACTTGAAATTATCAAATCATAACCTGACAAATCGAACTGTTCGATTGCAAATGGCATCAAGGGTAAATAACTTCGGTAATTACTTTTAGCCTTAGGTAAATTTTGAATAAATGAGGTCTTAACTAGTTTTCCCTTGATAAAACGACGCTCCTCTGGGGGCAAAAAATCCACAATACTAAAAAGATCGGCCTCAGGAAAGCAATTCAACATTTGTTCAAGAACGCGCTCTGCCCCTCCATACACAACTAGCCAATCATGAACTATTGCAATTTTCATCCGTAACTTCCGTGTTAATTTTTATACGCATATCGTACACCCCAATCTATAAGTAAACTAAACTGCTAATCTAGAATTTTAATGAATTTAAACCAACTAGATAAGCCAACACAAAAAAGTATTACGATCGCATTAAAATTATTTTCATCTTTATAGTGGGATTTACTAACTTCTCAGTGGTAAGGAAACTGGGTCAGGGTCAAGGTGATAATAAGTGCTGTTAAAATTATTTAATTTGAAATCAGTGCTAAAAACATTGCGTTTATGAGCAGAATGCAAGACTTGGACTACCTCAATTGATTGAAGTCAACTATAGATTTGAAATGAATAAGATTATAGAACCAAAGGAAGCCTTCCCCTATAAGCCGCCGACCGAGAACATTAAGCTTAAGTATAAGTATATTTTCGAACTGCAGAATCCCTTGAAGCCCCGTTTTTTTAAGATGGCTTTCGATAAGGTGATTGCTTTTGTATTTTTGACCATTTCAGCGCCGATTTTGCTGCTGCTCAAAATTGCTTATGTGATCGAGGGTTGGTTTATACCGGAAAACGGCGGGCCGATGTTTTTTTATTACTGGGCTGTTAGTGCTGGAAAGCAAATTCCTAAGTACAAGCTTCGTCTAATCAAGCTAAAGTACATCGAGCTCGAAGGTGCCAAGCGCCACGACTGGATTGCCTTTTCCGCTGAATGGACGCCAGACAGCCGCACCCATTGCGGTGAGTTCGTAAAGAAGTTCTATCTGGATGAATTGCCCCAGTTATGGAGCGTTCTCAAGGGCGATATGAGTATCGTTGGCCCCCGGCCGATTTCGGTGCTTCACTACGAACGCGACGCGGCGCAAGGCAACGTTTCGCGCAAGTTGCTTCGTGGAGGCCTGCTCGGCCTCGGTCACATCAATAAGGGCACTTCCGAAATGGGCAACCCCGCCTATGAATACGAATACGTGGATCAATATCTGAAACGCTCGTCATTTGGACTTTTGATGCTCGACCTGTGGATCATTTGGAAAGGCATCCTGGTTATAGTCAAAGGGGGCGGTCATTAGCAGCAAACCATTAAAGTTCTCGTTGGAGCCCCGCTCCCAACTTGCAAAGGGTCTGGCAAAGTAGCCGTGCTATTGAGCGCTTGGTCAATTTGAATGTGCGCCGCAAATTCTTTACCGTTGTCGTAGGTCAGCGTTTTCACCCGGTTTGCAAAGGGCTGAAGCCCTTCAACAATGGCACTGCTGACCAAGTCGGATGTCTTGGAGCCACCTTGACTATGACCCCGAAGCCGCTCTTGCGCTCGACCATCGTCACAATGGACCCCTTATGGTTCGCGCCAATGACCGTGTCGTATTCCCAATGGCCCACTTGCTTTCTAGCTTCGATATGAGAAGGCCGATCACTCAAGGGGCGTCGGTGCGGGATCTGGCCCCGTCTGTCCCGACCGCCCGCGTAGCGCTTTCTCTTTTGCTTTTGGCAGCGTAGGTTCTTCCACAGTGTGCCGCCTCGAGCCTTGTCAGAGTAAACATGCTGGTAAAGCGTCTCATGGCTGACTGGCAACTTGCCAGCAATCTGCTCAGGACTCCACTGCAGGCGCAGCAAATAGGCGGCTTGCTCGCACACCCAGGCGGGTACAACAGCAGCGTTTCTGCTTTTCTCAGGTCGCTTGGCCGTCAGCTCACAGGCTTGCTTGGGCCGATAGCCTTTAAGACCCCGATTGCGAGAAAGCTCTCGGCTGATGGTCGATTTGTGTCGATCCAGCAACTTGGCGATCTGAGTTTAATCGTGTCCGGCTTTCATAAGGGCGTAGATCTGATATCTTTCAAATTGGCTGAGATGTTTGTAGTTCATGGGCAACTTCGACTGGCAGGTCAAGAAGCCTTGAATGCTAAATATTCTCAGCCGCCTTCGCTTCAGTTAATCAAAGTTGCACTTCGTGCTTGAATCCGCCTTTTCAATATTGTCTATGGTACTAAGTTCTTTTTTCGTCAAATACCTACTCCATGAAACAATTCCAAGGTTATTTTCATCATATGTATTGATATACGACCACACCAATTGGCCTTTGGAATTAAGTTTAAAAAGTCGTGAGTTATTGGTATCTTCAACAAAAATACTGTAGTCCTCTAAAATTCTAAGTCTCCCGTCGGTTATTGTAATTGGCTTGACTTCACTCAATGCTTTCGAGTGAAGCTTCTGGGTCTGTTTATTTTCGAAGTCATATTGATAAATTTGGTTATGGCCTTCTTTATAGATAAAACTTGGTTTCGAATAGCTTCCATAAACATCATTTCCAAAAACAGCAATTGAATGATTATTGACAAAATGCGCTGAATGCTGATTTAGCCAAGGGCCTTGCTGATGCCAGATGATCTTGTTAGTGGATGGCCTATAAAGGTAAATGGTACTGGTGTGGCGTGCGCTGATCAGCAGATCATTGATTTGCCAAAAGGAGCCACCTGAGGTTGCGGGTGTGATCTGATTCAAATGTATGGGATCTAGGTTTTTAGTAAAGCCTGACGTGCCAATCATGTGACCTGTCATATTGTTATCGACAAGTATTTTTGAAAATGACAGGTTTTTAATGACTCGTCCGTCCAAGCTCACTTCAGACAATGAATCGTCCCGTATTGTGTCTTTAAGTTCAGAGTTATCCGTGGAAAAAACCTCGGTCACCGATGGAACCCAGACGCTGTTGCCAGTTGGTGAAAGCTCGATGGAATGGTGGTAAGGGTAATTCAATACCCACAAAGCTTTGGAGGAACAAAGTGGTAACCTAGCGAGACTTGAACCAGTATTAAATATGATACTTCCGTCGCTCAACAGCAGTGGATGGATTGCGCGATAAGCTCCAATACTTCCCTTTTTACCCAAGCGATGGCCAGTGGTCATACTATGTATTTCAGGCCAATCTGGGTTCCATTTGGCAATGACTTGGCCGTCGGCTATGCGTATGAGCTGCACAATCGATTTGCCTTCTGTAGCACCTATGCCAGATAGCAAAAGATAGCCATCGTCTTCGGGGGCTGGAAATTTGTGCACCAAGTTGGCTTGAATGAGCATTTCCTTAGGTAGTAGTAATGCGGAATGCTTGCCTGTGATTACGTAGTGCATTTCAATTACCGCTTTATTCACCAAGCTTGGCACTTGTACCAATTTAAGTACCACAACTTGAATGGCTTCTGGTACTCTGCCACCACCCATCATAATGTGCCCGACTACGGCTGCCCCCATCGTGAAGGCGACAAATAGGGCAAGAAAACTAACGCTCAGCAGATAAGCGACCAATGACAGTTGTCGCGCGATATTTGATTTGTTCATTGCTTGGTGGTCTTGACCCTGTATTGCAGTACCGCCGGTATGTTTAAGTTACCGATCTTTTTCCCTGAACAGCGTTGGTGGCCAGTAACCAAGTGCGCTGTGCGGGTGATACGAATTGTAGTCATCAAACCAATCTTTTAGTTGGGCCATCACAGTTTTTGAATCTGGTCTGTTGGCCAGCTTCGCATAGTCTCGCTTTAGCGTCTTCACAAAGCTCTCTGCCATCCCGTTACTTTGAGGGCTTGTTACGGGTGTCGTCACAGGCTTTAAGCCTAGTTGCTTTGCAAAGCTTCTTGTCTCAGCCGCTGTGTAACAGGGTAATCGTCCCCTAGAACCAAAGGCGTTAGAAGTAGAATTTTTTCCAATGAAAGAGGTTCTACATGAGAAAGTCAAAATTCACCAACCAGTCCCGCATCAATGCCTTTGGTCGTGGCCACCCAGCTCATGATCTCCCTGTCGCAGCAGTCCAGTGCAAATGCCACCCTCACGCGCTCTCCGTTGTCGCATGACAGTTCCAATCCATCTGAGCACCAGCGCGTATCGCTTTCTTTCACGGCCACTGTGCCTTCATGCTTTCTTGTGTCCAGAGGCTTCTGACCTTGTCTGAACAGCAGCCAGCCCTCATCGCGCATTACTCGGTAAACCCGCTTATGGTTGATCTGGCGGCCATCAATCTTAAGCCTGGCCCAGACCCTTCTGTAGCCATAGGTGGCTCGGTCTTTGACCACACATGCGG
>Ga0214919_10008774_pt1 | contig 13201 bp, 13 predicted proteins | sample LL1503_MetaG_FD_177994 | JGI IMG/M metagenome (GOLD analysis project Ga0214919, IMG submission 177994) | Freshwater microbial communities from Lake Lanier, Atlanta, Georgia, United States - LL-1503 | ecosystem: Environmental > Aquatic > Freshwater > Lake | place: USA: Georgia | collected...
AATTGCCAGTCTTGCCACGGGGCAAGTGATAAGCACGTGAAGGGCGATCCTGTCACCAAAGTGCGCGCAGCACCCGATGTTGTCTTTAAAAAAGGCGCCTTCAAACTTTCTGATGACAAGGAGCGTGCGGGGCAGTGCTTAACTTGCCACAAAGACAGTCAGCGAAACAACTGAGATGGCGGCAAGCACGAAACCAGTGGCGTGGCTTGTAACGATTGCCATAAAGTACACCGTCCTACCGACAAAGTGTTGAGTAAGCAAACTCAAACTGAAGTTTGCTACACCTGCCACAAAGAGCAGCGTGCAGATGCTAAAAAAATCTCCCATCACCCTCTCGAAGAAGGCAAAGTTGCTTGTTCGGATTGCCACAACCCACACGGCTCTACAGGTCCTAAACTGTTGAAGAAAAACACAGTCACAGAAACTTGCTACCAGTGCCACGCTGAAAAACGCGGCCCGTTCTTGTTCGAGCATCAGCCTGTCACTGAAGACTGCGCAAATTGCCACACGCCTCACGGTTCTAACATTGCGCCCTTGCTCAAATCACGAGCACCGTTCCTGTGTCAAGACTGCCATGACGGCACGCACGCCAGCGGAACCCCAGCCGGTGTCAATGCAGCTGGCTTTCAGGGCGGCTTGGCAAGTAAAAACGCAGCCGGTGTTGCGCAATTTCCAAGCAAAAACATTGTGGGTCGTTCTTGTATGAATTGCCATAGCCAAGTTCACGGCACCAACAGCCCTGCGGGCGGTTATCTGCAACGCTAATCAACCTCTATCGGAGAACATCATGAAAGTTCAAAGTCACAATTTACGGTTGAGCGCTATTGCCGTAGCCGTGTCGGGTGTGTTGTTGAGCATGGCCGCTCAAGCGGATGAAGCTGAAATCAAGGCTTTAATACAGCCCACCAATTCGGTGGAGTTGGGTGTTGTCACGCCTTCTAAATCATCAGCCAAGTTCGGTGAATACAATGGGCTGAATACATCGGCCACTCGCTTTATTGGTGGCATCAATGTTCGTGGTGGAACGGCCTATACGAACAATGAGCAAGGTGGTTTGGAGCGCTGGTCCTTACAAGCCACAGACCTTGGTTTGTCATCAGGATCTGCAGAGTTTGGGGCATCTGAGCAAGGCGTTTGGAGCTACAAACTGGGTTTTGATTCTTTGCGCCACAACCTGGATGGCAGTTATCAAACTCCTTATATGGGGGGCATCGGTGGCAATTTATTCACTTTGCCTTCTGGTTTTGGTTTGGCTGCCACTGCGGGTGCTGGCACCAATGTATTAAGCGCCAATCAGTTGGCTGCATTCAATCAACTGGACATTTCTTCCACAAGGAAGAATTCAGCCTTGAGCGCAACTTTGGCATTGGACACGCGCAACAGTTTGAGTTTTGATTTCAACCATTTGGCGCAAAGCGGTGCCAAGTTGATGGGCTTTGGTGTGGCCGGCGTGGGCGGAGCATTGGGAGAGGCTGTCACGATTTTGCCAATGCCCACATCCTCTAAAACAGACAACCTCACAGTGGCTTGGAATTGGAAGGGGGATCAGGCGCACTTAACGGCTTCCTACTTCGGATCTTTTTACACCGATGACTTTGACCGTGTGAATTTCCAAAGCTTTGCAGGCAACACAACCTACACGGGTGCCTTGCAAGCCATGACCACGCCGCCTAGCAACAGCTTCAATCAGTTGAATTTGCAGGGTGGCTATGCACTCGCAGCTCAAACCAAATTGGTGGCCAATTTGTCGTACGGAAGGAATACACAAAACAGCGCGTTTGTCACGCCGGAAACTGGCCTGATCGTAGCAGCTTCGCCCATGACTTCTTTGAATGGTGAGGTCATTAACACCCATGCCGATGTCAGGGTCACCGATCGATCCTACAAAGACTGGACGCTTTCTGCAGGTTTGAAATTTGACGAGCGCAACAATCAAACCACCTCGTACATGCAAAATTTCAACGCGATCAGTGGTCAGCACACTGCGCTTTACCCCAACACTCCTTTGAGCAATAAAAAATCTCAAGTGGAGCTGGCTGGTGACTATCGCATCAAAGCCGGTCAATCTACGCGCATTTCGTATTTGCATGAAGATGTAGAGCGTTGGTGTAATAGCTTTGCTGTTGGCGGAGGCTACACCGCTGGCGCCAATTGTGTCACTGCGCAATCTAGCAAAGACGATCGTGTTGAGGCCACCTATCGTTTAAAAGCCAATGAGAGTTTAGATTTCCGTTTAGGCCTTGGCTTCAGTGATCGTCAGACCACCACAGATCCTTATGCTATCTCTAATTTCATTGGCACCAATGGTGCTGTCCCAGGACCTGTGCCAACGCCCAACCTCACGCCTAAGGGTCAGAATGCAGGCGATTACTACGGTTTCTATCCATTTTTCTCGGCTTCACGCACACAACAGTCTGTGAAAGGTCAAGTGAATTGGGAGGCAACTGACCAAGTTTCTGTGGCTTTGAGCTCCAAGTACACAGAGGACAAATATGGCACGGGCACCTATGGTGTTCAAAACGGCAACACCTGGAGCTTCAACGCAGACGCCTCGTATGCCTATCAAGAAAACGGCGCATTTTATGCTTATGCCACCAAGCAGCACCGTCAGCGTGAGCTCACCAGTTTGCAGCGCAACACGGTCACTGCTGGTGCCGCCTCTGTGACGGCAATCGCAATCCCAGCCACTGCAACTTGGACCAACCTCTTGAAAGACAAGGACACCACGGTGGGCGTGGGTATCAAGCAAACTGGCTTGATGGGTGGCAAATTGGAGTTGTCGGGTGATGTGGCGTACTCCTTGGGAACAGGTGCTTACGGCACGGTGTTGAACTATGCCACGACCACCACAGGCGGTTTAACTTGCAATGCTGCGGCCATTGGCTCTTGTGGCCAATTGCCAGACATTCAAAGTAATTTTGGCCAAGTCAAACTACAAGGCAGTTACCAAGTTGACAAAGCCAGCAAAGTGACGGTTCGCTATGCCTATCAGAAACTTACCAGCTCTGACTTCTATTACAACGGTTATCAGTATGGCTTCACGCCTGCCACTTTGATCCCTACCAATCAATCAGCGCCGAGCTACAAAGCCAATGCAATTGCTGTGACTTTGACCCACAACTTTTGAAGTCAATGCGCTGTCTCAATCTTTCGAAATAAACAAGCTTAGGAATTAACATGGACAACGAGCGAGTCGGCCCATTCAGGCGACTGTGGCGAGCTTTGAACAAGCCTGCCAAATATTCATTGCTGGCTATTTCATCCGCATCCTTTGTGGCGGGTATTGTTTTTTGGGGCGGCTTCAACACTGGTATGGAAATGACCAACACTTTGGAATTCTGTACCACATGCCACGAAATGCGTGACACTGTTTTCAAAGAGTACAAGGAAACGATCCACTACAGCAATCGTTCTGGCGTCAGGGCTATTTGTTCTGATTGTCACGTCCCCAAAGATTGGGTCCATAAGATGATTCGCAAGTCGCAGGCGAGTTTGGAGGTTTGGGGAAAAATCACTGGCAGCATTGACACGCCAGAAAAATTTGAAGCCAAGCGCATGCAACTTGCGACGCATGAATGGGCCCGGATGAAAGACAGCAATTCGCGTGAATGCCGCAATTGCCACAACTTTGATGCCATGAGCGCAGAACTACAGAAGCAAACGCCCTACAAAAAGCACATGAAGGCCAAAGAAGAGGGTAAAACCTGTATTGACTGCCATAAAGGCATTGCACACCAGTTGCCTAAAGAGTACGAAGATCCAGACGAATAAGTCTCAGGGTTAAAATGCAAGGGTAAATTCGAATTTGCCCTTTTTTTGCCTGATATTTTTGACTTGAATCAAGATTGGATGGGCATCTTCTGCGATCATTCAGGCACATGTTCAGCGTTTCCAATCTTTGTTGCTCCCGCGGTGAAAAGCGTCTTTTTTCAGGCGTCACCTTTTCATTGCAAGCCGGGGAGTACTTGCATTTGGAGGGGGACAATGGCGTTGGGAAAACCAGCTTATTGAGGCTGGCTTGCGGATTAAGCCCCCTAGAGGAGGGCGAAATTTTCTGGCAAGGCCAGTCAGTTTTAAAAAATAAGGATGAATTTCGATCCAATTTGGCCTATTTAGGGCACCAATTGGCTCTGAAAGAAGACCTGACCCCCCTAGAAAACCTGCTGTCACATGCCGCCGTTGCCGGCAGAGCGTTGTCTTTGACCCATGCCAAGTCGGCGTTGGTGCAATTGGGCTTGAGGGGTCGAGAACATTTGCCTGTTCGTGTTTTGTCGCAAGGTCAAAAGCGTCGAACGGCTTTGGCGCGCCTGGTGGTCAGCACCGCCAAGTTGTGGATTTTGGACGAGCCTTTTGTGGCATTAGACCCTGCAGCTCAAAATGCGCTGTCTGATGTGATCAACACTCACTTAGCCAGTCAGGGCATGGTGCTGTTAACCAGTCACCAAGCGGTCTCACTTGCTGGTCAAGGCCGCTCTTACAGGTTAAACGCATGAGTGCATTTGTTGCCATTGTGAAGCGCGACCTGACCTTGGCCTTAAGGCGGAAAAATGAAGTCATCACTTCCGTGTTTTTCTTTGTGGTGGTGGCAGCGCTTTTTCCGCTAGGCATTGGTCCTGAAATGAACACACTTCGGTTGGTGGCGCCGGGTATTTTGTGGGTCGGGGCTTTGTTGGCCAGCATGCTGTCTTTGGGGCGCATGTTCGCCACCGACTACGCCGATGGCACACTAGAGCAAATGGCCTTATCGCCCAACAGTTTATCTTGGCTGGTTGCCGCCAAAATCTTGGCGCACTGGTTACTCTCAGGTTTGCCTTTGGTTTTGTTGGCGCCTATTTTGGGCCTGCAATTTGACCTCTCTACTAACGCGCTTTGGGTTTTAACTTTGAGTTTGCTTTTGGGTACACCGGTGCTCTCCTTGATTGGCGCTGTTGGCGCGGCGCTCACATTGGGCGTTCGCGGCGGTGATGTGCTGTTGTCCTTGTTGGTTTTGCCTTTGTATGTACCAGCACTTGTGTTTGGCGCTGGCGCAGTTCAAGCAGAAATCAGTGGCTTGGGTGCTTCCGCCCATTTGTCGGTTTTGGCTGCGCTTGTTTTAGTTGCGGCCGTTTTCAGTCCGTGGGCGAGTGCGGCATCGCTTCGCATTGCACTTGAATCCTAAGCAGTCTTTCAAACAATGATTCACAAACTATTTTTCTACGCCTCGCCCCAAAACTTTTATCCTTTGGCGGGCAAGCTTTGGCCGTTCTTTGCTGCTTTGGCAACAGCCCTCACGGTGTGGGGCCTGTGGCTGGGCATGTTTGTAGCGCCCACTGACTTTCAGCAGGGCGAGGGCTATCGCATTATTTTTGTGCACGTTCCTGTTTCATGGATGTCCATGGTGATCTATTTGGCCATGGCTTTTTGGGCTTTGCTGGGCCTTACTTTCAATACGCGTTTGTCGGGCATGATGACCCAAGCCTTGGCGCCTACGGGTGCCATTTTTGCTTTCCTGTCACTTTGGACGGGTGCACTTTGGGGCAAGCCCATGTGGGGGGCTTGGTGGGTGTGGGATGCGCGACTCACCTCTGAGCTCATTTTGTTCTTTTTGTATTTGGGTCACATTGCCCTGACCAGTGCCATTGATGACCCCCGCCGCGCAGACAAAGCCGGTGGTATCTTGGCTTTGGTGGGTGCACTCAATGTGCCCGTCATCTATTTTTCTGTGAAGTGGTGGAACACCTTGCACCAAGGGGCCTCGGTATCACTGACCAAAGGGTCGAGCATGGCTCAAGTGATGTTGGAGGCCATGCTGATCATGGGCGTTGCGTTTTGGATGTATGCAGTGGCCTTGGCCCTTTACCGAGTCCGCAGCATTATTTTGATCCGCGAAAGACATACCCAATGGGTGGCCGACTTGCCTGAGGTCAGAGCCCAAACGATGAAGAACGCTGCAGGAGGGGCCAACGTATGATTTGGAACAGCTGGAACGATTTTTTGGCCATGGGTGGGTATGGTCTTTACGTTTGGGGTAGTTTCGGAGTGACTGTACTGTGCATGGCTTTGGAAATACTCTGGGTCAAAAATGCACGTGCGCAAGCTTTGTCTCAAATAACGAATGAATTGGTTGCAGAAACGAACAGCAAGGAGTGGTCCTGATGAAACCTAGACATCAACGATTTTTATTGATTGCTGCGGGTGTCTCCGCGCTGGCCATTGCGGGCGCTTTTGTCTTGAATGCTTTTCAAAGCAATTTGGTTTTCTTTTTTACACCTACGCAAGTTTTTAAAGGCGAGGCGCCCAAGGGCAAGGCGTTTCGTGTGGGCGGTATGGTGAAAGAAGGCAGCTTGATCAAAGATGGCGAGAACGTTCAATTTGTCGTCACCGATTTTGCCCATGATGTGTCAGTCACTTACAAGGGCTTATTGCCCGACTTGTTCAAAGAAGGCAAGGGCGTTGTGGCGCAGGGCAAATTGTCGGATGGCGCCTTGTTTGCGGCCGCCGAAGTTTTGGCCAAGCACGACGAAAACTACATGCCCCCTGAGGCCAAGCATGCATTGGACGAAGCAGCAGCTGCCAAAGCGGCCCAATCTGTGAAGCTGCCTAATTAATTGAAAAGAGTTTGGAATGATTGTTGAAATTGGTCACTTTGCCTTGATTTTGGCCGCGTGTGTGGCGCTGGTGCAAGGTGTCTTGCCGCTTGCCGGAACATTCAATGACAACCAACGTTGGCAAGGGTTGGCAAAACCTGCTGCAACGCTGCAATTTTTATTGATTGCCTTCGCGTTTGCGGTGTTGGCGCATGGTGCACTGACCGATGACTTCTCGATCAAATACATTGCAGGACATTCCAATTCGCTGCTTCCTACGCAATACAAGTTTGCCTCGGTGTGGGGTGGCCATGAAGGCTCTCTGTTGCTGTGGATGCTCATGCTGTCTGGGTGGACTGTTTCAGTGGCCATCTTTTCTCGCACCTTGCCTTTGGCCATGGTGGCCCGCGTCATTGGCATTTTGGGCTTGGTGTCTACCGGCTTCCTGATGTTCATCTTGATCACTTCGAGTCCGTTTGAACGTTTGTTACCGGCGCCTGCGGATGGTCGAGATTTAAACCCCTTGCTGCAAGACCCTGGTTTGGTCATTCACCCGCCCATGTTGTACATGGGCTATGTGGGTTTTTCCGTGGCCTTTGCTTTTGCTGTGTCGGCTTTGTTATCGGGCCGAATGGACGCAGCATGGGCGCGTTGGTCTCGGCCTTGGACCATCGTTGCCTGGATTTTCATGACGGCAGGCATTGCCTTGGGTTCTTGGTGGGCTTATTACGAATTGGGTTGGGGCGGTTGGTGGTTTTGGGATCCGGTCGAAAACGCATCCCTCATGCCTTGGTTGTTTGGCACGGCCCTCATTCATGCGCTCATGGTCACAGACAAGCGCGGCGGCTTTAAAGCTTGGTCGGTGTTGCTGGCCATCGGCGCTTTTTCTCTGTCGCTGTTGGGTACCTTCTTGGTTCGATCCGGTGTTCTCACGTCGGTACATGCTTTTGCCTCCGACCCCAAGCGAGGCGTTTTCATTCTGATTTTCTTGGCAGTGGTTGTGGGTGTTTCTTTGACTTTGTTTGCTTGGCGCGCACCCAAAGCCACGCTGGGCGGCAAGATGGGATTGGTGTCGCGCGAGTCCATGCTGATTGCCAACAGTGTCTTGTTGGTGGTGGCCACGGGGGCTGTGTTGTTGGGCACCATTTATCCGCTCATTGTCGACGCGCTTAATTTAGGCAAACTCTCTGTGGGTGCGCCTTACTTCAATGCGGTGTTTGTGCCGCTCATGGTGCCGGTGGTGTTTTTGATGGTGCCGGGTGGCATTGCGCATTGGCGCGAAGCGCGGTGGGCACAGTTGGGTCACGATTTGCGTTTGCCTGCATTGGCCGCTGTGATTGCAGGTGTTGCAATTTGGACATTGACCGAACGCGGTACTTGGCTCACTGCCATGGGCTTGGCCCTGGCCACTTGGGTGGTTGTGGGTTTGCTCATGCAAATTGCCATTCGCTTGAAAAAGCCAGGGAGAATTCCGCCTTCATTTTGGGGCATGCACTTGGCGCATTTGGGCATTGCTGTGATCACCGTAGGCATCACCATGGTGAAAAGTTATGAAGTTGAGCGCGATGTGCGCATGGGCATGAACGATACCGTGACCATTGAAAACTACAGCTTTGAATTGGTGGGCGTCTCTGATGTCAATGGCCCCAATTACAAAGCCATTCGCGGTGATGTCAAGGTCACCAAAGACGGCAAATACCTTGAAATGTTGTATCCCGAAAAACGCAAGTATTTTTCTTCCGCCATGCCCATGACCGAGGCGGGCATTGATTCGGGCTTGTTCCGCGATTTGTATGTTTCTTTGGGTGAGCCCATTGAAGGCGAGCGCCTGCAGTGGAGCGTGAGGGTGTTTTACAAACCCTTTGTGTCATGGCTTTGGTATGGCGCCATATTGATGGTGTTGGGTGGTTTGTTGGCCGTGAGCGACCGACGCTACCGTCACTCTGCCAAAACTTTGGCCTAAGCAGTCTCAACCCTAGTCCTCACAGTCCTTCAAAGTCAGAAAGTTGTCGTGAAAAAGTTTTTAATTCCGTTGGGACTGTTTTTAGGCCTGGTTATTTTTCTGGCAGTTGGCCTGAATCGAGATCCGCGCGAAATTCCTTCGCCTTTGGTTGGCAAGCCAGCGCCTGCATTTTCCTTGAACACGCTGGACGCCAATGCACCCAAGTTTGGACCTCAAGACATGAAGGGCAAGGTATGGATGCTGAATGTGTGGGCCACTTGGTGTGTGGCTTGCCGGGAGGAGCATCCGGTGTTGGTGGCTTTTTCTAAAGCCAATCAATTGCCCATTGTGGGTTTGAGCTACAAAGAAGTTCAGCCGCAAGATGAGCCTGCTGGCAAAAAATTCTCGCCTGAAGAAAAACTGCAATTTGCCCGAGATCGAAGCGCGCTTTGGCTGAAGCGGCATGGCAACCCTTATGTGCTGTCTGCGATGGATTTGGACGGCAGAGTGGGCATTGACTATGGTGTCTATGGTGTCCCTGAAACCTATGTCATTGATAAAGAAGGTGTGATTCGATACAAGCGGGTGGGTGTGGTCACACCCGAGTTGTTGCAGTCCACCATTTTGCCCTTGGTGCAGAAATTGAACGCCTCTTAAGGGCTTGTGAAAGACAGCATGAATTTGCAATCTGTATTTTTAAAGTGGCTGTGTGTGGCAAGTTGGCTTTTTTTGTCTTGCCTTGCCCCCTTGCAGGCCAAAGAGGCAGCCCTTCTGGCTGAAGACCCCGTTTTGGAAAAGCGCTTGATTCACATCTCTGAGGAGTTGCGTTGCTTGGTGTGTCAAAACGAATCGCTGGCTTCCTCGCGTGCAGAGTTGGCCAACGACTTGCGCGAAGAGGTCAGAAAGCTCATTCGGGAAGACAAAAGCGACTTGCAAATCAAAGAGTACCTGGTCACCCGTTATGGTGACTTCGTCCTTTACAAGCCTGAGGTGAAGCCGCTCACTTGGGTCTTGTGGTTTGGTCCCTTTTTGTTATTGCTCTTGGCCCTCATGGGTATGGCGTATTACTTGCAACAACGTCAGGGTGCGCAAAAAGGCAGTCCTGTCTTGAGTGATGAAGATCGGCGCAAAGTACAAGAAATTTTGAAATCTGGAGATGCGCCATGAATGCCAGCATGTTGTTTGTTCTCATCGCGCTTGGCATTGCGCTGTGTGTCGCAGTTGTTTTTTTGTGGGTCTTGTTGCGTGAGAGAAGGCCTGTCACACAGGCCAGTCAAGCCAAGGCCAATGCCAAGGTTTACCGCGATCAAATTTTAGATTTAGACCGCGAGCACGACAGCGGTCATATCAGTGATCAAGAATGGCAGCAGTCGCGCGATGAGTTGAGTTTGCGCCTGCTGGAAGACACCTCGGCCGTGGATGACCCCGCTGCCAAAGTAGAAAAACCGGCCATTTGGACGGCCGTGGTGTTGGCTGTGGCCTTGCCTTTAGGTTCAATGGGCCTTTACATGTGGGTGGGCCAACCTGAAGCCTTGAACCCCTTGGCCCTGAAATCGCCCGAGCAAGCTGACCCCAAAGACTTGGCCAAAATGGCGCAGACTTTGGCAGAAAAGCTGCAAGACAAACCCGACAATTTGCAAGGCTGGGTCATGTTGGGCCGAACCTACCGCACCTTGGAAAATTTTGATGCTTCTCTGAAAGCTTACGACAGAGCTCTCAAGCTCTCTGACGACGACGACTTGAAGTTGGAGCGCATTGAGATCATTGCCATGCAACGTCAAGGTCGATTTGAAGGTGAGCCTTGGAACGTCATTCGTGAAGTTTTGCAAAGAGATCCGCAACACTTTGGTGCTTTGCTGACGGCAGGCAGTGCCTCCTACGCAGAAGGTAAGTTTGCAGATGCATTGAAATTCTGGGAGCAGGCCAGAAAGCCCTTAGACGCCAACCATCCTGATTTAGCCGGTTTGGAAAATGCCATTGCAACTGTGCGTGACAGGTTGGGTATGCCGGCGAAACAGATGCCTGCGGCATCTTCGGGCCTCAATGTCACAGGGCAAGTGAACTTGTCTGCTTCGTTGAAGTCGAAAACCAGCCCTAATGATGTCGTGTTTATTTATGCCACGCCAGCCAACGGAGATCGAATGCCCTTGGCCATCTTTAAGACCACTGTGTCGCAGTTGCCTATGAATTTCACGCTCGATGATTCAACCGCCATGACGCCTGATCGCAAGCTATCTGGGGCCGGTGAAGTCATGGTCAAGGTGCGCGTTTCGAAGTCGGGCAATGCCATGCCGCAATCGGGTGATTTGTCGGGCAGTTTGGGCCCTGTCAAAGTAGGCGCCAAAGACTTGAAATTAGAAATCAAGGATCAGATTCCTTGATGCAGAGCAAGGTTGCGGCAGGCTGAAGGGCGTAGTCTCAAGTTCCAGTGTTTAACTGGTAACTTGAGACTCACATGCCCTTAGAGACCTTTCCCCTTGATGCTGTATCTTCAGGCGTCTTCGCCGCATCGCCCCAAGAAATTTCAGTAGACATCCTGCTTGAAAAATACGCCAAGGATGGCGAGCAATCGATTGAAGATGTTTATCAGCGTGTGGCCAAGGGCTTGGCATCTGTCGAAAAGCCCGAGTTGCGCGCTCATTTCGAGCAAGTTTTCTTAGCCAATTTGCATGCGGGTGCCATTGGCGCAGGCCGCATCATGAGTGCTGCAGGCACTGATATTCAGTCCACCCTCATCAACTGCTTTGTTCAGCCTGTGGGCGACTGTATTCAAGGTCTGGACGATGACGGCTTTCCAGGCATTTACGAGGCCCTCAAGCAAGCTGCAGAAACCATGCGCCGAGGCGGTGGCGTGGGTTATGACTTCTCACGGATCAGGCCACGTGGCGCACGTGTGAAAGGCACTGCCTCCTTGGCATCGGGTCCTTGCAGCTACATCAATGTGTTTGATCAATCGTGTTCCACGGTTGAAAGTGCTGGTGCTAGGCGGGGCGCACAAATGGGTGTGCTGCGAATTGATCACCCAGATGTGCGAGAGTTCATCACGGCAAAAAGGAAGCCAGGTTGCTGGAATAATTTCAATGTGTCAGTGGGTGTCAGTGATCAATTTATGAACGCAGTCACCCATGATTTGCCATGGCAGTTGGTCCACAAGGCTCGGCCTGGTGATTTATTGATGGCGCAGGGACTGACGCAGCGCTTCGATGGGCAGTGGGTGTATGCCGAATTGCCTGCACGAGAAATTTGGCAAACCATCATGCAGTCGGCTTACGATTTTGCTGAGCCGGGCATTTTGTTTTTAGACAACATCAATCGGGACAACAACCTTTCTTATTGTGAAATATTGGAGGCCACCAATCCTTGTGGTGAGCAGCCCCTGCCGCCCTACGGTTGTTATGATTTAGGCCCTGTCATCTTGCCAAAGTTTGTGCAACACCCCTTTGGCCTGGATGGCACTGCACCCCGCTTCGATTTTGAAACTTTCATTCAAGCTGTCTTTACCCAAGTGCGCGTGCTGGACAACGTGCTGGACCTCACCCATTGGCCCTTGCCCGAGCAAGCCATGGAAGCCGAGGGCAAACGCCGAATTGGTGTGGGCTTTACAGGCCTAGGTGATGCCTTGGTCATGCTCAACTTACCCTACAACAGCGAGGCGGGACGTGCATTGGCGGCAGACATTGCACGCGTGATGCGCGACACTGCCTATTCAGCGTCCATCGAATTGGCGCGCGAGCGTGGCAGTTTTCCCTTACTGGATGTAGAAGCCTATTTGGGTGGAGCGGGGTTTGCCAGTCGCTTACCCGCTGAAATTCGAAAGGGCATTGCACGCCATGGTCTTCGCAACAGCCACTTGTTGTCCATTGCACCCACGGGCACAGTGAGTTTGGCTTTTGCCGACAACGCCTCCAATGGCATTGAGCCAGCATTTTCTTGGACTTACACACGCAAAAAACGGGAAATTGACGGCAGCACACGCGAGTACGCCGTCCAAGATCATGCATGGAGGGTCTACCGGGAGTTGGGTGGCGATATGGGTCAATTGCCGTCCGCTTTTGTCACAGCACTTGAAATGTCAGCTCAAGATCACATTGCCATGATGGCAGCTGTCCAGCCGTTTATAGATACCGCTATTTCCAAAACCGTCAACGTAGCGGTTGAATGTGCGTTTGAAGATTTTGCACTTTTGTACATGCAGGCATGGGCTGCGAATTTGAAGGGTCTCGCCACCTATCGTCCGAATGCTATTTTAGGTTCTGTGTTGCAAGTGCAGCCAACAGCCTCAGAGGTGGGGACTGCCAATACTGGCAAAACGGATATACACACTGAGGTTGATCCTTATCGTTGTGTTGTCGATCGAAGGCCCCACGGTGAGTTGCCTGCGGTGGCAGAAAAAATAAACTACTGGACCCAAGATGGTCTCAAAACGCTTTACCTCATTATTTCATTTTTGCCTGTGACCGGCGTTGTCAAAGGTCAGAATTTCCAAGTAGAGCGGGCCATCGAGTTCTTCATGCCCGTGGGTCAAAATGGTGAGTCACAGCAATGGATCACGTCCAGCATGCGTCTTCTACTGTCAAATCCGCCACCGCCTCCTTCAAGGCTTGGGTCTGAGAGCGCATAGAGAGAACTTCGTCACTGGTGGCTGCGCGAGCAGTGTCCCCAGCCAAGCGTTTCTTGCCCGCTTCTAGAAACT
>Ga0214919_10008775_pt1 | contig 13200 bp, 10 predicted proteins | sample LL1503_MetaG_FD_177994 | JGI IMG/M metagenome (GOLD analysis project Ga0214919, IMG submission 177994) | Freshwater microbial communities from Lake Lanier, Atlanta, Georgia, United States - LL-1503 | ecosystem: Environmental > Aquatic > Freshwater > Lake | place: USA: Georgia | collected...
ATGGGTTACGTACAGGCCGAATCGATGGATCGGCGCTTCTTCCACGCGATTGGTGCCTCGAAGCTCGACCGGACGATTTGTTCGACGGCCGGTGCGGTCGGCATGCAGATGACGGTTGGCGCGAACGTCGGCGCTGATGGTGAAGGAATGCCGTGGAGCGACCTCGTCCTCCTCTGGGGCACGAATACGCTCACGGCCAATCCGCACCTCTGGCCCTATGTGCTCAAGGCGCGCGAGAACGGCGCGACCATCATCGCCATCGACCCGATTCGGACGCGGACGGCTGAACAGTGCGACGAGTGGATCGGCATTCGGCCCGGCACGGATGCAGCGCTCGCCCTCGCCATGATGCACGTCATTTTTGCCGAAGGGCTCGAAGACGCCGACTACATCGAGCAGTATACGCTCGGCGGTGACCAGCTGCGTGAGCGCGTGAAGGAATGGTCGCCGGCGCGCGCGGCGCCGCTCACGGGCATTCCCGAAGAAACGATCATTTCGCTTGCACGCCGATATGGCCGCGCAAAATCGGCATTTCTCCGCATCAACTACGGCTTGCAGCGCCATGGTGGTGGCGGCATGGCGGTGCGTACGCTCGCCTGCCTTCCGGCCGTGTGCGGTCACTGGCGCCGGCCCGGTGGTGGCATCCAGCTCTCGATGAGCAAGTCGTTCCAGTTCAACAAGGACGCCTTGATGCGTCCCGACCTGCTCCCGGGACCCGTCCGCACGATCAACATGATTCGCCTCGGCGACGCGCTGAACACCGCCGATGCAGGCGTTGGCGGACCGCCGGTGAAAGCCATCGTTGTCTACAATTCGAATCCCGCCGCGGTAGCGCCCGATCGCAATGCGGTCGTTCGCGGACTCAGCCGAGAGGATCTTTTTACCGTTGTGCTCGAACATTTCCAGACCGACACGGCGGACTGGGCCGACTGGTTGCTCCCGGCGACGACGCAGCTCGAGCATTGGGACGTCCATTTCTCCTACGGACATCTCTACGCATCGCTCAACCGGCCGGCGATTGCGCCGATGGGTGAAGCGAAGCCGAATAGTGAGATCTTCCGGTTACTTGCCGCGAAGATGGGGCTCGACCATCCGGCGCTTCGCGAAGACGACCTCTCCATCATTCGCGGTGCGCTCGACACCACGAGTCCGATCATGAAAACCGTCACGCTCGACTCGCTGATGGACAAAGGATGGGTGCGGCTCAATGTGCCGACACCGCACGTCCCGTTCGCTGAAGGAAACTTTCCGACGCCCAGTGGCAAGTGTGAGTTTTATTCGGAACGGCTCAAGGCGCAGGGCATGGATCCACTGCCAACGTTCACGCCGCCGCATGAGTTTCCGGAGACGACCCCGGAACTCGCGGCACGTTTTCCGCTGAACCTGATTTCTTCGCCACGGCACCAGTTCCTGAACAGCACGTTCGTGAACGTCGATTCGCTGAGGCGAGATGCGTCTCCGGAAATCGTGCTGAACACCGCCGACGCGGCCGTCCGCAGCATCGTGGACGGCGCCCGGGTGGTCGTCGGCAACGATCGCGGGTTTTTCACGGGCATCGCCCGCGTCAATGACTCTGTCCGCGAAGGCGTCGCCAACGCGCCGAGTATCTGGTGGACGAAGCTTGCGTCCGATGGCAAAAACGCGAACGACACCACTTCGCAGCTCGAGACCGACATGGGGCACGGCCCCGTGTTTTACGACAATCTCGTCGAGATTCGCGTGGCCGACTGAACGCGTGGCATGACTAGAACGGGTTGACCGTAAACCCCTGCTGGTGAAGGACAGCGTGGGCGAAGGCTGCTGACGGCGCGACGAGGACGAACGGGAGAATCTTGTCGCGCGGCATCTTCTTATTGGCTGCCGTTTGGCCACAGAGGATGATCCGTACGCCGGCCTTCGACATTTCCTCGAGGAACGCGATATTCGGGTTGTCGACGCCCTTCCTGGCGCGGTATTCATCGTTGGTGAGCAGTTCCTCGCCGGCCGACCCGTGCACGACGACCGCGACCTGCACGTTGCCGCGCGGGATGCCGAGCACGGCAGCCTGATTCACGAACCGCGCCGGCACGTCGAAGTTGGCGTTCGCGTCGCTTGGCTTTGCTGCGCCGACATTGATGTCCCAGGAAATCTTGTACACCTGGTCGGCCGGAGCCGGGAACGTCGCGTTTGGGACCGGGGAGTGCGTTCCGCCCTTCATGATGACGGGCCCGGCCTGTTGCTGCGCGCCGACCTGACCGACGAGCAGCGTGAGCAATGCGCCAGCAACGATAACGTTTCGCATGGAAGTTTCCTCTGGGTAGACGCTGTATACACGCGCCGCGAATCCTTCGCCGAGCCTCAGTTAGATTGCGACCATCCCCAATCAACCGACAATGGTACGACTTCCGGACACCCTCGGCCAACTCAAGACATCGAAGCTGGGCACGGCAACCCGCTCGGTGAAAGCGGAAATCCGCGCCAACTTGCTGGCGCGATTGAAGGATGGTGGACCCGTCTTTCCAGGCATCGTCGGATACGAAGACACCGTCGTTCCGCAGATCGTCAATGCATTGCTCTCGAAGCACAATTTCATCCTGCTCGGACTTCGTGGGCAGGCCAAGTCGCGTATTCTCCGGTCGCTGACCGGGCTGCTCGACGAGGCGATTCCGATTGTGGCGGGCAGTGAAATCAACGACTCGCCGTTTGCACCGATCTCGAAGTTCGCGCGCGAACGCATCGCGCAGGGCGGCGACGACACGCCGATTGCCTGGGTCGGTCGCGAGCAGCGGTTTGTCGAGAAGCTGGCAACGCCGGACGTCACGGTGGCGGACATTATCGGTGACCTCGACCCGATCAAGGCCGCGCGTGGCGGACACATCCTCTCCGACGAACTCACCATTCACTACGGCATGCTGCCGCGTGCCAATCGCGGCATCTTCGCGCTCAACGAGCTTCCGGATCTCGCCGGCAAGGTGCAGGTGAGCCTGTTCAACATCATGCAGGAAGGCGACGTCCAGATCAAAGGCTATCCGGTCCGGCTTCCGTTGGACGTACTGCTCTGCTTCACCGCGAATCCCGAAGACTACACCGCACGCGGCAAGATCATCACGCCGCTGAAGGACCGTATTGGCAGCGAAATCATCACGCACTATCCTGAGGAAGTCGACCTCGGCATGAAGATCACGCGCGCGGAGTCGTGGACCGACCGCGAAGGGATGACGCTGCGGTTGTCGCCGCTGCTCGAAGAGCTCGTCGAGCGCGTCGCGTTCGAAGCGCGCACCGATAAGCGGATTGATCGGCGCTCCGGCGTGAGCCAGCGAATGCCGATCACGGCCATGGAGAACGTGGTGTCGAATGCGGAACGCCGCGCGCTGCGATTGTCAGAGAAAGCCGTTGCGCCGCGCCTCGATGACGTGTACGCGGCGCTCCCGGCGATCACCGGCAAGCTGGAGCTCGAGTATGAAGGCGAGATTGTGGGCGGCGCCAACATCGCGCGCGAGCTGATCCGCCGCGCGGCCGATGCCACGCTCCGCGCGCACGCGCCACACGCCGACACGGATTCGATCGTGATCTACTTCGATGAAGGCGCGGCGTTGCAGGTGGCAGACGACGCCGGATCGTCGGTGCTCAGAAAGGCATTTGACACCGTGCCCGGACTTGCCGCGCTGGTCATCGAGCATGATCTCGCACCGGATGACGACGATGCGCTGGTGGCATTCGCGTGCGAGCTGGTGCTCGAGGCGCTGGTCGCACGCCGAAAGATTTCACGGAGTGATCGCGGCCGTTACGGCCGTGCGCGCCAGGAGGATTCGCGGCGCCGGCGCAGTGAAGAACCACCTGACGATATGACGGCGTAACGCCGGCCGGCCGCGCGATCAGCGGCCGTGCCGGTGTGGTCAGCTCACTCAGGCCGCGCCGGCGCCCAACCCTGCCGCGCGTCCGGTGGCCCACGCCCAGTAGAAGTTGTAGCCCCCAATCGGGCCGAAGGCGTCGAGCACTTCACCGCAGAGGAAAAGTCCGGGGTGCCGACGACTCTCCATCGTGCGCGCCTGCACTTCACTGAGGGCGACGCCGCCACCGGTGACTTCAGCTTTCTTGTAGCCCTCGTCGCCGCTCCAGGGCAGTTCGCCGCGCACAAGTGTCGCGACGAGGCGAAGCCGTTCTTCGCGCCGCATATCGGAGAGCGACCGATATGGATCAACCTGTGCGATTTGCATCAGGACGGCGGCCAGGCTGTCCGGCATTTCATCACGCAGCGCGCCGCGCACCGTTCGTGCTCCCCGTGGTGCGAATGCGCGTTCCCAGTCGGCATCCACGAGCGGCGTCCACTGCACCCGGATTCGCGCGCGTGATTCAGCCGCCGTGTTCGGCCCACACTCATCGCGGTCGCGCACGACGACGTGTGACACATCGAGTGCCGCTGGTCCGCTGTAGCCATGATGCGTGAAGAGAAAGCCGCCCGTGAAACTTGCCGAACGCGTCGGTGAAGTCGCCTTGAGCGTGACCGTAAGCGAGACGCCGGAGAGGGATGCGTACGTACCCTGATCCGCCAGAATCGGTGTGAGCGCGGCGTAGGTGTCGTTGATGGTGTGACCCAGGGCGGCAAGCGTCCGCAGACCGAAGCCGTCACTGCCGGTATTCGGGACCGAGAGCCCGCCCGTGGCGACGATCAGTCGATCGCACGTGACGTGCGGCTCATTCTCGAGGTCGACGCGCCAGCCGCCAGCCTCGGGCGCGATGCGCACGACCGTCGAGTTCATCCGGATATCAACGCCCTGCGTCCGCGCATGCGAGAGTAGCCCGTCGCGCACGTCGCGCGCCTTGTGCGACGCCGGAAACACTTTCAGTTCTTCCGCCTCATCGACCAGCGGAATGCCAAGTTCATTCTCGAAGAACGCGCGCTGCTCGGCGAGCGGCCAGGCACGAATCATCTTGTGCAGGGTGTTTACCGACGAGTCGGTAACGAAGCGTGCCTCATCCACCCGCATGGGGAGGACGTTGCACCTGCCGCCACCGCTAATCAGGATCTTCCGGCCGCCATCCTTGGTGCGCTCAAGCAGAATGACCTCGACGCCAGAACGGGCCGCGAAAATCGCGGCCATCGTACCAGCGGCTCCTGCGCCAATTACCACGACTCGGGGCATGTGCTGCAAAGTAGCGGTCACGCCCAACTCAGAAGATCTGGCCGAACTGGACGCGCACTCGCCAAGGTGACGGATGATCCACCGCCCGCGCGGCCATGACGCCCACTGCACCGCCAAAGAACCGGAGCCCACCCGCGACCGTAGTTCGCGCACTTCCCGTCGTTGCCGATCCCGGTGCCAGTGCGGCGACCATCGCGCGTGCGCCAGCCGTCGACACGCCGGTCCATCCGGTCTGCGCCGTCACGCTCAGCGCCGGCGCCAGCGCGGGAAGCCAGAAGCGTTCGGTAAGGCGAATGGGCGCCAGCCAGATATTCAGTCGGTACATCGCCATCCCGCGAAGTACGGCCGCTTGGTCTCCGGCGAATGCCTTGTACTCATAGCCCGGAAGGTTCTGTGTGCTGCCCAGTTCAAACAGTTGCTGCGCCGGTCGATCAGCGCCAAAGAGTGCACCGGCATCAAATCGGCTCGCCAGCGTCCAGCGCCCCGAATTGATTCGCGCCGCGAGCCGCAGTTCCGCGCGCTGGTAGTTGAGGCCGCCGTCGCCACGGCGATATGACAGCGCGCCACCAACGCCCGGGCGCACAAACTCCGCCGCGACGTCGGGATGCCACTCGAGCAGGACCGCCGTTCGCGCATAGCCGCCAGGACTGACCGGCCGGTTGGGCAGGAAAGCCGTCGACGACAATGGCCCGCGACTGAGGGCGGGGGTCACCATTCGATCATGGGCGTACCCCAGCTCAAGCCGTGTTCGCACCGCGCGATCGTGGGACAGATAGGCCGCGACGCCGTGCACATAGGTACGGTCCACGTAGTCGAACTCGTCGACGCCGAAGAGCGGCGCGAACGGAGAGCCAGACGAATCGAGGGCGAATGCAAAATCGTTTGTGTTGTCGAGCGAGCGTCCGGCGCGCAGCCCGTACGTCCCATCGCCGCGGTGGAGGTCCGCGCTGATACGCCCGCGCGCCGTGCGCTCACTCCATGCGTAGCCACCGACCGCCTGCGCGCTGAATCCCGGCAACGCATCACGAGCGCGAACCCGGACGCCTGCGCCAGTGAATAGCCCTTCGATGCGATTGAATCGCACCAGATCACTGAGCCGCTCGCCCTGCACCGTCCAGATGGGCAGACCAGTCGAGCGCCACTTGAGCGGCGCGACGTCCGCGAAGTCTTCTGCGCTCGACACCGCCGTGGCGATTCCAATCGACGCGCGCCAATCGGAAAACGACGCCAGCGTGTCCCGTGGCGCAATTGTCAACCGGTGCGGCTGCGCGCGCAGCGTGTCGGTTGAGAGCACCTGCGCCGCGTCCGGTGCCACGATTTCGTAATCCCTGAACTGCGACACAATCCGAAACACCGCTTTCGAATCACCCAGCACCGGGGCGAGCGCCTGAAAGTCAAACCGCTGAAAACTCGGCAACCAGAACTGTTGATTCACTTCGCTATTCACGAGCTCCACAAATGCGATGGCCTCGATCTGGCTGGTGAACGACAATGCGCGCCGGAGCGCGGGCTCCGGTTGGGTGACGCTCTGGAATGCCCCGCGCATCCGAACAACATGCTTTCGGTCAGCATCGAGATCGATTTCGCCGGTGAATATCGTCACGCCGGGCTTGAGATTGGCCCGTGGTACCACATCGATTCGCACGATCCGGATTTCGCGGTCGCCGACCTTCAACGCTTCGATCGTGTCGCCACCCGTATACCGGTAGTACTGATCGCGATCGTCGGCGAGGGGGTGGACCGCGTACGTCGTCCGCCGGCTCGGCGCCGCACCCGGCCGCCGCCACGTCGTGTCGCGACCGAACAAGAGGGCCAGCCTGTTTCCGTAGAGCGAGGGCACCGTCCACGCATTGCGGAAGAATCCAAGTGACGAAATCTGGAAGCCAAGGCTTTGGTTTCGATATCCCGTCACGCGCTGTTCGAATTCGCCCGTGCGACTCCAGGTGAGTTCGTTCGCGGTCTGTTCAATAGACACGGCGGCTTCGTAGCCGGAACCGTTGCGCGTCCCCATTGAGATCTCGCTCTCGACGCGCGCGCGGTACTTCCCGAGTGCGGCTGGTACAAGATGGTTCACGCGCGCAGCCGCACTCACCAGCGCGCGCAGTGCCGGCGAGGCGTACTGCGCCGTATCCGGCGCTGCGACTCGAGGAGCTCCCACGGCGACCTGCGCCGCCAGCAGAAGCGCGATCATGCGTTGCGAATTTCCGGGTACTTCCGGAACGCCCAGGTGGCGGCGAGAAAGAGGAGCGTGCCCATTCCTGCTACCGTATGCGACACTCCAAACTCGCGCGCGAACCAGCCTGCTGCCGCCGAGCCAATCGGATGCATGCCGATGTACACCGTGACGTAGAGCCCCATGACTCGCGCGCGCATGGTGTCCGGCACACGCGACTGCATGAGGCCGTTGATCAGGGCGTTGTTCCCCATCATCGCCATGCCGCACACGAAGAGCATCACGCCGGAGAACACCACCGAAGTGGAGAGTCCGAACGCCACCATCGCCAGCCCCAGGACGAGCGAGCATACGGTGAGCACCGTGCCACGTTTGAATCGGCCGCTGCCGCCAGCGATCAGCAGAGTGCCCGTGAGCGCGCCGATGCCGAAACACCCCATCAGCGTGCCGTAGCCAGCGGCCTTGAGATGGAGGTGATCGCGCGCCATCACCGGCAGCATCGTGAGCACCGGAATCCCAAGGAACGAGAAGAGCGCGACGACGCGAATGAGGATCCACATCAGCCGGTCGTTACGGATATAGGTGAACGCTTCAACCACCCCGTGCCAGGTGGACTGGCCGCTCTCGCCGGCCACATCGAGTCCCGCGGGCAAACGGATCATCGCAAGTCCGATGATCACCGCGAGGTAGCTGATCGCATTGAATCCGAAGCACCAGGCAATTCCGAACTGCGCGATCACGATTGCCGCGACCGCAGGTCCAAGAATCCGCGCGAGGTTGAAGCCGCCGGAGTTGAGCGCAATCGCGCCCTGCAAGTCATCCTTGCCGACGAGGCGAACGATCAAGGATTGGCGCGCAGGAATTTCGAAGGCTTCGAGCAACCCCGACGCCAACACCAGGGTGATGAGCACCCCGATCGTGACGCGGTCGCTCCAGGTAAACCACCAGAGCAGGATCGCTTGCGCGAGAAAGAGCACCTGTGCGATGCGTACGATCCGGAGCTTTTCGCGCCGGTCAGCGAACACACCGGCGGGAATCGAAAAGAGCAGGATCGGCAGCGTGCCCGCGGCGCTCACCAGCCCCACCAAAAACGGATCGTTCGAGAGCTCGAGCGCCAGCCACGCGGTGGATACCTGCTGCATCCACGTGCCGATGAGCGACGCCGTCTGCCCGAACCAGAAGAGCCGGAAGTTCCGGTGGGCCGCCAGAGTGCGGAACGGGTTGAAGGACTGGGCTGGGGCGGTCACAGAGGAGAAAACTAGCCACTCGCGCCCCTCGTCCCGGACGCCTGAATGGCGGGTTAACGACTGGAGAGGCCGGGCAGAGGATGTGACTAGATTCCACTCTGTATGCGCGAGCACACCTACACCAAGTTTTCGCCCGAACTCGGCGACGCCGTGGACCTCCAGTCCCTGCTCGACGGGCTCGCGGATTTCCTCCTGCAATCCGGCTTCGCCGGGGGGCCACAGTACCATCCGTATTGGGGCGAGACTGGAGAGGAAGGCGACCGCTCGCTGAGCGCGCTCAAGCAGGCCATTCTTGACGCCCTGCTCAAGAGCGGCCAGTTCACACCCGAGATGCTTGAGGCGTTACGCGGCGAAGGCGATGACCTGTCCGAGCAGAAGCTCTCCGACCTGCTCGACTCCATCGTCAAGCGTCTGATCGAAGAGGGCCATCTCACGCTCGACAACCCGCCCGAGATGCCCGCCGGCCACCAGTCGGTGATGGGCCCGGGCGGCCTCGCGCAGGCCGCCGCGCGCGACGTGCAGTTCTCGCTCACCGACAAAGGCATCGACTTCCTCGGCTACAAAGCGCTGCGCGGGATTCTTTCGTCCATTGGCAAGTCGAGCTTCGGCTCGCACGACACGCCGCACCTCGCGACGGGCATCGAGTCCGACGCGTGGAGCCGGCCGTACGAATTCGGCGACGTGCTCAACCTCGATGTCAACGAAACGCTGCGGAACGCGATGCTCCGCACTGGCTCGCTCGACATTCCAATTGATCTCGACTATTCGGACCTGATGGTCCGCCAGTCCGAGTACCGATCGAGCTGCGCCACTGTGCTGATGCTCGACTGCTCGCACTCGATGATCCTGTACGGCGAAGACCGGTTCACGCCGGCCAAGAAGGTCGCGCTCGCACTGACCCACCTCATTCGCACGCAGTTTGCCGGCGACACCATCAAGGTGATCCTGTTCCACGACTCCGCCGAGGAAATTCCCATCGGCGCGCTCGCTGGGGCTCAGGTTGGCCCGTACCACACGAACACGGCCGAAGGACTGAAGCTCGCCCGCCGACTCCTGCTCGCGCAGAAGAAGGACATGCGGCAGATCGTGATGATCACCGACGGCAAGCCGAGTGCCCTGACCATGCCCGACGGCCGCATCTATAAGAATGCGATGGGGCTGGATGCCTACGTGCTGCAGCAGACACTGAGCGAAGTGACGGAGTGCCGGCGCGCCGGCATCGCGGTCAACACCTTTATGCTCGCGCGCGACCGCGCGTTGGTGGAGTTCGTGAAGATGGTGTCGTCCATTACGCGTGGCCGCGCCTACTTCACCAACACCATGACACTCGGGCAGTTCATCCTCATGGACTTCCTGAAGCGAAAGACCCGGAAGGTGTCGTAGGATGGGGGTGCACCTGCTGCTCGCGCTTGCCGTGGCGCTCCACGGCGACACGCGCACGACCACGGTCACGGACACGACCTGGTACATCACGAACCGCGCCCGCACCGCTGGAAAGTTCGTCGGCGGCCGCACCGACACCCTCGAGTATGGGTACGTCATCGTGCGGTATCGTGAACGTACCGATCGCGCGGTGGCGGACCCGTGGGTCGAAGGGTTCGCCCGCAGCATGGACGAGCCGGTGCGGCTCACGCGTGACGAGTTTCTCGCCCGTGTGGTGCAGTCGAGCAACCCGAGAGAGGCGCGCGGCGACGGCCTCGTGCTCTACACACACGGCTTTGCCACATCATTCGGGCGCGCGCTCGCGCAGGGCTCCGACATCGCACACCGCGGCCGCCATCACGGGCCGTTCGTCGTCTTTGCCTGGCCGGCTCACGTCGCCTTCGCGTCGTTCCCGCGCCCCTCGGCGCTGATCTCGAAGGCCTACCGCGACGACTCGACCAGCGCCGCTGCCAGCGAACCAGCTTTCCGTGGCGCAGTCGCCGACTTACTGAGCATCATGCCGGCGCAGCGGCTCACCGTCGTGGCACACAGCCTCGGCGCGCAGCTTGCGAGCGAAGCCCTGATGGCGCCATCAGCACTGCGAGACACCCTGAAGCGGGCCCCACTCCACGCGCTCATCTTATTCGCGCCCGATATCTCGGCCGCGCGGTTTCGTGACCTGCTCGGACCTGCGCTGGTTCCGTTGGCGAGCCGGCGCGTGTTGTACGCGTCGGGGGCCGATCGCCTGTTGACTGTCTCTCGACTGATCAACCACGCACCGCGCGCCGGTCAGGGCCGCAGCGAGCAGCTGCTTGCCGCATCGGACATTGAGATCGTCGATGTCACCGACGGGCGTCGCGCGCAGGGCATCATTCGCGATTTGTTCGAGCCGCACCACTCCATGCGGTACGCCAGCACCGCACTGCGCGATTTTTTTGGCGTTGTGCGCGGCACGCATGGCGATTGTCGCGCATCCGACGGACTCGCGGCGCGAACCAGCGACCGAAGCTGGAGGCTCACTGCGGCCATCCCGCCCGCCGCGGACGTGGCATGCGCGGCGGCGGGAGCGGCGATTCGCGCGGCTCGACACGAATAGACGGTGCTCAGCGCACTCTCGGCCGCGGCGCTCGGATTCCTCCTCGGACTCCGTCACGCGACTGACGCCGATCATGTCGTAGCGGTGACCGCCATCGTCTCGCGAGAGAAGAGCTTCCGTCGCGCGGCGCGTATCGGTGCGCTCTGGGGAATCGGGCATTCGCTGACGGTTCTGGTGATCGGCGGCGCAATTGTGCTCTTCCGCATCGCCATTCCACCTCGCGTCGGACTCGGCCTCGAGTTTGCGGTCGCGGTCGTCCTCATCGTGCTCGGCTTTTCAAATCTTCGTCCGATCACAGCGGAGCCGGCCGCGGACGAGCAGGCGCTGGCGCGCGCCGACGGCTGGCGACCACTTGTGGTCGGCGTCATTCACGGGCTGGCCGGATCAGCCGCTGTCGCGCTGCTCGTGCTCGCGGTGATCCCCGAGACCGCGTGGGCGCTGGCCTATCTGCTGGTTTTTGGACTGGGCACGATCGCGGGCATGACCGTCGTCACGTGGCTGGTCGCAGCGCCGACTGTGTATGCATCGCGTTCGACGCAACACGTCGTGCGGTTTCAACATGGAATACGGTTTACCGCCGGTGCGCTGTCGTTGATCTTCGGCCTGATCCTCGCGCGCGAGATCGTCGTGGAGGGCGGACTGTTTCGCGAAGCACCAACCTGGACCCCGAAGTAGATCAGGGTCGCCGGCCACAGGGCTACCCGCTCGCGCCGGGCTTTCGATGCTCGCCAGAAGTGACTGCATGCGTTCCGGTGCGCAGCCACGTGGGGCGCGGAAGTCTGGCACCCCACCAGAGACTGACCAGCCTGAGTCCGACGGTGACCGAAACTGCGACCGGCACGGCGATGGTATTGCCGAATCCGCGGAACAATGTGAACGAGACGGCGCCCGCAAATGCGGCAGTCGTGTACAGCGTGCCATGGCGGAAATACGCTGGAACTTCGTTGGTGAGGACATCGCCCATGATGCCACCACCGGTGCTCGTGATCACGCCGAGCAGCACGGCCACAAAGAGCGGTTGCTTCGCCTCAATCGCCAGCGTGCATCCGACGACGGCGTAGAACCCCAGGCCAACGGCGTCCACTAACTCGCCGCGCGCGACCACGCGTTTCGCAAACTGGTGCACCGGCCGGCTGTAGACGAACGGAATGCAGAGCATGAAGATGACGACGAGGTACTCCCAACGATCGACCCAGAAAAATGGACGCCGATCGAGCAGTACATCCCGGATCGTACCGCCGCCAAACGACACGACAACCGCCAGTGCGTACGTGCCGACAAAGTCGAAATTCTTCTTCGCAGCCGTGATCATCGCCGAAAAGGCGCCCAACACGACGGCAACGATTTCAAATACGACGATTGGCGACATGGATACAAGATAGTGCCGCCGAGCTATGTTCATGCCCCGATGCCCACACCACGGATTGACCCGCAATCAGCATTGGTGTTTCGGCGGCGCCTCGCGACCTGGTTCCGCCGCGCCGGTCGCGACCTGCCCTGGCGACGCACGCGCGATCCGTACCGGATCCTGGTTTCCGAACTCATGCTGCAGCAAACACAGGTCTCGCGTGTGGTCGAATTCTACGATCGGTTTCTCAACCGCTTCCCCACGCTAGGCCACGTCGCACGCGCGCCGCAGCGAAAGGTGATGGAGTCGTGGGAGGGGCTCGGCTACTACGCGCGCGCGCGAAACCTGCACGCGCTATCGAAGGAGGTCGGTGCCACCCGCGATGGCGTGCTCCCCGCCGACGCAGCTCAGCTGCGGACGCTTCCCGGGATCGGCGCCTACACGGCCGGCGCGGTGTCGAGCTTTGCGTTTGAGCGCCGCGCCGCACTGGTGGATACGAACGTCGCGCGGGTGCTCTCGCGCGTGTTCGCGCCGCGGCTCAAGCCAAAGAGCCCGCGCGACCAGAAGAAGCTATGGGGGATCGCCGAGATGATCCTGCCGCGCACGGGCAAGGCGGCGTGGACGCACAATCAGGCACTCATGGAGCTCGGGGCGCTGATTTGTACCGCCCGTATCAAGCGGTGCGGGGTATGCCCGGTGAGCGCAGGCTGCCGGTCGCGAGACGTCGTGCGGCCCGAGTAGCCGGTACCAACTGGCGCGACTACCGAGTACAGCGTACGGCGTACCGGGTG
>Ga0214919_10008777_pt1 | contig 13195 bp, 11 predicted proteins | sample LL1503_MetaG_FD_177994 | JGI IMG/M metagenome (GOLD analysis project Ga0214919, IMG submission 177994) | Freshwater microbial communities from Lake Lanier, Atlanta, Georgia, United States - LL-1503 | ecosystem: Environmental > Aquatic > Freshwater > Lake | place: USA: Georgia | collected...
CAGGACAGCCTGCTCATCGTCTTTCGCTTTTTGCATTGGCTGCTCAAATGACAGTAGGTCAAGCGTTGTCAGGTGTTCGCACTCTAAAAAATTCACCACATCGGTGGCTGCATATAAAAACTTACCTAGAGCAATTTTTTGCATGATCTAGTTTTACAAAAATTCGGCCGGCGGGGTGGCTACCACTGGACCTAGTTAAGTGCCAATTTATAAACTGCTTGTCCGGACCCCATCACAAAATAAAGCGTGTTGCCACTCATCATGACCTGCGTAGGCGCAGTTTCTATTACCAGAGTGGAGGTTTTTGTAGCAGCGTCCCAACTGTAGACCTTGCCTAATTCACCAAATATCACCTTGCCACCACTGACGGCGTATAAATTCACCGCTGCCAAAGTGGAAACGGTAGACGCTGCTGTGCTGCTATTGGTGCTGGCCTTTAGTGCAGTGACCGTTGTGGTGGTGCCCCCTAGCTTGCCTGAGCTTGCTGTGGTGGCGGTCTCCAGCCAAGCCGCTACGCCATCACGCAGCATGAAATTACTAGCACTAGAGGTCAACGTCGTGATGGCGCCTCCGCTGACGGATTGGGCCAGCAAAGTGGTGTTGCCGCTATTGTCGATAGCTGTTTGTTGCCAAATTACCCGTTGCCCATCGGTTTTGGGGTAAACGCTGCGCGCACCGCCGCTGCTAAGCTTGGCGGAGGTGTTGCTGGCAGAGTTCCAGCGGTACACATCAAAGGTAGAGGTCATACCCTCACCACCCGTTTGCGCGCCATAGAAGAACACAAGGTTACCGCTGCTATCCACGAAAAAGTCGTACTCCGTGTTGATCAGGTAGTTGGCTCCGCTGGGCTGAGCAATGCGGCTATAGCTTGCGCTTGCTAAGTTGTAGCGGGTAAATGTGCCTGGGTTACTCCCTGCGGCATTGATCCAAATTACATTTCCGCCATGTGCACGGGGAAACTGCTCGTAGATACCGACGTATGGATTTGCGGTTGTCAGGTTGGCACGAACGCCGCTGGGGCTCCACTGAAAAATGCATTCCACTGGGCATTCGGCATATCCGGCGCTCGTTGACCCCAGGTAACCGCCTTCGACATAAACATAGCCCGCGTCCATCGCCCAGTTGTATACAAAGGGTAGGGTGCTGGCCCCTTGCAAGGTGGTTTCCGTATTGGAGGCAGTGTTGCGCACCCGAAAGTTGCCATCTCCCGCCCGGTACAGCACCAGAGCCGGGTTGGAATCGTCCACCCGAATCAGTTGCCCGGTTGCGCCAATGCTGAAATTGGGGCTGTAAGAAAGGCCGCTATTGGAAGTAATCGAGACCGTCCGCTGCAATACCGTAACGGCGCCGCTGCTGTCAGTTGACCTCAGCGTCAAAGTGTAGGGCCCTGCCGGAAGGCTGCGTAAGTCCATGGTCCCCGTGAAACTGCCAGACGTGGTGCGCATAAATTCGTAGTCACCTAGGCTAGCCGTAGTGGTAACGGAGCCGGACTTGTCACTTGTGCTGCTCCCGCTGATGGAGAGCGTGCCGCTAACAAACGCCCCATCAATCGGACTGGTGAGGGAAAGCACGGGCAGGTTTGACACCGGGACGGCTACTGTGATGGTTTTGCGCGCCCCTTGACGGTCAATGGCAGTAATGACCATGCTGTGGTTTCCCGAACCAACGGAAGCGGCACTGACGCTAAAGCGGTAAATATTGTTGGTCGAACAAAAGCGGGCACAGGCATTGGGGTCAGTTAAGGATGTGGCAACGGCGCCGTCAAAGGATCCTTCCACCCGCGCAATGCCGTATTGGGAACTTGCGCTGGCGTCAATATTGATCGTTCCTGTGCTGCTCGACACTGACGCGCTGAGCGCCAGGTTTGAATTGGCGACGCTCAAGGTTCGGCGAACTTCTGTGTAGGAGTCGGTGGCCGTCTGCACCCGCGCCAAAATCAGGTGGGTCGCATTGGTCTCGGCAGAAGTGTTCCAGGCAATAGGATTACCCACTTTGTCATTGACACCCGTGCTCTTTGTGGTGCCGATAAGCCGCAAATCCACGTACCAACTGACGCTGCTGTAGGCATTGGTTCCACTCAGGGAAAGCGTCGTGGTGCCGGAAACAGGCTCGGCAACGCTGGAGACAATAGTCGTTGGGGCACTGGGTACCACCACGCTCACGCGATCTTGTCCTTGGGGCGTAGTGATAAGAACATTAGTACCCGCTACTACTGCAATAACGCGGTAACTGGCTGACACAGTAACAGCGCGTTGCCATTGCATAGAGGTTCCGCCACCGCCGACACCCGCCAGTGTTTCCACCAACCCAAAGCTGCCGTCAGCGTTTTGCAGCTCGACCCGGTACGTGGTCCCTGGGGGAAAACTGTCACTCCAGGAAAGCACTAAGGTATTGGTCTCCAGGTTCAGGGTAGAAGTCAATTGCGACAGGTTGGCGGTTGCGCTGTTGCGAACCAGCGTTTGCACAACGTCAGAGCGCGAGTTGTTGGCTAGTGCAGCCACTACCTGAACTTGTTGGGCGCTGGTCAGTTTGGTCTTAAGGGAGTCAAGGAGCTGGTCTTGGGCATCGCCACCGCTCAGGTTTGTGGCAGTGGCAGCGCGCAGCGGTGTCGTTATCAGATTAGGTACTTTGCTCGCGTCTAAGGTCCCATTTAAGGCAGCGACTACGGCTGTTTGGGCCGTTTGAGCTGCGTCGCTGGTAATGAGGTCGGCAGCGCGGCTAGGGACAAAGCTTGTAAAGAAGGAGGCGGGGTCAGCCCCCACAATCTTTGCAGTGACCATCTCAGTTAATGGTGTGATGTTGGCTGTTGCAGTCAATCCGGTGCCTGCGGCCACGCTGTGCAATGTCCCACTGCCATCGGGCTTGGGCACTTCCAAGACACAGGGCAAAGTACCGTTAGTGATTGTTAGCTGATAGCTGCCGTCGGAACCAGTTGTTGCAGTTCCCGATCCCGTTTGACATTTGGCACTAACAGGTGCGCTGACGATCGCCAGTCCAGTAGCCGCAGTCCCGGCCAGTGTCAGCTTACTTGCAGTCTCACCCCCGCCAATTGGATTACTGCCGCCGCCGCACGCAATCAAAGTCGCCGACAGACAAACTGCAAAAGCAAATGCGCTGAAAGTCCTCATAGCCTGCTTTCGGTAATATTTACAACGCTGCCTGCTGCCTGGGAGTACTAGCCATTGGTCTATTTGCAATAGAGTGACGGGCGGTTCCACTTATCTGTTGCAACCCCGCTAGGCCCCGTGTAACACCCCCCACCAGGCGCAGTAGAGGCGCCACCGCCTGGACCGGTATAGGCGCCACCGCCCGGACCAGTGTAAGCCCCGCCGCCTGGGCCGGTATACATTCCACCGCCTGGTGCGGTAGAGGCGCCGCCGCCAGGTCCTGTATAGGCTCCACCACCGGGAGCTGTAGATGCCCCACCACCTGGTCCGGTATACGCGCCGCCGCCAGGCCCTGTGTAGAGACCGCCCCCAGGGCCGGTGTAGCAAGGTCCGCCCGGACCTGAATAACCGATGCAGCCAGCAAATGCGCCGGCTGACAGTAGTGTCAGACCCAGGGCTACGAGAGAATGAACTTTTCTCATGATGTCTTTTCCTTTCTCAGGCTAGTCAAATATGTCACCGTTGCCATCGAGTAATCCGTTGCGCAGCACCGGCTACTGTTGCCCTCTTCGCAAATCGGTTCATCCTTAGGTCTACTGCCCCCTTGGCGCCAACGCCAAGACGTTTAGTACAAGTGGCATTAGATACCCCATGGGGCTCACAGGATGAGCTTTGACGGCAAATTTTCAAATGGTGGCCCTAAGGTGGAAAAAATGCAAAAATCTTCTCCAAATTGGAACCTACGCTTCCAATGGTGTAGGCATCCGGGCGAGGTTGACCTTTTTGAGTATTGCAACCGAGCAGCTTTGCCAAGGGTCCTTTTGGAAGCCCTTCTAAACCATGGTAGGCCCCAAGAAGCCCCCCCACAATACAGGCATTGGTATCCGTATCACCTCCCATTACTAAAGTTTCCATGATTGCTTGTTTGAAGCCAAAGCCGTGATACAGGAAGTGAAAGGCATAGGTAAATCCATATCTGACAAAGCCTGCCTGCGGTGTTGCAGCGGGTATGCCACCAGCTTCTGCATCTTGCAGCCATTGCATCACTTCGCTGTTGTGCCCGCTTAAGTAGCTCCTTGTAGCGTCAATGGCGCCAACGTTATCTTTAGGCGACAAAATCAAGTGCCGTAAAGCTAAGACGTATGCCGTAGTTGAGGCAACACAGGCATCGTTTGGGTGAGTGAACTCGGCATCCCGTCGCGCTATAAAAATAGTTTCATCGAGCGTGCAGCGGCATGCCGCAATACCTAAAGGCGTTGCCCGCATCAGGCTTCCGTTTGCCTTTGATTTCAAATTATTGCCGCGAGCACGGCGCCTGATTCCCTCAACCATTGTTTCAGAGTTTTGGGGGCTATCAATACCTCGGAGCGCCGACCTTGTAGCGATTCCGATATCAAACGGGTCAGATCTAGCCCAGTCGCAGTACCCTTTAGCAACTTGGTCTTCGTCGAATATTCCAGATGTAGATGCCAGAGCCGCAAGTAGCGTTACTGTCATCTCACCATCGTCTGTAAATTGACCAGGCGCCAAATCAAATACGCCACCGCCTGGCATATCCAGTGCCTTTAGTGCTTCACTTTTTGTAGGCTGCCGTCCTAAGAACTCCAAGACGCCGCCGGCTGCGTCGCCTATCAGTGCGCCGTAAACAGCGCCTGCTGCGTGGCGTTGGTGGGCGGTCATCGCTTCCAGATTAGGTATAGTCATTTGGACCTCTCAGCGTCACAGCGTCCAATATTGTCGACCGGGACAACCTCGAAGTTACCTGTTGGTTCTACGTCTTGCTCATCAAAGCCAAGTATTTCTACGGTGATGGTTCCATCCGTCGGGTTTACATCATGGCAAAAAGCATACCTATAGCCGGTTGATTTGCCCCTTAAGAGCGTAAAGCGTAAACGACTGCCTTTGATTGCCCAGCGTGAGCCGGAACTTGCACCATAGTCGTTAGAGTTGACATACATGGCAAGCTTGCCATCAATGGTGGTCAGTTCACCTTTGGCGGGTTGGCGTTCATCATCGTAATCTTGAGTGTTCATTTTTTTCCTTGGTGGTTTTGGATTGTTAGCTCGTTATTCCTTTTTCAGCAAACCACAAATATTGGCGGCATGTCAAGCCAGTTGAATCTGAACAAGTCCATACCGTAGGTATGAGAAAACCAAGCGTTTTGGTCGGGTACTGGTTTGGAATGACTTTTTGCAATCACTGTCCTTTTTCGGATACCCTTGTGCTCACTGCCTACTGAAAGATTAGCGTGAATGACATTGAAAAAAAGCCTTCCTTGCGTATAAGCCCTTATGTCTTTGGCCGCCTTCAAGTAAAAAATAGGGTCACGTACCTCATTGACTCTAAAGGCGAGGGTACTGCCACAGGTACCCCAGAGCGGGTAGTACTCACCCGGTGGCGCCAAAGAAAATTTCCCGATCACAGTTTTTCAGGCGAGAAACTGAGCTCAACGTTGTGGCGCGCAGTGGCCATGGCTTACGGAAAAAACGCCGAGAAAATTTGCAAAATGTCTGTAGAGAGGTTGCAGACCGTAAAGGATGAGAAAACAGAGTCTCTAAATTCAAGTGGGTTTTTAAAACTGCCCGCAGCAAGTACGCTGTTATCGCTTTTTCAGATTTGTGGCCCCCAAAGAATTCAAGTCTTGCTAGACAAGCACACATCGAAGGAGCTCGAAGGAAAGTCTGGTGTTCCTGATCTTTTTTTGTATGCGACCAACAAAATAACGGGCAGGCCTACGATTGCCCGCTTCGTTGAAGTAAAAAAGCCCCTTGAACCAATATCACTAGAACAGAGGGCTGAAATTGCCTTGCTAAATTCAATGGGCTTACATGCCAGAGTGATGCGGCTTATTGAAAAGCCAACGAAAATGAAATAGCAGACGGTCCTATGAACTAGATGCGAATTAAGTTGAAACGCGCCTTTGCTCTAACAAGAAGTGCTCAGTGCTTAATTTGTGCACTATTTGAAAAATATCTGCCCTCGCAAATCCCGCTGGAGTACCGCTCGAAAGGCATTCCAATTCTTGTCGTCCGTGCTGTTGCAAGTGCCCGTCTTACGCCTAGATGAATACGCGCGCTCCACTTGAAGCTCCTGTTCAACCAGCTTATAGCTGGCAGCATAGTAGTAAGGGCCGTTTTTAGACTGCACATCCGGCGGTACTCGCTCAACTTGCACGCTATCAGGGAAAGTCAGGCTGATGGTTTCAGTGAACGACCTAGATCCGCAAACCACCGGGAACCGGCGGTTGGGAGGCGGCTTGTAGGACGCCATGCGTCGCAGATTTCCGGGTACCAGACCATGCGGAATGGTCATCGCGCTGGGCCCGGGCACATTCACCAAGGTGTCTAGTTCAAACACCGACTCAACCTTCATTGGTTTATCTAGGTCCAGCGGGTCATTCTTTAAGAATTCACCCCAGCCGCTCTCCTGTGACCGGGTCAATAGCTTGGTGGATAGCTCCTGCGGATCGCGGTTCTTATAGGCGAACTGATTACTCCGAATACCGACTTCTTCCACGCCTCCGGACGTCCAAGTGCTCTTAGACGCAACACTGCCGTCTTTTTGCAGGATCATTTTTACTTTGACATGGCTGAAATCTTTTTGCCACCAGGTGTGAGGGGTGTGCCCCATCGTGCCGGTGGCGGTCAGTAGGGTGTGCTTGTCGGTATCGCCATCGGGCAGGCTGCCCATAGGGGTGAATTGCGATGTTGAGTCCAGATACAGGTCTAATTTTGGTATGTAAGTGATCACGTGATTAAACGGGGTCGAGACCGCGAGCTTGGGTATGCGCATGGCATCGCCCGAGTTGATTAGCGCCGTCGTACTTTCTATACCAACGGCAGCCAGCAACGCTTCTAGCAGGGTGACATGGTCTTTGCAGTCACCATAGCGATTATCCAAAATGCTCTGCGCAGAGTGAGGTACAAAGCCGCCTTCGGCTACGTAAACAGCCACGTAGCGAATGTTGCGGCTAACCCAGTTGTATAGCTTTCTGACCTTGGCGCGTTCATCCGTCACCCCTGCAGTTAGCTCTTTGGCCAGGGCGCTGATAGCCGGGGTGACCTCTGCCATGGGTTTGGCTCGGGCCTGATAGGCCTTGCCTAGCTCGGCATAGTTGGCAAAGGTTGTGAACGCCAGGTAGGGTGCAAAGTCGCTTAGGGCCGCTTGGCCGGATTCCACCGGATAGGCCTTGTCCTGTCTGTAGGTAAACCGGTAGCGGATGGATCCAGGCGGGTCTTCCGGCAGACTTTCAACCCGGCCACCCTTGACAGCGCCGGTGTCGAACAAAAGTTTGACCCCAGGTGCATGTACCAACTGCACATCCACACTTCCAAAAGTGACGTGTGGCGAGAAGTACTGTGCCCAGAAAAAATGTCCTGGAAAATACGGTGTGTGCTGGTAACTGCGTGCTTTGTAATAAAGCAAACTGCCTACATCGACCTTAGGGAAGATGATTGCGAGCACCTTGCTGTCGCTGTATTCCTCGGCACCATCGCCGTCCAGCCGTCTTATCTTGTCCGCAGGTACATCAGTCCGTGATCCATCGGGCAACAAGGTGTAGGCCTCCAAGATTTCCAATGTTTCCATTTTTTCGTTGTAATCAATTCTTTGCTCCCCCATATCTTTGATGCCCTGAGGTGTGTCTACCCGGAACAGACGCTCGGTAATTTGGCTGTATTCGCCATTGGCCTTGACATCGAAAATGTCCAGGGTTTTCATGATGGTATAGGAGGGTTTGAATTGGGCCCATGCTGGCTGAGTAAGTAGCACAGAAAAGGTAACTAAGACTCTTAGAGCGTGGTGGAAGTACAAATTTTTCACAGATATTTCACTTCAACGAATGTGCCACCAAAAGGCATGGATTTATGTAGATCGATTGGATCACTGGTTTGACTCTTTATCTGACTTGTCCTGTGGCTTGTCACCCATCAGATATCTTTCCTGATTCAAGGGTGCCCACCGTTTAACTAGAAATAGCACGCGGTACTTGTCTGCATCGGACAATATGTTGGTAAGCGCATTTACAAGTTTTTCGGCTTCCCCTTTGTTTCTTCCAGGTGGCAAGGTATTGGCGGCTAGCTGCGCAAACTTACCGGCTTCGATCAAAACTTCCGGTTCCTTGCTCGATTCGTAGAGCAGCGATGCCAAGCTTAGATAAGCCGTCGGCTCGCCACGCTCTGCTGCCCTTGTGTACCAGTAGGCTGCCATGATAGGGTCTTTGGGCACTCCAAGCCCGTTCTCGTATTTGTCGCCGAGATTATTTTGAGCACCTGCAAACCCCATTTGAGCAGATTCACGATAAAGCTTTACTGCTAAAACGTAATCCGGCTTGGCTAGCGCCTGCGCCTTAAGAGCTTCCCGAAAATCCGATAGAGCCTGCACTCGCTGATCTGGCGTAGTAAATGAGACAGAAATTCCCAGGCGGTCTGCGGTTTTTTTATTCAACCATCGAACTTCTTCGGCAGACCCAGTGACCGCAAAGGAGACTACATCCTCCGAGAAACCTAATGTCGCTAGGTAGGCACCGATTCGAGCGCCTTGGACAGCAGTAGAAATTTTCTTGCCATTCTTACCGTCAACGTACGGCGCATGAAAGCCGATAGTGGCCGCATTATTCATGACGCGTGGGCTACCGGCAAGCCAAATAAAGGCGCACGCAGAGTTGCACCTAGCGTCTTGAACGGCAGTGCTGAAACCGCGAACCCGGATCATCTTTCCGATCTCTAGCGCGGGGAACACTAATCCCCCCGGGCTGTCTAAAAACACGATGGCATCGTTGGAATTTAGCGCCAACCTTCTAAACCGGTTTTCATCTCCCAGAGTAATTGCACCTTGAATAGTGATGATGTCTTGTTGGTCCTTAATGCCTCGGGCAAAGGACATTTCCGCCGCATGAATTTGGGAAGTCAAGGCGAAGATGATGCAGGCCGTAATGCCTACGAGCATGCGAACAGATTTCATATTCATATTTTTTAACAAGATCAACGGTTTTTAATCAACTCGCTAAGAGCCCAAATAATTCCGCGCAAAGCGATTGATCTTTGCCTTCAACTGGACTCATAAATGAAATCAGCGACTACTTTGCGCGCCCTAACGATCGCGTAGCCGCGCATTTCAACGGAGGGAATCCGGTATTGGTGCATTAGTCCATTCTTTTGGCTCGGTGTCCATCGGGCCGGTACCTCGGCGTACCAAAGCTGATCACCATCCTTAATTTGTGCCAACAATGCCTTCCAAGCACCATTTAGATGCCCAAAGGGTAGCTGAGGGGCGCGACCCATTGGATCAAGTACGACAGATTGCGCTTCTATGCTTACCGCATTTACCGTGCGTAATAGGTGGGCAGATTTAATCGTAAATCGATCCTCAGGATCCTCACGCCCAACGCGCAGAGGCCCATCTTTGCGTGCTGCCCAGAGGTACATAAATGGAATCCCAGGCCAGACCAATGTGAGAAGGCTAAATCCTAGAACCCGAACCGAGATATCTATCAACACCTGCGACCAGCTTGGCTCTGGCCGTATTGAAGCCATGATCGACTTCACGAACTCGCTTTCGCCCGCTTTTCTGTCCCGTAGATGTGTGTACAGGAGGACGGCGGTAGCCGCCGTCCCACCGGCAAGCAAATAGGCGCTAACCCACTGGCCGACGTTCCAGTCCATCATTTTTTGGCCTTCAAAAAGTCTGGGATTTCGTAGTTTTCAAAATTCTTCGGGTCGTAGGGTGGCCGGGGTGGACCATTAACAGCCAAGCGCTCGCTGGTTAGCTGACCTTGTTGAATTGCTAAAAACAAGTCCATTTCATACATGGATGCATAGCCCCCGTGGGTGTACTGAATCAACTCACCCTGCGGGCAGCGTAGTTCGCCGGTAAACCAGTGGGCAAACACGCCATCAGGGTAGTTAGGGAAAAGGGCCTCTATGCCAACCTCGCTATACCCGTCCTCATCCCCTTGGGTTCCCCAAAACTCTTTCAGGTAAAGCCGCCCCTGCTCAATGGCCCAGGTACCGATATAGCCACGCCAAAGCGTGGTCGTGGTCGCATGAAACCGGATGGGGTTAGCCATGGTTTTAAGGTACTGACCCAAAGGCTCTGCGCAGAGTTTTAGCTTTTCGCCGCGCAGTAGCAAGGTTTCAGGGCATTGGGCGGTCATTTGTTTTTACTTTCTCATCCAGCTAGCGGGGTTTGTCCGGCTTTGGGGGGGGGTTTGCGGCAGTCTAGGTTCCCCCCAGCTCACCGGGTGAGCCTGCGCCTGGCCGGTTAGCGGGTAAAAGCACTGCGTAAATGAACAGTGTTGCCAGCTCACAGCGTGAGCTTGTCACTTGAGAAACTTGCCATCATGACCAGACCTACCCCCACCACAAATAGCTACTCCCTTAGGGAGGCCTGGCTTGAGGCTGCCGTACAAGCTGTGACCCCGCTTTTCAGCGCCAAAGGGTACGCCGTCCCGCTCAGCAAAGTTTCCGTGGGTTTTGCAAGTACCGGGACGCTGCGCGGTCATATAGGCCAGTGCTGGAGCACTCGTAGTTGCGACAACGGTATCAACCAAATCTTCATCTCGCCGACGCTGGGGGAGGCATTTGACGTGCTGGACACCTTGGTGCATGAGCTGGTCCATGCGGTAGATGACTGCCAACACAAGCACGGCAAGGAGTTCAAAAAGATTGCCTTGAAAGTCGGGCTTAAGGGCCCCATGCGCGGTGCTGAGGCTGGTCCGGTACTCAAGGCCCAGCTACTGGACCTGGCCCAAGGCCTGGGCCCTTATCCCCATAGCGCTTTGAAAGTCAGCGTGCGCAAGCGCCCCCAGGCAAAGCGCCCACGCGCTAAGTGTGAGAAGTGTGACTACCAAGTCCCAATGCTCAGAAAATTCCTCGCTTATGGCCCGCCGATCTGTCCCCAGCACAAGATCGTTATGGAGCCGCTAGGCGACTGGGATGAGGTTTAAACAGTGTAAAAAGACCAAAAAAGTGCTATTTCAGATGGAAAAATAATTTTTAACTGTCATGTTGACACCACAAAAATTAACTGTCACAATGCCACTGTCAAAAAGAAAAACGCCCTCAATAATCAGATTTGGAGCTTCAATGGACGTACTGTACCCCCACCGCAAATTTAGCGGAAACGCTAGTGAACTGGCTGAGAAAGCCATTGAGTGTGCAACCAATTTCGGCTGGACTGTGGACCTGGATAAGACAAACGAGCGTTTAGTTCGCTATTACGTTACGGAGGGCGTAATAGATCGCCCAGACCGTCAAGGCAGGGATGCGAGCTACAACTTTCGGCATTTATTGCAGCTTTTAACGGCCCGGCGCATGGTTGAGCACGGAATGTCGCTGAACGTAATTGGCAGACACAACACCCTCGCCCCTACCCAGGGTCTGGAAGAGGGTCTTGCGGGGCCAATTCCAACGGAAGCCGAAATATTGGTCAACAGCTTTAAAAGTCCGGATGCTTCACGAAATTTCTCGCCTAAGTTCAAAGCAGCCAGCTCTCCAGCACCTTTGTCGCTACCTGATGTTTTGCATGAGCTCAAACGAATGCAAAACGACTGGATGGCTGAGATTGGATTTGTGAAAAAGTTACGTGATGACTTTGACAGACTGCGACACGAGATGGAAATCCACCGAAATTTGGCGGAAAAAGCACAGAGATCTTTTTATGAAAATTTTGCGCTGATAGCCGAAAAGGGTTCCCAACAGCATGAGGAATTCATGCACAGAATTATGAGCTTGATTGAACGAAATAACCATGAAGTTAATTCGATCAGCAAGCAGCTCGGATCCATCATGGAGGACCGGCTCGACGAGATCCGCAAACGCCAAGACCATCTCATATATGCGGTCGAAACGATGCAAAAAAATACTTACTCACTTACTAGTTCACAGCCAACCACCACCACAGATAACACAGGAGAAAAATTATGAGCGCAAATCACCCACTGGAAATTGTCCTAACACCACTGAAGTCAGGACTTGTTAGCGACGCTAATGCTCGGTTGCAAGTACTGGTGCGACTGCGTGCACAGGACGACCCTGCAATTACCCGCACCCCGCTGTCTTTGGCCATCGTGATTGATCGCTCGGGCTCTATGTCCGGCGAAAAACTCATCGCGGCCAAAGAATGCACGAGAGAGCTAGTAAATCGTATGCATGACGACGACGAGGTTTCCATCGTTGTATACGATACCAGCGTAGACGTCGTATTGGAACTGATGTCTGTACGCTCTGCAAGGGCGCAGTTAGCTGCATGCCTGAGCAGTTTTCAAACGGGTGGTCAAACTGCGTTGCATGCTGGCTGGCTCAAGGGCGCTGAGGTCTTAGCCCCAAGGAGCTCCGGTACTCGCATGTGCCGCGTCATGCTGATATCCGATGGTCAAGCAAACCATGGCGAAAAAAATGTGGACCGAATTTGTGCCCAGGTATCCGAACTGGCACGTTCAGGAATTACCACCACCACTGTGGGGATCGGGATGGGCTTTAACGAAACGCTTATGACCGAAATGGCTATCGCCGGTCAAGGTGCTGCCTTGTACGGCGATCGCGCCGAAGATTTGGCAGAGCCCTTTGACGCAGAGATCAGTTTGCTATCCCGCTTGGCATGGCGCGATGTCACATTGACTATCGCAGGTGGGGTACATCATTGGACGATGCATAACGACTATGCGCAAAATGCGGATGGGTCATGGCGTCTGCCCTCAATCGCTGCGAAATCGGAGGCTTGGATGGCCTTATCGGTTCCTATGCTTGACGCAATTCGTATGCAAGACCGCGGCACCGAACGCTCTGCGCTCAAAGTCATTGTGCGTGCCAAGGACGCTAATGGTACGACGCATAGCTTTAACGGATCATTGCGGGAGTTACCTATTGTTTCGCAATCGAGTTTCTTAGACTTTGTAGCTGACCAGTTGGTTTCGCTTCGATTTGGTGAAATCGAGTCTGCTGACTTACAGCGTTTGGCTCGTGCAGCGGTAAGCCGCCGAGATTGGGCAGAGGTTGAGCGTATGTTGGCAGAACTGACTCGCCGAGCCGTCGACAACCCATGGCTACTCGGGACTCTGGACGTTATGCAAACATTGCTAGCGCAACGTG
>Ga0214919_10008780_pt1 | contig 13191 bp, 15 predicted proteins | sample LL1503_MetaG_FD_177994 | JGI IMG/M metagenome (GOLD analysis project Ga0214919, IMG submission 177994) | Freshwater microbial communities from Lake Lanier, Atlanta, Georgia, United States - LL-1503 | ecosystem: Environmental > Aquatic > Freshwater > Lake | place: USA: Georgia | collected...
ATCGTTGATAGGGTTCTCTGCCGCGCCGGAATTGTTGATTGTTGTGATCGCTCCGGTAATGGGGTCAATCGCCGTGGCATCTCCTTGGGGGGACGCGAACGATCCGCTCTGACTGTAGGCGGTACCGCGAATGCCGACTTTGGGTGTGACAGAAAGCCAGTTCCAGAATTTCGTGGGGAGTGACCATTGATGAAATGTGTCAAAGCGGGTGGCGGCGTAGTCGGGATAGGTGGTTTCGCCAAAGGAAGGCGTGTTTGAAAAGGCCCGCCGGAGTGAGGCGACGCCGGTTGTACCGTCATATTGAACGGGCAATCCAAAAAACGGCTGTTGTTTGAAATCAAAAACAAACTCCGGCTTGCGCTCAGTCACGTCTTGAAAGTCGTTCAACTGCCATCGTCCAATAAGACTGAGAGTGTAGACTTCATCCCATTTTGTGAGGGAGAGTGAGTTGTCTGGTTGGGGATCAAGCGCAAATTCTCTAGGGTAGAAGTCTTCAAGAAAATCGACATCGCTGAGAACGTTGATGTTGGCCGTGCCATAGATATCATCGGTCAAAAATAATCTCTGCTGGAAAGCAACGCGGTAGCGATTCGTGGTCTTTGTTTCGGCGGGTTCTCCGGGGGCCTCCACCGTTGTGACATCTTTAGTTTCGAAAACGTAGTCGGAGCGAAGTTTGCCATAACTGCGATTTTCCTTACCGTAGCTCATGTTAAGATCTAGGCCGACGGAGGGGCCGAATTTGGCTCGGTCCTCAAGCCTAAAGTCCCCAGTGACTCCTTTGACTACGGGAAAGCTATAGGAGGTCAGCAAATAGGCACCCCACCGGGAATCATAGCCTGGAAGAAACTGAAATCCATTCGTGTCGAGATTGGCAAAGAGATAAGGGAACCAGAAAACGGGGGTCTGCCCAATATAGAGAGTCGAGTTTGTGAGGATGACTCGGCTGTCTGGGTAGAACCGGATCGAGCGTGGACGAACGTGAAAATCCGGCTTCGATGAATCGTGAGTGGTAAGAGTGGAATCACGAATGTGAAATTCCTTTGGGGAAACCGCGCGGAAATTGAATGCCCGAAAATAATAGGGGTATTGGGACCCTGCCATTTCGAGGGCGCGCATTTGTTTGGTTTCCAGATTAAATAGGGCACGCTGACCGGTCAGTAATTGATCTGGAGTATAGAGACGCACGTTTCCAATGAGCAGGATATCGCGGGTCTCTGGATTGTATTCCGCGTAATCGGAAAAAATGCTGTATTTTCCGTAGTTGATTTGGACATTGTCTTCAGCGATGGCGACGCCTTCTTCGAAGCGAGTATTGCCATCGGCCGTGATCTCGACGGGGATATCCCCAAAGCTCCCGAATTGGGCGCGGGCGCATGGCAGCACGGCCAGCAGGCACAGACAAATCAGGAACTTCCTCATGAAACGTCGAAATTAAATATCCTGAGTGACAAGATCAAGGGTGGATTTCAGAAACGGATTAAATGGAAGGTGGGTCAACAAGTGAAAAAGGGAGGGCGATAATGCTGCTAGTCGCCGTAGCCGTTCGGATGCTTCACGTGCCACGCCCATGCACTTTCCACGATGGTCTGGATATTTTCAAAGCGGGGAACCCAGCCGAGTTCGCGGCGGATTTTATCGGAGGCAGCGATGAGGCGGGGTGGATCTCCGGCGCGGCGGGGTTTCTCAATGGCTTTGATATCGGATCCCGTGATTTTTTTGCAGGTCTCGATCACTTCGCGAACGGATGTTCCGCCGCCGGTGCCCAGATTGTAGAAATCACTTTTTTCTGATTTGAGGGCGAGAATGTGTGCCTGAGCGAGGTCCAGAATGTGGATGTAGTCGCGTATGCACGTGCCATCGGGCGTGGGGTAATCGGTGCCAAAAATGTCCACCGATTCGCGCTGGCCGAGGGCGACCTTGAGGACGTTTGGGATGAGGTGGGTCTCGATGCGGTGATCCTCTCCAAATGCCTCGGATGCCCCAGCGGCGTTGAAGTAACGGAGGGCCGTGAAGGAGAGTTTGTGAATCTCGTGATACCACTTGAGGATGGTCTCAAACATGAGTTTGGACTCACCGTAAGGATTGATGGGTTTTTGAGGGAGCGACTCGTCCAGTGGCATGCGGTCGGGAATGCCAAAGGTCGCGCAGGTCGAGGAAAAAACGAATTTTTTAACCCCGAAGTCGACGACCATGTCCAAGAGGTTGATGCCCGAGCTGACGTTGTTGCGGAAATACTTGGAGGGATTGGTCATCGACTCGCCGACCAAAGCATTGGCCGCGAAGTGCATCACGGCATCGGGCTTGACCTCTTCGAAAACGTGCCGCAAGACCGAGCGGTCCGCAAGATCGCCTTGATAGAAATCCGCACGTGGATCGACGGATTTGGCGTGACCTTCGGTGAGATTGTCGAAGACCGAAACCTCAAAACCTTGGTTGATCATTTGCTCGACACAAATGCTGCCGATGTAGCCTGCTCCACCCGTGACAATAATTTTTTTCATTTGATGAGGCTAGATTCTTATCAAAAACAACCAACGAGCGGCAATCTAATCTTAAGAAGTCGGTGAGGCCTATCGAGGCGAGCGGCGATAGATCCAAATGCTTTGCAGCAGTCCAAAGCTGAGCAGTGTGATCATGATAAAGGAACCGCCGTAACTCACCAAGGGGAGGGGAAGTCCCGTAATGGGGGTAAGCGAAATCGTCATTCCCAAATTCATGAATGTGTGAGTGAAGAGCAGGAGCGTGATGCCGATAGCCAGTAAGCGACCAAGGTCATCCTCCGCCTCAATCGCGATGCCGAGCATGACAACAAAGAGAATCGTAAGCGCGGCTATGAGTATCACCCCGCCGAGGAATCCGTGTTGTTCCCCCATTACCGAAAAAATAAAATCATTGTGAACAATGGTTGCGGGCAGAAAGCCGAGGGCATTTTGTGTATTAGGAGCCTTGTATCCTTTGCCTACTAGGCCTCCGGATCCAATGGCGATAAGAGACTGGGTGATGTTCCAACCGTCGCCTTGAGGGTCGGCTTCCGGATTGAGAAACGTCGTGATGCGCGAGTATTGGTAAGGCTTGAGGCCGAAATGGACCACGAGCGGAATGAGCGCAAAAGCAATAACAAGCATCAAAATCAACCATCTTTTGGGGATGTAGCCGACAAACATCATTCCCAAAATGACCGGGACCCAGACGATGCAGGAACCTAGATCCGGTTGGATCAAAATCATCAGCCAAGGCGCACCCACAATCGCTCCGCAGCAGAGAATGCGAAGGAACGCTGGCATGGTTCTGGTCCTTGAAAGGAACAGGGCGATCGTCATGATGCCGGCGATGACGGCCAACTGAGATGGCTGGAAGCTGGCTGGGCCGAGGTTCAGCCAACTTCGCGCGCCATAACGCTTCTCGCCGAGAAACATGGTAGCAATCAGCGTCAAAATACTCAGAACATAAAGCGGAATGGCTCCGAAACGAACCCATCTGTAATCCATCAAAGAAACGACAAAAAACATGGGCAAGCAGACGAATATCCATGTGGCCTGAGATTTGGCAAAATGCTGATCCCTCATCCAGGTCGCGCTGTGAATGGCATAGACGCCATAGATCAGAAGCGCAATCATGAGGCCGAATAGCACCCAGTTCATGCGGAGGAAATTTCTTAGGATCGGATGCATTAGGCGAGCGAGGGCACGGCGGCGAGAAGCATTTTTGTGTAGGCGTTCTGAGGATCGTGGTAGATCGCTTCGGCACTGGCGGACTCAACAATTTTCCCGTGGTGCATGACAAGCACATGGTCGCTGATGTGCTCAACCACGGCCAGATCGTGGGCGATGAAAAGATAAGCGATCCCGAATTGCTCCTGCAGATCCTGCAATAAATTCACAATCTGAGCCTGAACGCTCACGTCCAGAGCACTCACGGGCTCATCGCAGACGATGAATCGGGGTTCCACCGCGAGGGCCCGCGCGATGCCGATGCGTTGACGTTGACCGCCGCTGAACTCGTGTGGGTAGCGACGCATCATTTCGGGTTCAAGTCCGACGAGTCGCAGTAATTCTGCGATGCGATCGGAGCGGTCGGCGCGCGTCATCGACGGAAAATGGATCTCCAAAGCTTCGCCGACAATTTCAGCGATGGTGAATCGGGGGTTGAGGGAGCCGAAGGGATCTTGGAAGATCATCTGCATCTCGCGACGCAGGGGGCGAAACTCTGACTCTGCAAGAGGAAGAATCTCCCGTCCGCAAAACTTCACACTTCCCGAGGTCGGAGGAATGAGTTTGAGAATCGTGCGGCCGACTGTCGTCTTGCCGCTTCCGCTTTCACCGACGAGTCCCACGGTCTGTCCTGCTTTGATGGAAAAAGAAACATCGTCGACAGCTCGGATGTCACCCGTCTTGCGGCGAAAAACTCCACCGTGAACGGGGAACCAGGTGCAAAGATTTTGAACCTCCAGCAAAAGCATGGACGAAGTTAGCACAAACTCTGCGGAAATGTCATCCGAGTTCATGCTTGACGCAAATTTTTATCCAACCCGCCGGAATGGGGGTTGGGCAGAGACAGCCTAAGAGGGTTTATTTTACGAGACCTGCGGCGGCAAGGGTCTTGTAAGCCCCATTTTTCGAAAGCGTTTTGAACGCTCTTGCAGTGGCTTTCACTGTGACGAATTTTTTCAACTCAGGCACCCAGACGCGCTTGGTTTTGAGATTGGGCTGGAAGTAACGCGGCGTCACAGCAGTGACGTGCATGCCGATTCCGCCTTTTTTCTTGGCGAGACCGCGACGATGGATTTTTGAACCGCGAACGGGCTTGGCCCCTGTGATGCTGCACTTTCTAGACATAAGATGGAGGGCAGAGGTTACTGGGAGTTTTGGATACGTCAACATATTCCCGATATTTTTTTCCGAAGAAAGAATTCCTGTCGTTAAAAGAGCTTTGAAATATTTGACACACCGGCGCTTCTGTATCTAATTTTCACGAGTCTGCGGGAAGGCTTGCCGCTAGATGCGGAGAGAGTCTTGTTCCCGGGCGTTGTTCCATATGCAATATCTTCTCGATACACCCGTTTTAGTTCTCAATCGTCTCTGGCAGGCTGTAAACACCTGCAGCGCGCGTCGGGCCTTCACGCTCTTATATCAAGGCCATGCGCAAGTGGTCGCCGCAGAGCCAGGGCAGGGCTTCATTACCCACGACTTTGCAAGTTGGAGGGATTTTTCTCGCAGTAATCCGGAGGAGAACATGGCGCAGACGATCTCGATGCAAATTCGCGTGCCTCGGATCATTGTTCTCCTGCTTTTTGAGCGACTTCCCAAAAAGGAAGTGAAGTTCACGCGACACAATGTTTTCGAGCGCGACAAAAACACCTGCCAATATTGTAACCGAGTTAAACCTCGCGAGGAATTGAACCTGGATCACGTTTTTCCAAGGGATCGAGGCGGACAGACGACTTGGGAAAATATTGTGTGCTCTTGCATTCCCTGCAATACGCGGAAGGGGAATCGTCTTCCTCACGAGGCGGGAATGCAGCTGGCCCGCAAGCCGAAGCGTCCGAAATGGCGACCCTTCGTAAATATTTCTTTTTCGACCCAGCCGCATGAGAGCTGGAAGCACTTCCTCGATATCGCCTATTGGAACGTGGAATTGAGCGACTAAAAAATAATTAAAAAAACTCTTGCGTTACCTGAGAGATCGTGAGAATCTGAAATTGTTCTGGGGGGAACAGTAGGCCGTTGCAACATTCGTTGCGGCGGCCTACATCTTTTATAGGGTCTGTGGTTCAGACAATGTTTCCAGCCCTGTTTCAAATAAACGCGCCGCTCGCTCGATGCACTCTCTCATATGAACTTCAACGCCGACCTCGCGCTCGAAGCAGGTGATTTCGACTCCCGTGAGTCCGCACGGGGTAATATGGGTGAAGGGTTCGAGAGATTCGCGAGTCACGTTGATGGCAAAGCCATGCATCGAGACCCATTTTTTGATTCCCACCCCCAAAGAAGCGAGCTTGCGTGGGCCCACCCAGACGCCCGTGAGACCGTCACGGCGCTCCGCTTGGATTCCATAGGTCGCGGAGAGCTCAATAAGAAAGCTTTCTAAAAAGCGAAGGTAGAGGTGGAGATCTCTTCCTCGACGATTGAGATCAAGAATCGGATAGCCCGTCAGTTGTCCTGGGCCATGGTAGGTTGCCTGTCCGCCGCGGTTGGTTTCAAAAACAGGGTGCGGCATCGCGACTCCGAGGCTGGTTTGATCGCGGGTTCGACCGATGGTGTAAACGGGATCATGCTCAAGAAGGATGAGTGTCTCCTCGCCTCGTCCAGCGAGGAGATCATCTAGGAGGCTGTTCTGAAGATCCAAAGCGGCAGCGTAATCCATTCGTCCGGGAGTAAGGATTTTCATAGTCGTTGCACATGCCCACCCTGCAATGCAGAGGGGGGAGATTGAAAATGGGTGAGGCCGACGGCGATCGCATCAGCCGCATCCGCCGGAGGGGTTACGGTGAGGCCCAGCAACGTTCGCACCATGAAGGCCACTTGAGATTTTTGTGCTGCGCCGCGACCGACCACGGCTTGCTTCACTCGCCGGGGGGCATATTCGTAAATCGGTAATCCGCGTTTGGCTCCAGCCAAGAGAACCGCTCCCCGTGCGGATCCAAGGGTGATCGCCGTCTGAAAACTTTGTACATAGATCACGCTTTCGACAGCCATGGCTGTGGGTTGGAAACGCAGCATCTCATCGCACAGCCGTGTGTGGATTTCCAATAGGCAAGCTGGAATGGATAGCTTTGGTGGATTTTTAATCACATCAAAATGCAGGCAACGCACCTTGCCTGCCGAGCGCTGCAATACAGCGTATCCGGTGCCGCGAAGCGATGGATCCACTGCTAAAAGAATCTCGTCGGAAGACATGGGTGCGAGAATAAACAAAAAACCCAGCGAGGCAATGGCAGCAACGGGTGATGAGGTCTATTGCTGCGCCGCAGTCTTTTTCGCAACAAAGTGGCCGGTGGCGATAGCATCAGAAATCGTAAACGCACGCTCGGGCAATGGGACTCGATGGAGGTTCTGGTCCAAGATTTGGCCGCCCTGCCAGATATGGGAGTTTTTTGAAAACGGTCCAACGAGTCGCGGGTCGCTCCAAGTGTGGATCGATAGAAGTGGGACGCCGAGTGCGGCGGCCAAGTGCATGGGCCCGCTATCCACGCTCACGACATAGCTTGCGCCACGCAGCAAGCCGATCAATTCGGTCAGGCTTGTTTTCCCTAAAAGATCAACCACTCCTGGGCCAAAATCGGGGAGAGGCTTTGGGGCGCCAGCGAGGACGATCGGCAGCACGGACTTTTCTCGAAACGCTTGAATGAAAGTCCCAATGGCTTCGAAAGTGAGAGATTTGCCTTCGCCACGGGAAAATGGATGGAGCACGATGTAAGGATCGTTTGTGATGAGGGCTTCTGGGCGCAATCCGCGAGGGATCGCCCAGTCCAATGCGTCTGGTATAGGGACTCCTAAAGCTGCCAGCACTCGAAGGTAACGATTCACCGCATGTTCGTCTTTCCTCACCGGCACCGAGCGTGAATAGAAAAAACCGGCACCTTCGCGTGCATCACCGAGGCCGACGACCATTCGGGCGCCGCTGCAGTAGGCCATGAGCCCGCTCCTAAGGAGGCATTGCAAATCCACGACGGTATCGGCACCGAGCGAGCGCAGTCCGCGATACCAACGCAGCGCTCGGATTAGGCCGCTGGGACCTCGGAAACTTTCACGTGGAAACGAATGGATTTTCGTAATGGTAGGATTCGCCTCGAGTAACTCGCTCCAGCGCGGGTCAAGTATCCAAGTGATTCGGGTGAGGGGCCAAGCCCGGTGAATGGCGGAGGCGACTGGTAGGGCATGAATCACATCCCCCATCGATCCCGGTTTGATAAAAAGCAGGGAATCGGGTGGTTGCTCGTGTGCTAGTGGCACGATAAAATCGGGGGTGGAAGCTATCTTCCAGTTACAAGGCGGGTCGCCAGTTTAGAAGGAAGACCGGCCTCAATAATGGCTTTCTGAGCAGCACTGATATCATAGGCGACGCGTCGCAGTGTCACCTCGTTGCTGTCGGTGTCGTAAATGCAATAGGCCGAACGCGAGTCGCCATCTCTCGATTGACCAACGCTGCCGACATTAATCAGGTATTTGTTTTTTTTAAGGATCGCCAGGACATCGAGTGGTTCGGTGCGAACACCTTCATCACGCACGTAGGCTTTCGGAGTGTGGGTGTGACCAACAAAGCACAAGGTCGTGTGCTGATAGCTGAAGCTCGCCGCCGCATCGAGTTGCGTCATGATGTATGCCCAGTTGTGTGGCGTGTCGAGGGTGGCGTGGACGATCGTGAAATCTCGGACGAGGCGCTGCATCCTGAGATTGCGCAGCCATTCGCGATCCTCCTCGAGGAGTTGGGCTCGCGTCCATTTGAGAGATAGTTCAGCCAAGGGGTTGAGTCCTTCGATGGGGCCTTCACTGGAGGCGAGTTCATCGTGGTTTCCTTTCACGACAGGGCAATCGAGGTCGCGTATCATATCCAAACACTCTTTCGGGTAGGCGTTGTAGCCGACGATATCGCCCATGCATACATGGTGAGTGCAGGATTGCTCTTGGGCATCAGCCAACACCGCCTGAAGGGCGTGTAGGTTAGCATGAATGTCTCCGAAAATAGCGAATCGCATGGAAATTAGGTTTTGTCCGACTGATCTGAAGAATCTATGCGCTCCGCTTGAGGGATATCCAGCCTCTTTTCCATATCACGCAAAAGGTTGATCAGGGAGGGGAGGCGTTGGCTGTCGCCCTGAAGGTAGAGGCGGCGCAGGTGTTCGTAGGCTTCGCGCTCGCGTCCGGGGCACTTTGCCATTTCATATCCAGCGAACCGGGCGCAGTAAGATGGGGCATCAGGGAGTGCTGCCGCCTTTAAAAAAGCATCGGCTGCGGCGCAGTGGTCCTCAAATTTATCGCGAAGCACAATGCCCAACTGAACGCGGAGTTGGTAACGGTCCGGATTATTGATAATGCCGCGTTCGAGGAAATCACGGCCGAGTCGGAAATACTCACGCTGGGCGCGAATGCGGAGAGCTTCGCTGGGTTGCTTTTCATTTTGCATGGCTGCAACGGCGGCATTCCAAGCCATGTGCCAAGCTGCCATGTCCCAATAAAGGATGGAGCGGGGTTGAAGGGTCGTCACGGTATCGAAGATGCCGGCCATCCGGCCCCACTCGGTATTTTCCCAAGCTGTGTGCGCTTGGATCCAAAGAATGGCAGCCAGTGGGGAGCGAAAACCGCTCAATGCAGCTAGAAATCCGGCTTGGCCGATGCGCTCGCGGAGGTTGAGGTCGAAGGCAGTTTTACGGAAATGTGCAGCTCGGGCGGCGGTATCCAGTCGGGATTGAATCGGCAGAATGGCCGCGCCGAAAAGAAAAATAAGCGCAAGCGCGGAAGTCTTGCGCCAGTTCATAGTTCGCGACCTGAAAAGACCAGAGCCGACAGCGAAAAATAGACGGAGATATAGAGAATCCCGAGCCCGACTGTTCCTGCAAAAAGTGCCATCGGTACAGCGGTCCCAGCGATGATGTCGTCTGTGAGATTAAAGGCCTGCAAGTCGGGGAAGAGGAGCGAGACGAGCGCCGCCAGTATTCGGGACCACCACTGTACATCAACTCCGGCAAGCCAGTATTCCCTGGCGGTGGACTGGAGGTGACCGATGAAATAGAGGGCGGTTGCCATGAGGATTGTGAATATCGAAGAGGTCGCAAACGTAGAGAGGAAGAGTGTGAGTGCGGCGAGTAGGGCGGACTTGAAAAAAATCACCACGATGCCGGGGATCAGGTTGATATTAAATGTCGCGGTGGTCACCTCCTTGACGGCGGCAGCGATTTCCTCGGCCGAACCGCCTTGGAGTTGGGCCCGCGTCTCAGCGAGGACCGTGCCTTCACGGATCCAGAGGACAGCTAAAAATAAGGCGGACATCAAAAGAATCGATACGGCCAACAAGCTAAAAATGCCGCAGAGCTTGCCGAGAAGGTAGCTGAAACGCGGGACTGGCTTGGCCAGGATGGTGTAGATCGTTCTGTCCTCCATATCCTTTGGAAGGAAGTTGGCCGTAGCCAGAATGGCGATGATTGATCCAAAAACGGACATCGCGCCGAGCGAAATATCCTTCAGCATTTGGAATTGTTCCTGGAAGGAGAATTTTGCCATGAAGGCCGAATTTCCGATCACCAGCAGGGCGAAGATCAATAGAAAATAAAAAACCTTCTGGCGAACGAGCTCGGTGAATGTGTTACGGGCGATAGCGAGCGTGACTCCTAGCAATTTCATGATCGGATCGAGTTGTGGCGAATAGGAAACGAAGTGCCCACGTCCTTGCCCTTGAGGGCGGCTTCGATTTGCCCAGCTTTACGGCCGTCGAGAATGTGGGCCGTGATGCCAGCTGAGGAGGCCTTGCGCACCGCCTCGAGCTTGGTTTTCATGCCGCCGACTGATTCCTCGCCCTTGTCGGAACGAACCAGACGGAAGGCCTTCGCGATATCCTGAACTTTTTTTACACGGTTTCCGTCCTCATCTTGAAGCCCGTCCACGCTCGTGAGGATGATCAAATGGTCGGCTTGGGCGAGAACGGCAACTTCTGCGGAGAGGCGGTCGTTATCGCCGAATCGCAACTCTTCCACGGCTACGGAATCGTTTTCGTTGATGATCGGAATGACTCCGTGTTCGAGGAGGCGGTCGAGAGTGTTGCGGGCATTTTCGCGATGCATGAGGCTGTCGATGTCCCCATGCGTGAGGAGTAGCTGAGCGACGCTGAGGTCGTGTTTGCGAAAGGAGGTTGCGTAGAGTCGCATCAACTCAGGTTGCCCCGCAGCGGCGCAGGCCTGCTTCCCGGGGAGGTCGGTTGGACGCTGCTTGAGGTGCATAACCCGAACGCCGGCGGCAATGGCGGCGCTGCTGACAAGAATGCACGAGTAGCCCGCCGCTTGGAGTGCAGCGATCTCTGCTGAAATCCGTGTGAACTGCGAAGAATCGAGAGATTTTCCGGCGGGTGTGGAAAGGACGCCGGTGCCAAGTTTGATAACAAGTCGCTTCATAATGGGGCAATCATTTGGAGAAATCCGCTCTCAAGTGCAAGCGACTCTTGAACTCCGGCGGAGAGCAGGCGTCGGGTTCGGTCGAGTGCGTCGAGTCGCTTGAGAAGTAATTTTGTGTCGTTGCTGGCGGCCAAGCGTTGAATATGCGGGAGGCAATTCAAGTCTGGCAGGACATGGTGGCGGAGGGCGGTGGCTAGGACTTCACTGATCGTCGTGAGGAGACGCTGGCGCTCGCGGACGACCATCGCTTCGCTTTGAGCTTTGATTTGATCTTCTCGCGTATCCTTCCAAGATTTGTCCATGGAGTCACGGTAGTGTTTGATCTGATCTTTGAGTTCCCCCTCGAGTTCCCCAGTCACGTGTTCACGAAGAGCGCTCACTTGGCCTTGGAAAAATTTAGTGAAACGCAGCGCGGCACCGGCGTCAGGGCCGCCTTTTTGAAGCAGGGCGGCCACGAAAGCCTCGGCGACATCGTCGTTTTTGGAGTCTTGGACGCTGCCGGTGGGCGATAAGAGCGGTACAGTAATGCAGCGAGAAAGGATCGTCGTGAGCACGGCATCGCGGAGCGTGGTCGTGAGCAAAATATGGCACCCCTCGGGTGGTTCCTCGAGTGTTTTGAGGAAGGCATTTGCCGCCTGCGGTTGCATGCGGTCGGCATCATGCAAGATCGCTACCTTGTGGATGCCGAGCAGGGGTTTCATTTGCAGGGCGTGCTCGAGGGAGCGGATCTGGTCCGTGACGATCCGTCGGGACTTTGATTCTGGAGCGACTTGATACAAGTCGGCATGGGATGTCGTTTCACTGGGATTAAAGCCGAGAATCATTCCGGCGAGCTCCATGGCCAGCCACGCCTTTCCGCATCCGGGAGGCCCTGCGAGCAGATAGGCGTGCGCGAGGCGACCGGCTTTGCGGGCATCACTGAGGCGCTCCAATGCTCTGTCTTTTAATAGGGCCATGAATCCTAAATCTTCACCAATCGGGCGCGTCCCGTCGAATCATTTTGCAGCCTAGCTCAGTGGCTGGGGAACTTGTGGGGTTGGGGGATCATCACGGGCGGTCCCCAGCAGGCCCAGTCGTTCCACTGGTGCGCAGCGTTCATGTTTAGTTGGGCTGCTTGGATGTTGGCATTTGCGATTTGTTGTTGCAAACGGAACTGCTGGTATTTCGCATAGGCCACCTGATTTCCAGAATAGAGGATATTTTGTTCCGGATCGGCATAGGCATATCGGACCTCATCGCCATTCAAATTCCGCACAATTGTGAAAGGAATGAGGGCATACAGAGACTTTTGACGCTCGGGCGAGTTGGCAGGAATGATTTCAAAGCCTGCCGCTGATAGTAGGTTTTCCGTGTTTTCTCTTCGTGCCAGCTCTATCGAAGCGCAGCCGCCAAGCGAGAGTGCCAAGAGGATGGAAAAAACTAAAGCTCGCATGTGTCTAGTTTCGTCGCAAATCGCTCATTGCGAAAGTTAAAAATCCACGAACCGCAAGTGGGGCGATTTTTTAATGACTTTTCCCTGCAGGTGCACGGTTCGGTTTGGCTGCCTCGGCGGGATTCTCCGCTGATCCGCCAGCGGCATTAGCCAGAGCGGCATCCTCGGGGGGCAGGAAGGGCAGGAACCGCGATTTGTCGATCGCCTTCATGTAGGCCTCGTTGGGCGACACGACTCCCGCGAGAAGTTGTTCCCAAATGGCATCGTCCATAAATTGCATGCCTTGGCTTTTTCCGGTAATGATGGCATCCTGCAACTTCTGGGTCGCACCTTCACGGATGATCGCGGCGACGGCGCTATCGACCATGAGGATCTCATTCACAGCAACGCGTCCGCTGCCGTCCTGTCGCTTCATCAAAATCTGGGCGATCACGCCCCGAAGTGAGGCCGCGAGCATGGTCCTGACTTGGGATTGCTGGTCACTGGGAAAAACATCGATCATACGATCTACTGTTTTTCGCGCATTATTTGTATGGAGTGTTCCAAATACCAAGAGCCCTGTCTCTGCGGCGGTGAGGGCTAGGGCGATGGTTTCCAGATCGCGCATCTCACCGACGAGAACGATGTCCGCATCTTCGCGGAGGGCGGCCTTGAGTCC
>Ga0214919_10008781_pt1 | contig 13191 bp, 15 predicted proteins | sample LL1503_MetaG_FD_177994 | JGI IMG/M metagenome (GOLD analysis project Ga0214919, IMG submission 177994) | Freshwater microbial communities from Lake Lanier, Atlanta, Georgia, United States - LL-1503 | ecosystem: Environmental > Aquatic > Freshwater > Lake | place: USA: Georgia | collected...
AAAGTTTGCGCCCTAGCTGAGTCACTCTCTATAACCATTTACGGAAAATGAAAACCATTCGCACAGGAGTCGTCGGCGTCGGGCACATGGGTGCCAATCATGCCCGCATTTACAGTGAACTTCCATCGAGTCGTCTCACGGCTGTTTACGATCAAAACCCCGAAGCCGCAGCGACAGCGGCGAAGCGCTTCCATTGTGAAGCGGCGGAGAGTCTCGAGGCCTTTGCTTCCATGGTCGATGCGGCCACGATTTGTACGCCGACCGTCACCCACCATGCGGTGGGAAAATTTCTTCTCGAGCAGGGCAAGCATCTACTCATCGAGAAGCCGATTGCCGACACCCCGGCCCATGCCCGTGAGCTTGCCGAACTCGCCGCCGCGCGCGGTTGTGTGCTGCAGGTCGGCCATGTCGAACGTTTCAATCCCGTCCTCCACGCCCTCGAAGCGCAGTTAAATAACCCCCGTTTTTTGGAGGTGACTCGGCTTTCTCCCTACCCGAATCGCAGCACGGATATCGGCGTGGTGCTGGATCTCATGATCCACGACATCGAGATCATTTTGCATCTCGTCCGCTCCCCGATTGAGAGCTTGGACGCCGTTGGGATCTCTGTGCTCGGTCGCGGCGAGGATATCGCCAACGTGCGGTTCCGCTTCAAAAACGGTTGCGTGGCCAATGTCACAGCCAGCCGGATCAGCCAAGATCGCGTGCGCAAAATTCGCGTCTTTCAAGAAAATGCCTATCTCTCGCTGGACTACAAAAATCAAGCAGGCTACCTGCTTCGGCTGGCCCGCGAGGACGAGAAGGCTAGCTCGGGCATTGGTAAGCTCATCGGCTTGGCCACGGATTCCAAAATTGTCACCGACTTCAGTGGTCACCGGATTGTCCGCGAGCCCGTCGAGGTGAACAAAGGTGAGCCCCTTCTCATCGAGCTCGAGTCCTTCCTTCAATGTGCCAGTGAGGGATTGAAGCCGAAGGTCACGGGATTGGCCGCGGCGGATGCCCTCGACATCGCGCTGGAAATCACCCGCCGCATCGGCGAGACATCGCCCCTCGGGACGGACTAACCTACCCAGTCGAACCGGATATCCTGCACCACATCTGGATGCAGGCTCAGGTGAACCGGGCAACCCTTGGCTGCCGCTTCGAGAAGCTTCTTCTGTGGATGATCCGAAGGCAGAGGAATGGTGAAAACAATCTCGAGCTTCGCAATGCGGCGGGGCGGTTCGGTGGACATGTGTTTCACGGCTTTGACAGTCGTTGCACCCAGATCCACACCGTGACGACGGGCGACGATGCCCATGATGGTCAGCATGCACGTGCCCAGCGATGTCGCGGCGAGATCTGTTGGAGAAAACGCTTCCCCTCTTCCCTCATTATCGACCGGCGCATCTGTGAGCAAAATGGTTCCCGATGGACCGTGTGTCGCCTCGCAACGAAGATTGCCCAGATATTTTATTGAGATTTCAACCATGCCCGCATCCTAGGACGCCGGTGCTCGAAATTGCAACAGAATGGGCGGAGATCGGCTGAGATCTTGATCAAAGTCCCGGCCGTATCAGGCTAGGACGCGCAACGCTTCTGGTGCCTAGGGATAGGCTTGACGGCGGATTTGTTTCTCATAAAAAAGGGCCCCATGTTGTCCCACCTTCGCTCCGTCCGTATCATCGCTTGCTCGATGATGGGGGTGGCGTTGTTTTTTGCCATTGGTGGACACTTCGCTCTTTTGCAAGGCATCGCATGGACATCGATGCTCCGAGATTTCTCCCGCAGTGAATCCATTGCGACGGCGATCGATAAGATCGTGGACGGCAAACACCCCTGTGGCCTTTGCAAAAAAATCGCTGCCGCCCGCCAGTCTCAGTCGCAGGATCCTCTTCTTTTGGTGAGCACAAAGAAGTTCAGTGACTTTATCACCCCACTGATTTCCGTGCTGATGGCGCCGTTGTCTCGCCCTCTCGTTTATGCTCGGGTGCCTGCGCCCATGATGGAAGACCTCTTTTTTTCTCCTCCCGTTCCGGTGCCCATTTTTTCTTGCTGAGCCCCTTGCACTCCCGCGGCTTGATCTAGTCGCGGAATAGGCCCTAGCGGCCATCTTTCTTTAAGGATGACGTGTTGTTCCACGTTCATGCCCCATTTCATTCAACCATCAATTTTAATCATACATGAAAAATCTCACTCAAAATTTGATCGCAGTTTCTGCTGCATTATTTCTTATCATCTCACCTCAACTTCACGCCTGCGCTTGCTCCTTCTGTAGTGGCTACGACGTGGGCACGAGTTCCAACTTCCCTAGTGGGAAAGGGGGAATGTTATGGACCGAATACGACTTTGTTTCACAGAGTCAAAACTGGAGTGGTACCCATTCCTCGGCTGCCGATAACAACGAACACAAGCTCATCCAATCCTCTTGGCTGTCGGGTGGCTTTCAATATTTCTTCAATAACTCGTGGGGTATTTCCGCTGTCGTTCCTTATGCGAATCGGATCGTAACCGCTGAAGAGGATCACGGCCCCATTACAACAAAATGGTGGGGGCTAGGTGATATCCGAGTGAATGGATACTACACCGGATTCTCGCCGGATATGTCCACGGGCGTCAACCTTGGCATCAAGGTGCCCTCTGGCGATTGGCACAAGTCCGGGATTGATCGCGACAATCAGATTGGCACGGGGAGCACGGACATACTCGCCGGCATCTATCATCGCCATCGGATCACATCGGACGAGAAGTGGGTTTGGTTTGCGCAGGCTCAATTGGATGCTCCCGTTATAACACAAGCGGGCTATAGGCCGGGGCTCCAGGTGAGCGCCACGGCAGGCATTTATTATACCGGCCTCCAGTTCGGAAAACTAAAAATCCGTCCATTGGCGCAAGCGCTCTTCACCAACAGAGCCAGCGATTCCGGACCTGAGTCTGATCCGGACAATACCGGTTACCAACAAGTGTCACTTTCGCCAGGATTGGAATTCGATTTTCACCCGGTGCGCGTTTATTCCGATGTCGAGTTACCTGTGATCAGCAATGTGGTTGGCAACCAGTTGATCGCGCCATGCATGGTCAGAGTCATCGTGAGCTACTTGTTTTAAATGGGGGCCTCGTCGAGCCGCTGCCGCACTGAAGCTAACGGGCTGCGGGCTATTATTGATGGCTGACGATCGTTTCGACGGGCGGCAGGATTTCCGTGATTTTGTTGGCGAGGCGATTGATCGTAAAAGGCTTTCTGATGATCTCAATGCCGCTGTCCGGAATGCCGTGGGGGAGGATGGACCTGTCCGAATAGCCTGAGGTGAAAAGCACTTTGATATTTGGGTTTTTCAGGCGAAGGAGGCGGGCCATCTCTTGGCCGCTGAGCAGTGGAAGAATGATGTCCGTGATCACCAGATCGGGAGCAGGTCCTTTATCATCCGCTAGGGCATCGAGACCTTGGAGTCCGTTGGCGGCCTGAATCACGCGATAGCCAAGATCGGAGAGGCGCTTGGCGACAATGTCGCGGAGCATGTGGTTGTCTTCGACTAGGAGGATCGTTCCATGCCCAGTGGTTGGTGGAAGCTCGGAATCGAGATGCGCTCCTCCGGGGATTTCATCGAGAATGCGCGGCAGATAAATGGTGAAGGTGGATCCTTGATCCGGTTCGCTTTCGATCGTGATCTTGCCCCCGGCTGCGGCAACGAGACGCTGGCAAGTCGATAATCCCAATCCTGTGCCATGACCTTCTGGTTTCGTCGTGAAGAAGGGCTCAAAAAGCCTCGCCTGTACGGCGGCGTTCATTCCGGAACCGGTGTCCGCGACGCGCAGGTAGCAAAGGCCGGCGGGGTTCTCAAAATTCAATTTGCAGGATTCCTCATAACTCAGAACCCCTGTGGTAATATTGATCCAACCTTCGACTGGGATGGCGTCGCGGGCGTTTAGGACGAGATTAATGAGAATCTGGGCGATGTCATTTTGGTCGGCCTTGATTTGAAGGCTTTTTTTGCATGTCGTAATACGGATTTGAATCGGCTCGGGAATGAGCCGATGGAGCATGAGACCGGTTTTTTGCACCAGATCATTGAGGGGGATGAGCGTGGGCTCGCGAACATCTCCACGGCTAAAAAGTAGCAGTTGACGGGTGAGTGCCGCCGCATGTTCGCTCGCGTATTCGATGTGCGAGGCGTAGCGATGGAGGCGGTCTGTTTTTTTCAGTTCGTTCATCAGCATGCCGCTATTTGCCATGATAATGGTGAGGATGTTGTTGAAGTCGTGGGCTATGCCGCCGACGAGTTCGCCAAAGATTTCAAGTTTTTGTGCGTGAGTGAGTTGGTTGCTGAGGGATTGCCTTTCCTTGAGAAGTTGAACTTCCTCTATAGCGCGACGAATCGCTGGGGCGAGGCGAGAGGGGCGATCTTTCAAAACGTAGTCCGTTGCGCCTTTTTTTAGAGCCATGACCGCAGCCTCCTCACCCATGACACCCGAAAAAAGGATGAAGGGGAGGCCGGGTCGCGTCGCACGAACCAGATTCAGAGCCTCCATTCCATCGTAGCCCGGCATGGAGAAATCGGCGAGAACGAGGTCGATGTCGTTTCCCTCTAAGGCCATAGAAAAATCCAACTCTGTATCCACGCGTTGGATCTCACACGGCAGCCCGTCCGCCTCCAGTTTCCGCCGAATCAGATCTGCGTCTAGGGGGTCATCCTCCAAGTGCAGGATGTGGAGTGGTGTGTGCATCAGATTTGCCAGGAGCGTCGCTCCAAGCGGCGGGATTTGAGTGGAGGCGGGACGTTGATTTCCGACCAGAAGCGTCCAATGCTTTGGACTGCTATTTTAAAATCGGGAAATCCCACCGGTTTGATCACATAGGCGTTGGCGCCATTTTGATAGCAGACGGCGATGTCTCGTCGCTCGCCCGAAGATGTAAAAATGACCACTGGTATCGATTTGAGTTTGCTATTCGCTCGAATGGTCTGAAGTACCTCAATGCCGCCAATCTTTGGCATTTTGAGATCGAGCAGAACAAGGGCTGGATCGCCGCTGGGTCGTGTGCGCCACGCTTTTCTTCTTAAAAGGTAGTCCAGTGTTTCTTCGCCATCGCTCACTCGGACTACCCTATTTTTTAAGCTCGTTCCTTGAATCGCGGAGAGGGTCAACTCGGCATCAGCGGAGTCATCCTCGGCTAATAAAATATGGGGATGATCAGATTTCATTTTTCTCCCGGTTTGGGGATGGTGAAGTGGAATGTGGCTCCGGCATCGACTTCCCCTACGGCCCAGATCCGTCCCCCGTGGCGATTGATGATGCGATGCACGTTGGCCAACCCAATGCCTGTGCCTTCAAATTCTTTGCCGTTGTGCAACCGCTCAAAGACGCCAAAAAGTTTCTTGGTATAGCGCGGGTCAAATCCGACCCCATCGTCCTTGATGAAAATCAGATGCTCGTCGGGATGATCGGATTCACAGCCGACCTCAATGTGCGCGTGGGTGCGGGTCGAGGTGAACTTGATGGCGTTCGAGAGGAGATTCACTAAAGCTTGGCGCATGAGTGAGCGGTCCACAAGCACCTCAGGGAGTGAGCCGATTTTCCAACTAATGAGACGGTCCTTAGTTTCCTCCTTGATGTCATTGAGCGCTTCCATGAGGAGGTCACGCAGGTTGATGCTGGTTTTTTGCATTTCCGAGCGGCCGATCCGTGAAAATGTGAGGAGATCGTCGATGAGTTCGCCCATGCGTCGCGCAGCTCCGGCAATGGTGGTGAGGTGGTGACAGTGGATCTCGGAGATTTTGCTGCCAGCCTCTTTTTCTAGGATTTCAATAAACCCCATAATGTGTCGCAGTGGGGCGCGAAGATCATGGGACACCGAGTAGGTGAAGGCTTCCAGTTCGCGGTTGGCAGCTTCCAGTTCCGACGTCCTTGCAGCGACGCGTTGCTCGAGTGTCTCCGTGAGACGCCTCACGCTTTCCTCTTCATGCTTGCGGTGGGTGATGTCGCGAAAGTTGCATTGCAGTAATTTTCGGCCCTCGGACCTGTAGCTGTTGCAAACCACTTCGACCGGCGTTCGCTTTCCTCCATGGGCCTTCAGACTAAGTTGGTCCCAACGCTGAAAGCCGCTTTCATCGAGCTCATCGGACTCGCATGCGTCTTTCCACAGCATTTTAAAGGAAGGGATCTGATCGAGTTTTTTTGCGATCAATTGGTCGCAAGGTGTGTCGAGTAAAATGCACAGATAGGGATTTGCGTCCACAATCCTGCCCGTGAGCATATCGACGACCATGATGCCGTCTCGGCTGGTATCAAAGAGCCTGCGGTATCCAGAGTCCGCGATGGGGCCTGTGGTGAGATCGATGTCACGCGGTATCAGTTGCGATCTGTGATGAAGTGGGCGTTTTTTAGTTGAAAGCATCGGTGCATAGTTAGATCAGGTGCTTTCCGCCAACAATGGGGCGAATCCCCCACGCAGGGCCTCCAGCAGCGGGTGTGCTGCTGGAAACCCTGCTCTTCCCCGGAAGAAATTGATCTCTCACGGCGATGAGGGATGGGCATAGAACCACTGGTCGTGTCGAGTGACACAAAATCAAATAGGGTTCTCACCTCCCGACGAAAAGCGGGAGTGTTTAGCGGCGGTTGCTGCGATCCAGCGCCCAGAGCTTGAAGTATTTCAGGTAAACGTAAATGGCTTCCATTCCACCCACGAGAATGCCGGGAAGGCCTTCCCTATAGCCCCGGCGGAGGATGTAGAACTTGAAAAAGCGGGCCTTCGGTTTGAGAAAAAGATCCACAATGCCCGCCCGTTTTCCCTTCTTGTTTAGGGCGAGCGCTGCGGCCGTGGAGTGGGAGTCGAGCCGCCTAATATGATCAGAGATGTCGATGTAGGTGAAGTGGCGCAACTCGCCGAGCATTCGGCCCACGGGACCGGGAACCTTCGCGTGTTCGTGGGGTTCTTCCCCGTGCCAGGTCACCCGCTCTCGGCGGGCCAAGCGAAGCCGGCGCTCAGGATGCCAACCACCCTTTCGCCACCACCGGCCAAGGTAAAAAACCACCCGAAGCAATTCAAATCCGTCCTCCTGCACACGGCCGTTTGCATCACGCTCGAGCATGGCTTCGATTTCGGCGCGAAGTTCTGGGGATACCTCTTCGTCGGCGTCCAAATTCAAAATCCAAGGTTGGGTGCAGTGCGTAAGGGCGTGAGCTTTTTGATCCACGAATCCCGTCCAATCGCGATGAAATATTTTTGCGTTATGCTTTCTGCAAATCTCCAGCGTGGAGTCGGTCGAACCCGAGTCCACCACCACGATCTCGTCGCACCAATCGAGGCTTGCGAGACAGCGCTCCATGATAGAGGCCTCGTTCATGCAAACTAGAAATGCGGTAATCCCCGTCTTGGTATTCATTGGCTCGGGTTGGATTGAAGGAGTGAAGCAGTAATGGCGAAGGAAAGCGATTCCGTTGCTCGCGATTGAGAGTCGTTCACCGCTTTTTCCCAAGATGTATCGCGTGTGAGCAGGGTGAGGGCGGCGGCCTCCATTTTCTCAAGAGTTGCCGGAGCAGAGAGTTTTGGGAAGGCCGTCCGTGCAATCATTCCCGTGCCACCTACGCAAGGCATCCGGCAGAGCAGGGCGGCGGTGGCGATGTTGTCATCGTCCGTATCCAAATGCCAAACGATGCGGTGCAAGGCCATCAAGCGCAAAAAATCGGGGTAATCTAATGGGCCCTCGACAATGAAAAAGAGAGGGTTGGTTTTTTGGATGCTTTTTAAAATCATCCCACCTTGTCGGCCTTCCGAATTAAGGACGGCTAGCGGGCAGGCGAGCTCGATGGAAATGCGATTCGCGAGCATCAGAGCGGTGGCGTGGTGCTTTGAGGTATCCGAAAAGCTTTGCGTGCCGATAAAAATCCCACGTCGTTTTTCGAGGGGTTGGCTGAAATCCCATTCGGGGAAATCAATCGGACACGGCGGCGGGATCACTCGGGCGTCCGTGGCCCCAGCCGCTTTCAAGAGGGCTGCCATGAGCGGGGTATTGGCAATCGCTCCCGTTGCCTCAAGGCAAATTTCACAAAAAAGCTCATAACGACTAACGTCACCCAAGAGTTCGGCAATATCTTGTTCGCGGGAATCGCGGAAGGCGACCCGCACGGATACGCCCCGCGCTGCCAGATATCGGAGCGAAGCCAGTGCGCGACGGAGATTGTTTTTGGTGAGAAGGAGTAGGGTGTTCTGGACGCTGGTGGGGATGGCTTTCGCCTCGCGGTAGATTCCGCCTTTGCAGCAAGCGGCGTAAGCATGGACTCCGATGGGCGGTCGAATGGTGTCCTCGGGTCTTCCAGGGCCAGCGAGATAAGACTGTTGCCGGTCTCGCCCGCCGGGGTTGAGAACGGCCAGACTCATCCCTTTTTCACTTTGTCCCAAATGCGGTCGAGTTCCTCAAGCGGGGTGCCCGCGACTTCGCGTCCGCTGGATTGGAGTTCTCGCTCGACGGCCTGGAAGCGGCTGATAAAGCGGTTCGTGGATCCGTTGAGGGCGGTCTCGGCATCGACGCCGAGCTTGCGAGCGAGATTGACGGCGGTGAAAAGCAAGTCGCCGACCTCGGCTTCGGTCGCGGCGGAGTCCGAGGCCTGAATCGCCTCTCGGATTTCGGCGGTTTCCTCAGCCATCTTGGCAAAGACGGGTTCCGCATCCGGCCAGTCAAATCCCACGCGGCCGACTTTCTTCTGCGCATTCTGAGCGCGAAGGAGGGCCGGAAGCGCGGTGGTGAGTCCGTCAAGGATGCCGGATGTTCCGCCTTTTTCCTGCCTCTTGATGGCGTCCCACTGGCGGAGGACTTCTTGACTGTCGTTGGCGGATTTGTCGCCAAAAACGTGGGGATGACGGCGGACCATCTTCTCCCCCACGGTGGCGGCGATGTCCTCGAGAGAAAAAGCCCCTCTTTCCCCAGCCATTTGCGCATGCATGACAATGTTCAGAAGCAGGTCGCCGAGTTCTTCCCGCAAGTTGGTGTCATCCGCCCGCTCGATGGCATCCACGACTTCGTAGCATTCTTCGATCAAGCCAGCGCGTAGGCTGGAATGGGTCTGCTCGCGATCCCAAGGGCATCCGTCGGGAGCGCGGAGGCGGGCTACGATTTCCTTCAATTGTGAGATGGTGTCTAGATTTTCCACAAGGAGTTGTTGGTATTTCCGAATTCGTTAATTTCCTCGGTCGAGGTCCGCGCCACAAAAATGATCAGGCCAAATACCACAAGGATCGTTCCGAAATACACCACGAAGGCGAGCCATGAGGGCAGGTGCTCGACCGCCAGCGCAGCATAAAAGTCGCTGAAGGATCGGATCGGGGACTTCGCATGCATGAAAATCTTCAGCGTCCATGCCACGAGGATGATTCCAAAAATGAACACGTAGTTGCGCTTCATGCGGCGCGCGACGGCCTCGATCTTGCTGATCTTGAAGGAGGGTAAAATCAGATCCTCGCAGACCAGACGCCGCCACTCGCCGTCGAGAATCTTTGCGGTTTGCAAAATCATTGGAACCAGAAAGTGAGCCTCCAGCATGCGCACGCGCCCGCGAAACGCATCGTAGAATCGGTAGCGTCGCGCCTCGATCCAAAGCATGATCCAGACCAGCGCGAGATTAAAAAAGAAAATGATATGCGGCACATCACGGATCGAAAAAGCAACGCCGATGATTGTGGTGCTGGTTGTGATCGCCCACGTGGTCGTCACGTCGAGGCGCTGCCTCCAGACCATGATGCGGCCGAGTTCCCCTCGATAAAAATGCGAAACCGCCGTGACGTAGCACGGGTCTTTGAGGTGGGGACTGGTTGCTCCTGAATGATCGTCAGAATCAGTCATCAGTGTTCCGCATCCTTAGCGATGAGTTGGGCGCGAGCTTTCTCTAAGAGCGACCGCTCCTTCGCATTGAGGCTCCCCATGCCGTTGCGGGAAATTTTTTCCAGGATCGGGTCGATGGATATGACGGCATCATCATCCGTGGTCTCGATCTGACGTGGTGCATATTTACGAATCGGGGAAACCTTCGAGGTTACGGGTCGTTCCGGGCGATCGAAGCGGCCTTGGAAGTAGCCGACAATCAAGCACGCAAAGATGCAATCCACGCCCAGCGCGGTGAGGGAGGTGTAGTCCGCAAGGGCGAGGCATTGGAGCGAGTTAATCGCCAGGAGGGCGAGCGCCACCCAGCGTGCCTGAATACTGAAAAGAATCTCCGCCGTCGGATAAAGGAGCGCGAAAGCGACGAAAATGCCAAAGTGAAGCGCGCTCGATCCCCAGTAAATCGACGGCCAACCCGCCCAACTTGCTGCAGCCAACACCAGAGGCGGAGTGATCAGTAGACCGGCATAGAGTTTAACGAAGGACTTCCGACCGAGATACGTTTCGATTTCCTTTCCAAAAGCCACAAGCAGGTAAAGCTCCACGAGCAAGAGCCAATAGGGCGGGCGATGCACAAACGCGTAGGTGCAGGTCTGCCAAAGACTGTAGTCCTTCGTGACGGCTTGGCTGGAGAAGACGAACGCTTGCAAAAACCCTTCTGCTCCTGCCGCCATCGCCACAGCGGTAAGGATGAGCGTAAGGCCATGCACTCCCGCGAGCGCCGTGCTCACATAGACAGGAAAATTCCCAATCCAGGTGAGAGGGCCTTCATTTTCTGGACTCCGCTGGGCCATCATTTACGTGCTTACCCTATTCCTGTTGAGGCCAAGGCACAAGCGGGAACTCGTATTAGGCACAAGCCCCGCCGTGAGATCGGCTTTTTTGAAGTTGCACGGAGGGTGGGGTGACGGCAAAGTCAATGGATGGGAGCCTTATTGATAGCATTCGTGGTTATTGCCGTTGTTTTCGTCTTTCTGATCCTCTTTGTGATCGGTCAATTCAACCAACTCGTTACTCTTCGTAATCGCTTTAAAAATGCGTTTTCGCAGATCGATGTGCAGCTCAAGCGCCGGTATGATTTGATCCCGAATTTGGTAGAAACCGCCAAGGGCTACCTCAAGCACGAGAGTTCGACACTCGAAGCCGTCATCCAGGCTCGTAATGCGGCGCAGTCCGCCGGTGGTCGTGCCGCTGCAAATCCGGGCGATCCACAAGCGATGCGGGAACTGGGTGGAGCCGAAGCCGGGCTCAGCGGAGCCCTCAGTCGCTTAATGGTCGTCGCCGAAGCCTATCCCGACTTGAAAGCCAATCAGAACATGATGCAACTCACCGAGGAGCTGACCTCCACGGAGAACAAGGTCGCCTTTGCGCGTCAGGCCTACAATGACTCGGTGATGACCTACAATACAAAGCGCGAGCTTTTCCCGACGAATCTCATTGCGGGTCTTTTCCAATTTGCAGCGGCTGAGCTTTTCCAAGTGGATAGCGCCGCAGAGAGGCAGGCTCCAAAAGTCTCCTTCACATGATTCCCGTCACCCCGACGCGCGCCGCATTTATCGAAAAAGCGGCCACGGCCCGCGTGCTCCAGCTCTCATGCGAGATCGTCGCTGATGGTGATACGCCGGTCTCGGCCTTTGCGAAGCTTTGCGGGGAGGCGCCGTCCTTTCTCCTTGAGTCCGCCGAACAAAAAGACCAGACCGGCCGCTTTTCGTTTCTGGGAGTCGGGGCGCGAGCCACATTCAGCGCCACAGGAAAAACTCTCACGCTTACCGAAAACGGAACCTCCCGCACATTCGAGGCGGAGCGCGATCCGCTCGATGAACTTGAAAAGTGGATGGCTCCCTACCGCACCGAGACCGATCCCACTCTGCCGCTCTTTCACGGCGGCGCGGTCGGCTACCTGAGTTACGATTGCATCCGTTGGTTCGAGCCCACGATCTCAGCCCCGCCGAAGGATGAGCTTGGCATACCGGACATGTTTTTCATGGTCACCGAAGTGGTTATCGCCTTCGACCACCGCCGCCGCCGAATTCGGATTGTGGTCAATGCGTTTCCGGATAAAGAAAATCCCGCCGCCGCCTACGATGCCGCCTGCGAGCGGATCCGCAGCGTCCTCGAGTCACTAGCTAAGCCGATCGCCTTCGAGCCGATTTTCACGGAATCCACCCCCGCCGCCGCGCCTTCGACCTCGAATACCACCCGCGAGGAATACCACGCCATGGTCCACAAGGCTCATGAATACATCCGCTCGGGCGACATCTTCCAGATCGTGCTCGCTCAGCGTTTCGAAACGGAATTTCACGACGACGCACTCGATCTCTACCGCGCCCTGCGCTTTGTGAATCCCTCGCCCTACATGTTTTGTCTCCGTTGTCCGGGTGGATACTCGCTCGTGGGCAGTTCGCCGGAAGTGCACGTCCGCCTCACCGGCGACCTTGTTGAGATCCGTCCGATCGCTGGAACACGCCGCCGTGGAGCCACTCCGGAGGAAGATGATGCCAATGCCGACGACCTCATGGCCGATCCCAAGGAGCGCGCCGAGCACCTCATGCTCGTGGATCTCGCCCGCAACGATGTCGGTCGCATCGCCGAATACGGCAGCGTGAAGGTCACCGACTTCATGACCATCGAGCGCTATAGCCACGTGATGCACATTGTCACCCACGTCTCCGGTCAACTTGCCGGCGGACGCTCGGCCTTTGATGTCATGCGAGCCACGTTCCCGGCTGGAACCGTCTCCGGCGCGCCCAAAGTCCGCGCCATGCAAATCCTGAACGAACTCGAAAAAAGCAAACGCTGCTCCTACTCCGGCGCCGTCGGCTACTTCGGCTTCGACGGCAACCACGACTCCTGCATCGCCCTCCGCACCGTCCTGCTGAAGGACGGCAAAGCGTATGTCCAATCCGGCGGTGGCGTCGTCGCCGACTCCACGCCCGAAGGCGAGTATCAAGAGACCGTCAACAAAGCCATGGCCGGCATGCGCGCCATCGACCGCGCAAGAAAAACAAAATGAAGAAGCATTTTTACCACGGAGAGCACGGAGGACACGGAGAGAAAGAAAAGTTTTTCTTAACCATCAGAATTTCAGGTCTGCATTTTCTCCCAAATTTCTTCATCACCCACTCTTCCCTTTGCTCCGTGGTCTCCGTGTCCTCCGTGGTTAAACCTCTTTTTTCCTCGCTCGCATGATCCTCGTCATCGATAACTACGATTCGTTCACCTACAACCTCGTTCAATACTTTGGCGAACTTGGTGCGGAGCTCCTTGTGAAGCGTAACGACGAGATTTCCATTGCCGACATCGAGAAGCTCGCTCCCGAAAAAATCGTCGTTTCCCCAGG
>Ga0214919_10008782_pt1 | contig 13191 bp, 11 predicted proteins | sample LL1503_MetaG_FD_177994 | JGI IMG/M metagenome (GOLD analysis project Ga0214919, IMG submission 177994) | Freshwater microbial communities from Lake Lanier, Atlanta, Georgia, United States - LL-1503 | ecosystem: Environmental > Aquatic > Freshwater > Lake | place: USA: Georgia | collected...
GCAGTGGCGAGTCATTGAGTAGCGCGGTGAGAGCGGTTTCGTAGGTCGTTACGTCGATCACGATGTTGACAACAGGTTCTGCTGGCGCGAACCGGCCATTCGCGGCCGACGCGAAGACTGCATACAAGGCGTCGGCTCGTCGTTGTTTGGCCGTGCGAGCCAAATCGGAATACAAATCCAGACCTTTCGCATCACGATCAGCAAGATCTTGGACGAGTTCGGCTTGAACATACTTTTCGAACACTTCCAGCATGAACGCACCTTGCGCGGTACCAACTTTGGCGTCCACATACACAACATCGCCGACGGGGTGAACTGTGGCATCTCGGTCTTCGTGAACACGTTCGCTGTCGCGGTGGGCCCCGTCGGCATCTGCGTAATGTTCCCAACGAATCATCACTGAATTGAAATCTTCATACGGCATGTCTTCGGCCCGATCGGCCAACATGTCCATGAAAGCAGGAAGTTCAGCTGTGACTCGTTTGTTGGCGTGAGCGGCGGCCAGTCGGCGGACTTGGGCGACACCAATGAAGCCTGAGCGTAACCGTTCAGAGATTTGAGGGAATTCGACGACCATGCGCGCGACTTTCACATGATGTTTCGCATCACCCGCACTATAGGAAATGCCGGCCCGTAACCAGCCGGCCATGGTGGTGTGGCCGTGATCACGAAAAGCACCAGTGCGATCAACCTCCGCCAGCACTTCCGCTCGAGCAGATTCAATAAAGCGTGACGCTTTTTCAAGCTCAACTAAACGTGTCATTGCATCGTCACCATCAACGATCAAAGACTGTGATGACCACGCAGCACGCAAACCTGTAACAAGAAAACCACTGTTACTTTCAGCGGTTTTTGTTGTCAGATCACGTGAGAACATATGTTCTTAGTATGCCAGTTTGGTGTGGCAAAAAGCAAATGAAATCAAGGGTTTTTTGGAAAAAGTTTTAAGTAATTCGGCTATCAAAACTGGTGGTAAAAACTAACGGAAAAGCTCTCGTTTTTGCCACCAGAAAAACAAATCAAGTGTTAGTACGTCAGTGTGAAGCGCAGGTGTTCCCAAGATTCAAGTGCGTCGATTGGAGAGCCAGTTGATTCAAGTAAGTGGCGCGCCAATAAACCTTTCGCGGCTTTGGCGTCGTGACCCGCAACTTTTCCCGACTTCTCGACGAACGTCACCGAACTCAAACTTGCGTATACATCGGGAGTCGGAGTCCACGCCGCACGATGTTCGTTCGGCAATAAATCAATCACATGATGCCCGGCGAGTCGCGCGTTCAACGCTTGCGATAATGGTTCGCGCCACCATGTGGACAATTTTCCGATGGGTATAAATGACGCTCCCATTTTCAATTTGTAATCAGGTATCTGATCGTCAAAACCAACGAGTCCAAGTAAGCCCGATAACACGATGATTGACTCGGCTGCTCGGGCATGGACTTTGGCGCTCATCGTTGATGGCGACATGTGGTCCCACACCACGCCGGTGTAGCGCTCATGGGCTGCCATGGTTGGGGCACCAACGATTGATGTATTCGTTTCTTGGGCCTGAGCCAAATGTTTGCCGCCAACCCCGAGCAACTTGGTATCGCCACCCTCAAGTTCTTCGAGTGCGGCCGTTATCTGCGAGCGGTGTTTGCCAAGGGCCTTGCCAAAGTCTCCAGAAGTGGCCTTCCACTTGGGTGCCGAACCACCTTCGGCCTTGCCTTCAGATGGTGGGAGCAAAATCACCAGGGGAAATGACTTTCGACTCACGGTACAAATTCAACTCTATGGAGACAGCGAGTATCGTGATGCCCATGCGCATTCATGTCGACGCCGAAAAATGTCAAGGTCACAACCGTTGCTATGCATTAGCCCCCGAACTTTTTGATGTTGATGATTACGGCAATGCCGTGGTCATTGGTGACGGATCAGTGCCGGCCGAACTCGAAGACCGAGCTCGCTTGGCTCTGGCGAATTGCCCCGAATTCGCCATCACGATTTCTGAATGATTGCCTGACCCCCTCATGACATCCACAGAAAACTTGAACGTTGATTTCACGCCAGTCACCGATTGGGCGACCGATTTCGATCACGCCGATCCGCAATACAACCGCAACGCCCACGAAATCTGGGCCGAACTTCGTGGCACGTGCCCCGTCGCGCACTCCGATCGTTACGGCGGAACCTGGTTGCCCACGACGCACGAGTACGTTCGCGAAATTGCGTACGACACCGAAAACTTTACGAGTCGCGCGGTGATCGTTGAAAAAATGGTTCCACCCGATCCAGCACCTATCGGTGGAGCACCGCCGATCACCAGTGACCCGCCGTTTCATATTGAAGCTCGCAAACTTTTGTTGCCACCATTCGCACCGAAAAAGATTGAACTGTGGGAACCCGAGGTTCGCAAACTATGTCGCGGTCTTCTTGACTCGATGATGGCCGATGTTGCCGAAGGTAAAACCATTGACGCCGCTGCCGATTACGCCAAGCGCATCCCGGTCAACGTGATTTCACGCATGCTCGGATTCCCCATGAGCGATGAAGACTTGTTCCTTGAGTTCGTTCATGATGTGCTTGAAGGCATCGATGACGCGCCAGAAATTCGGTTTGTCAAAATTGAGCGCTTGATTCAGTACATCATCGCCCAAATTGAAGATCACGTTGAAAATCCTCGTGATGACCTCACGTCGTATTTGATGGGCGTTGAATTGTTTGGCGAAAAATTGTCCGTTGAACATGTCGGTGGCTCGATCATCTTGTTGTTGATCGCGGGCATTGACACCACATGGAGCGCGATTGGTTCAAGCTTGTGGCACCTTGCCAATAACCCTGATGACTTGGCGCGCTTAGTTGCTGATCGCTCACTCATTCCGACTGCGGTTGAAGAGTTCTTGCGCGTGTACGCACCAGTCACGATGGCTCGCCTTGTTGCTAAAGACCATGACTTCCACGGTTGCCCGATGAAAGTTGATGATTGGGTGTTGTTGCCATTCCCGGCTGCCAACCTTGACCCCGAGGTTTTCCCCGATGCCGACAAGGTGCTCATCGATCGTGCCGAAAACCGTCACTCGGCATTTGGTCTCGGTATTCACCGTTGCCTCGGTTCAAACTTGGCTCGACTTGAACTCACGATTGCGATTGAAGAGTTCATTGATCGTTTCCCGTCGTTCACTCTTGGCGGTACCGAAGACGATGTGGTGTGGAGTGTCGGACAAATTCGCGGACCTCGCGAACTGCCGGTGCAAGTGTTGGCGAAGTAAGAATCACCGAAACTTCATCTGAGTGAAACCGCTGTGACGCTCACCGAACCAGGACAATATTGGGCCGAACAACTTTTGGCGTGGGCAATTCCCGACGAGATCGTCGCGCAAGCCGAAGTACCACCGTGGTCGCATGACCCGAAAACTTTTGCTGTCGACGAAACTCTCGATCCCACAAGTCCCATTTTCGAATTAGCCCGCGAACTTCTACCGTTAGAGGGTGGAAGCGTGATGGATGTGGGTTGCGGCGGCGGACGTTCGTCGTTGCCATTGGCCCCGCGCGCAACACGCATTGTTGGTGTCGATGAAAACCCCGCGATGTTGGCGCGCTTTGGTCAAGCCGCTGATGAAGCTGGTGTTGAGTTCACCGAAATTCAGGGACGTTTCCCCGACGTCATCATTCAGGCCGAACTTGCGGGTCGACCCATTGCACAGTGCGACGTTGTGGTGTGTCATCACGTCTTTTTCAATGTTGCTGATCTTGAACCATTTGTTGTTGCATTAACTGCAATGGCCCGACTTGGTGTTGTCGTGGTGTTGTCGAAGAAACATCCGCAGTCGGCATGGAATCAAGGCTGGAAACACTTTTGGAACATTGATCGTCCTAACGGACCAACGTCTGATGACGCAATCAAAGTGATTGAAGGACTTGGGCTTGAGCTTGAAGTGTTTGAAGTAGAGCGCCCACCGATGTCGCGACATGCTGAAGATCCAGCATCACTATTTATCTCGGCTCGCCGACGATTGTGTTTACCCGCAAGTCGCGACGCTGAAATTGACGAGTGGTTACGCGACCACCCGCCAGCGTTTATGAGTGATGTGGTTGTACTGCGGTGGCCCGGAGGTCTTTCGTAGCACCGTGACGTTGGCCTTCGTAGATGCCGTGCTTCGGCGAAATGGCGTACGCAACAATGCAGACAATTCCTGCAGGTACTGCCATGCCGGCTCCGAATAATTCAATCGCTAAGACGGCACAGGCAATCGGTGCATTTGCTGCTGCGCCAAATACTGCAGCAAGACACGCTGCAGTAGCGAGCGTGGGAGAGAGATGTAGCGGCCCAGATAATGCCGACCCAAGGGTGGCGCCAATGACGAAAAGTGGCGTGACTTCGCCACCAGGAATTGTGCAACCGAGAGCAATCGCCGTGAAGAGAATCTTCAAAACTGGATCCCACCAACTGGCGACTGAGCCACCGAGAGCGTCGTTGATCAAAGGGAGTGACAAGCCCAAATAGTCACGTCCGAAAATCAACATCAATGCAAGAGTTGCGATTGCACCAATGATGGGACGACCCGGAACCCACGAGATGAGATCTCGCATAGCTTTTTTAACACCGTGCAAAACTTCGATAAAGACGCGGGCGGCAAGTCCGGCAGCCACGCCGACTACTACTAAGCGCAAGGCAATCGACCAGTCGATATTGACAGCTATCTCGGTAATTGGTGTGTGGCGTCCAAGCGCTTCCACAATGAAGTCGGCAGTGACTGATGCAGCAATTGCTGGGGCAAGACCTTCATATCGCAAGCGGCCCGTTTGTTGAACTTCAAGACCAAAGATTGCACCAGCGAGCGGAACACCGAATGCACCACCGAACGCGCCAGCCATTGCCGCGATCAACATCAATCGCATATCAGATGGCTTCAGTCGAAATGGTTTAGCGAGCAGGCTGGTGATTGAACCACTGATCTGCAAAGCGGCACCTTCGCGCCCGACCGATGCACCAGTGAGTTGGGCAATGAAAGTGGCCCCAAAAATCATTGGTGCCATGCGATACGGAATCTTGGGGGTGTGATCGGGAGCAGATGGATCAACCGGAGGAAGTGATTGCTCGACGACCAACGACGTTCCGCGGTTGGCCGGTCCGCCGACATAGTGATACGTCGCACCCAAAATGAATGCCGCGACGGGGAGCAGCCAAACTAGCCAGCCGTGATCAAGCCGGAGTTCGGTGGCTCGGTCGAGTGCTTCGAATAATGCCCACGAGCCCACACCTGATGCGGCGCCGACAATCGTCGCAGCGACCGTGATGATTAAGAGGTGAGTGGCGACTCGGGTATTGTCAGAAAACACAGACTCACGCTAGTAGTCATTTGATCTGAACATGGTTTCTCACCATTCTCTTACCGAGAAACAGGCAGACTTCTTAAATGACAAATGCGCCTCAGATTGATCGAGTCCTTGTTGCCGATGACGACAAGTCAATTCGGGAGTCACTCGTACGTGCTCTCAGCCTTGAGGGCTACACCGTGACCTCGGCAAGTGATGGCGCCAAAGCATTAGAAATGATTCAGGCCGAGCGGCCCGATGTCGTGGTGCTTGACTTGATGATGCCAGTCATCGACGGCATCACGGTCTGTCGCGTGTTGCGGGCCGAGAAGAATCGTGTGCCTGTATTGATGCTGACCGCGCGTACCGAGACCACCGATCGGGTGATGGGCCTTGATGCTGGGGCCGACGATTATCTACCGAAGCCATTCGCTCTCGAAGAACTGTTAGCTCGGTTACGAGCATTATTGCGTCGTAATCGACCGCTTGATGATTCAACTGAAAATGACATATTGACTCTTGATACTTTGCGCATTGAAGTGGCCGCGCGCCGAGTTTTTCGCGGAGACATTGAACTTGAGATGTCGAAGACCGAATTTGACTTGCTTGAACTTCTTGTTCGTAACAACGGCATTGTGTTAGATCACTCGATGATTTATGACCGCATTTGGGGTTATGACTTTGGTCCAGAGTCGAAGAACCTGGCGGTGTATATCGGGTACATCCGTCGCAAGGTTGATATTGAAGGCGAAAACCGTCTGATTCATACAGTGCGCGGAGTTGGCTATACCGCCAGGAATTCGCAGTCATGAGTTTGCGTTGGAAGTTGATGTTGTTACTTGTTGTCATTGTTGGCGGTGCAACGACAACAGTGGGAATCCTTTCGTATCAATCAACCGAAGACCGCATGATGACCGAGATTGACAACTCACTCGGAACTGCAACAAATGTTCTTTTGAACCGCCGAGATTCAAATCGTCCCGGCCGACAAAATAACGGCGGAATGATTGTGATTCCCGATCGTCCGTTGGGAATTGAACAATATGTCGTGCAACTGACCGATCGCGACGGAAACGTGCTGGGTGCAACGACTGGGATTTCTCTTCCATCAATGAAATTGATAGTTGATAATCAAGGAATTGAGAGACCGACAATTGCGACATTGACTGGTGCAGATGGCATTAAGTATCGAGTTCGAGCCGAAGGTTTTTCGGTAGGGATCGTGCAACTTGGTCGCGACTTGCGAGAAGTTGACAATGTGTTGACCGATCTTCGATCTCGAACAATTTTGACTGGGGCGATCGTTGCGCTGCTTTCGGCAGTTCTTGGATGGGTGATTGCGGCCAGCATGACATCGCGGTTGCGCAAATTGTCAAATGCCGCTGAGCATGTTGCAACTACTGGTCAATTTGATGTTGATACTCCGTCTTCAGGGCGAGACGAGACAGCACGACTTTCTCGATCGTTCAAAGAAATGCTTGAGGCACTTTCACGGTCAAAAGAACAACAAAAACGCCTGGTTCAAGATGCTGGACATGAATTGCGCACTCCACTCACAAGTATGCGCACCAATCTTGATGTGATGCGCCGTCACCCAAATATGGATATCGCAATGCGTGAACAAATCATGCACGATCTTGAGCGTGATGCTGGTGACATGGCAGCGTTGGTTGAAGAAGTTGTTGCGATTGCTGCAGAACGTCACACCGATGAACTTCCTCAGCCCATTGAAATGAAAAGTGTTGTGCAGTCAATTGTTGAACGCGCATCGCGACGCAGCGGTCGTGACATTGTTGTGAACGCCGATGATTCGATTGTCATTGCGAATCATCACATGTTTGATCGAGCTGTTTCGAATCTCATTGATAACGCTTTGAAGTTTGATACGTCATCGCAACAGATTGAAGTAACAATTCACAACGGTGCGTTAACAGTCAGCGATCGTGGCATCGGAATCCCCGACGATGAAGTGCAACTCATTTTTGAACGCTTCCATCGTTCGGCTGCATCACGTTCGATGGCAGGTTCGGGCCTCGGATTGTCAATAGTGGCCGACTTTGCTCACGCTCATGATGGCTCGGTCTTTGCCCGAAATCGCATTGGTGGGGGATCAGAAATCGGGTTTTCCCTGCCCATGGCCCATAAATCAGGTTTCCAAGTCTGAATCGCACCAGATTCACGGCTGGTTGAGGCTCTTACTAACTAGCGAAAACTCTCACCTTGTTCTCACATTGGTTGGGTTTACTTCTCACCTAGGAGTTGCAATCTGTACTCATTCCGATCGGAGACCCCCCGACGATCGGTTGATCACAAAAAGCAAACACTCAACCAAACTCAACGCAAAGGAACAGAACAATCATGGAAACCAATTACACGAAACCCAAGACCAAGAAGTTCGCAGTCATCGGAATCACCGCTGGCTTGTTGCTCGGAGCCGGTGGCGGACTCTTAATGAATCTGCCCGGTGGAGCCAGCGCCAAGTCGGTCGCTCCACAGGCCATCTCGGCTGATGACAACAGCGCCGACACCAGTACCACAACTAACTCAGGCAATCGTGAAGCCAAGCTTCGCGAAACGTTGCAGACCCTTGTAGATGCCGGCACAATCGATGCGTCAGATGTTGATGCAATCGTGACGGCCCTTCAGACCAAGCCAACGACTCCTCCGACCGCTGACACCACTGGTGCCCGTCCAGAACCCGGCACGATGTTGAAGGCCCGCCTTCAGACTTTGGTTGATGACGGCACCTTGACCTCAAGCCAACTTGATGCTGTTGTCACTGCACTAGAGGCTGCTCGCCCAATGGGTGGTCACGATGACAACGGTATGGGCGGTCGTGGTCATGGTGGACCGGGTATGGGCGGTGCTCGTGGCGGAATGCGCCAAGAGATGCTGACCACAGCTGCTGACGCCATTGGCATCACTGCAGCCGAACTCAAAACCGCAGTCCAGGGTGGACAGACCATCGCTCAGATTGCTGAAGCAAACGGTAAGTCAGTTCAGTCAGTGATTGACGCGTTGGTCGCTCAGGCCACCACCGATCTCACTCAGCGCATCACCGACATGGTGAATGGCGTGAAGCCCGCAGCTCCAACTGAAGCTGCTGGCCCTACTGCTGGAGCCTGATTCGAACTCACTCGTTCACATACTCAAAAATTTCCGCCCGTCATACCTGATCTGGTGGTGGGCAGTGGCTATAACGGTCATTGCTCGCCACCAGATTTTTGTTTTTGAATCGTCCCATCCCTAGAACACCCGTTCTCTAGGATGGCTTCTTCATGAGTGACAACGGCAGCCTTTTCAACGATGACGACTTGTTCGGATCTCCCGCACCAGTGGTTCGCGAAACGCGCCAGCCCGAGACCGAAAGCGCACCATACGCGGCGCGCTATTCGAACTCACGTATCAAGCCGATCTCGTTAGATGGCCTCAACCCCATGCAACGAGAGGCTGCCGAACACGTCGATGGCCCACTGCTGGTTGTTGCCGGAGCAGGTAGTGGCAAGACCCGAGTTTTGACGCACCGTATTGCTCATCTCATTTCAAATCATGGGGTCAGTCCCATGAATGTCTTGGCAATTACTTTCACCAATAAAGCCGCCGGCGAAATGAAGCATCGTGTTGAGTCACTCATTGGGCCAGTCGCAAAATCAATGTGGGTCTCAACATTTCACTCGGCGTGCGTACGTATTTTGCGAGTCCATGCTGAGCGCATTGGTTATCCCAAAACATTCAGTATTTACGATCAGGCTGATGCCCAACGGCTCACGGGCTACGTCATTCGCGATATGGGACTTGATGTCAAGCGCTTCACGCCTCGAGCCGTGCACGCAGTGATTTCTAATTGGAAGAATGAATTGGTGTCGCCCACGCAGGCCGCCGAACGAGCAGCACACATCTTTGACCGTAAGCACTCCGAGATTTACCGCGAATATCAAGAGCGTTTGCTCAAGGCCGGGGCTATGGACTTTGACGACCTGTTGGTCAATGTGGTGCGTTTGTTCAGAATGCACACCGATGTTTTGGCGTCGTATCAAGATCGATTCAAATACATCTTGGTTGACGAATATCAGGACACGAATATTGCACAAAATGAAATCGTGCTCAGTTTGGCGGCCCGTCATCACAACGTGTGTGTTGTGGGCGATACCGATCAGTCCATCTACGCATTCCGCGGTGCGGACTTCCGCAATATCGGACAGTTTGAAGATGCCTTTGATGAAGTGAGTGTGGTTGTTCTCGAACAGAACTATCGCAGCACGCAGAATATTCTTGATGCCGCCAATGCAGTCATCGCGCAAAACTTTGGCCGTAAGCCAAAAGAACTTTGGACCGAAACGGGTCCTGGCGATCCCATTGTTCGTTTCCATGCTGACGACGAAGGTGATGAGGCAGCCTTTGTCGCGCGCACCATGCAAACTCTTCGCACGGGTGGTCGTAAGTGGGGAGACATGGCGGTTTTCTACCGCACCAACCCACAAAGCCGTGTCGTTGAAGAAATCTTCATGCGTTTTGGTGTGCCGTACAAAGTGGTCGGCGGAACTCGTTTCTACGATCGTCGCGAAATCAAAGATGCGGTTGCCTATTTGCGTGTTGTCACTAACCCACTCGATGAAGTGAGCGTGAAGCGCGTTCTCAACATGCCCAAACGTGGCATTGGCGACACGAGTATTAGTCGCCTTGATGTTTTTGCACGTGAAGAAAACATCAGTTTCTTTGAGGCTTTACGCCGATCTGGCGAAGCGGGTGTCTCAGGCGCTGCTCGGCGAGGTATTGAATCTTTCATTGCCGTGATTGACGAAGTTGCTGCGCAAGAAGAACAAACTCCTGGCGCACTTTTTGAAGCGGTACTTGAAAAATCTGGATATCTCGCCGAATTTGATAATGAAAATTCGGTCGAAGATGCTGGTCGCCTCGAAAACTTGGGCGAATTAGTTTCGTCGGCAAAAGAGTTTGCTCAAGTTGATGAATTCCTCGAACAAGTGTCGCTTGTTGCCGATGCTGACGATTTGTCAGATGATGACAAAGTCATCATGATGACCATGCACGCCGCTAAGGGCCTTGAATATCCAGTCGTCTTTATTGTGGGTGTCGAAGAAGGATTGTTCCCGCACAGTCGTGCGCTTGTTGACGCCAATGAACTTGAAGAAGAACGTCGCTTGGCTTATGTGGGTATAACAAGGGCCCAAGAGCGCTTGTTCTTGACGCACGCATGGAGTCGTCAACAATTCGGAACCACGCAGTACAACCCGCCGTCACGCTTCTTAGAAGAAATTCCTGAAGAACTGATCGAGCATCAGGGCAATGTGCAGAACCGTCCAAAGGCGCGCACCACGCGCGACGACGATTGGGGTGGCCGCAAGGTCAGTTCATTCGATCCCGATGATGAGTTCCGTGAAAGGCAAGTTGATGCCGCCATGGCTGCGGGCCGTTCGGCAGTACAGCGTGCACCACAGCCCTCGAACAGCCAAGATATTGGTTTGCGGGTCGGTGACACCGTCGAACACTCCGTTTTTGGAGAAGGAATCATCATTGACATCACCGGCTCGGGTGACAAAACCGAGGCCGTCATCAATTTCCGCGAAAAAGGTCGTAAGCACCTGTTGTTGGCGTGGGCCCCACTCAAGAAACTCTGACCAGAATCGCACAGATTCTTCGTCCATATTCTTCGCTCCGGCCTGCTCGGCGTGGTTGAATCGGAGTATGAAAGCAGCGCTCTTAGTTGAAAGCCTCACGGGCAACACCTGGAAAGCGGCCGAAATGATTGCCGCCAACTTGCAACAGGAAGGGTGGACCATCACTGGTCTCAACCCGATGAAGCAACCCGATCACCACGCCATTCAGGCGGCTGATTTGATTGTTGTCGGTACGTGGGTGCATGGAGCCTTCATTGTTGGCCAAGCACCTTGGGGGATTGGCAATATCAATGCACTTCCGGCGATCGCTGGTAAGCGGGCCGCGACATTTTGCACGTTCGCTCTCAACCCCGGCAAGACGCTTGGTGCGATGGAAAAGTCGGTGACTCGACTGGGTGCCGATGTCGTTGGTGGTTTGGCACTTCATCGTTCAAAGTTGGGTGCTCACACCGAAGAGTTTGCCGCGCGTCTTGTTGGCGCACTAGCCACTGCTTAAATCGTGCGTTCACTCACAGTCGCGGCATTACAGATGTCGATGACTGACGTCGTATCTGAAAACGTCGCAAAAGCAGAACGTTTGGTTCGTCAGGCAGCTTCACAAGGTGCACGACTCATCTTGATTCCGGAGTTGTTTGAAGGTCGTTACTTTTGTGAAGACCAACGAGCCGAGCATCTTGATCGTGCGCAACCATTAGATGCTCATCCAACGATTGCGCACTTCAGTGCACTCGCCAAAGAACTCGATGTTGTCTTGCCCGTGAGTTTCTACGAACGTGATGTGAATGCGTTGTATAACGCCTGTGCAGTGATTGATGCTGACGGAACTGTGCTTGGCGTATATCGCAAGAGCCATATTCCTGACGGACCTGGTTATTCAGAGAAGTATTACTTTCGACCCGGCAATTCGGGCTACAAAGTGTGGGACACCGCAGTCGGAAAAGTGGGCGTCGGAATTTGTTGGGATCAATGGTTTCCTGAAGTTGCACGGGCACTTGCACTCAATGGCGCGGAAGTCATCGTGTATCCGACCGCAATTGGTAGTGAGCCGATGGATCCTGAATACGATTCTGCCGCGCATTGGCAAAGAGTCATGCAAGGTCATGCGGGTGCAAATCTTGTACCAGTTGTTGCAGCCAATCGGGTTGGCGTTGAAGTCGGTTCACGATTCACGTTGACTTTTTACGGTTCATCATTTATTGCTGGACCAACTGGCGAAAAAGTTGCTGAAGCCGATCGCAGTAGCGAAACAGTTCTGACGGCAACTTTTGATTTAGACGAAGTTGCTCACATGCGCAGTGGTTGGGGAGTCTTTCGCGACCGCCGCACTGATTTGAATTAACTCTGAACTAGATCAGAAATAGTTCAGACTGGTGCGTCGCACTCGCGGCGAACGGCGTCAGGTGTTGGTAAGTGATCCCACATGTCGGCGAGCAAATCATCACGTAACGACTTCTGCGAAGGGTCGCTCCACAAGTTGGTCTGCTGCAACGGATCGTTCGCAAGGTTGTACAGCTCACCTTCGGTGCCATCGTGAATTGATCCGGGCATACATGCAGTTGCAACCCAACCATCACGACAAATTGAACGCAAGCGCACAATTTTGCCGAACAACACACTGTCCCATTCGGTCAGTACTCGTTCGTGTCCAAGCTCGGCTGCTTCATTTTCATTCACTGGCAATCGTGGTGCTTCGACGTAATCGGGTTGGGGGAGTCCGGCGATGTGACAGAAGGTTGAAGCCAGCGACACGTGTCCAACTGGTGCTTCAACAGTTGCCGGATTGATTCCTACAGAAGGAGCGGGACGCCAAATGAGCGGAACACGCATCAATGAATCAACGTGGTACGGCCCCTTAAACAACAGACCGAAGTCGCCTTGCAGTTCGCCGTGGTCGGTTGAGAACAACACATCGGTGTCGGCACCCCAACCACGTTCGTCAATACGCTTCATCATCCGACCAACTGCTTCGTCGATTAACTCATTTTCGATATGTGTGAGCGCGTTGACTTCACGAACTTGATCATCAGTCAACGTGTTGGGGACCCACTTCAAAGGTGCTTCGTAGTTTGAAACGAATTCGCCGTCGTACCACTTGCGCCATTGAGCGGGCTTGTTGTCAAGAATTGCTTCGCGTTCAGCACGATTTTGCGGATAGCCAGCCGGCAAATCGAGATCGCGCCAATTGACGCGATGTGTTTCTGACGCCGGCGGATCCCAAGGATGATGAGGATCGGGGAAACTGACCCAGCAGAACCAATCGGCA
>Ga0214919_10008783_pt1 | contig 13191 bp, 12 predicted proteins | sample LL1503_MetaG_FD_177994 | JGI IMG/M metagenome (GOLD analysis project Ga0214919, IMG submission 177994) | Freshwater microbial communities from Lake Lanier, Atlanta, Georgia, United States - LL-1503 | ecosystem: Environmental > Aquatic > Freshwater > Lake | place: USA: Georgia | collected...
GGTCGGCATGTTTGCTAACCATTATTCGAATTGCGTAGGCCTCAAGATTTTCGAACTCTCTAACTTTTGCCCAGCGGCGGTAAATATCAATCAGAGTTTCTTGTAATACATCTTCAGAGTTTTGGATATCAAAACAGATAAATCGAGCTGCGCGCAACAAAGTTACCTGGTGCTCACTCACCCAGGTTGCAAACTCTTGGTCATGCCGTTTGGCCAATTTTGCGCTCCTTGTAGAGGGCAAAGGTTAACCGAACTGGATTGATTAAGCACTAGGGAAATCTGCGTCATCAGGTGAACAACTTGCTAACTGGTCGGAATCGGTGCAATCTTTAAAGCTTCTTGATCCCAAAGTACCTGTTTGCCTTTTGCCCACTTGATTTCGTCGTAAATATATTGGCCAAATTTTGGATAAGCCGCTTCAGGTGTAATTCCGAATGCTTTCTTAAAGACAGCCTTCCATGATGGGCAAGTTAGTCCTTCTTGGCTAACTGGATAATCGCAAACACCTATCCATGCATCCTTTAGGCCAAGATAAAAACTTTGGATCGCGTCATTTCCATATGTTCCACCAAGATACTGAAATGCCATCGAACCTAGAATGTAATTGATCCAAGGATCACATTGGCTGGCTTTTTTACTCTCATTCTGCGCAAAAAAATCAGCCCAATAAGAAGCAGGTTTTGATTCGAAATCAGGCACTTCGCCCATCGTTGGAATTCTTGAAAGTGCCTGAAGCCAGAAGTTTCTATACATAGCTTGACTATTGCGTCCTGCTAACAAGAATCCGTAATAGTTTGCATTACCTTCTCGCACCCAACACAACATTGGAGCCATTGAATTGCCGAGTTCGTAGCGCTGAACTACGTGAGTGAATTCATGTGAAGGTACTTGAGACCAGAATGCATCGCCCCAGTTTGCCTTGGTGCTGCCATTAAAGAATAAAACTGCCGAATCAGATTTATCATTTCCGGGTGCTCCTCCACCCATAAACCCATCGGGTTCAGCTTTGGCTCGCGCTAATTTCATATCTAGCCAACCACCATCTAAAAGCTGGCTCGGAAGAACAGTCGTCATGTTGTCATATATCCATTGGAATTCAGTAGACATAGAGATCCAAATTCGCAGTGGAACACTTAACGGACGCTCATTAGCGAAAAATTTCGCTGTGACATTTATATTATCAATAATCTGCTTTTCTAGAACTTTATCCATTCTGGGTTCAACGATGAACTCAATATTAGGTATCTCATCTGTTAGTCGAGCTGTATATGTTTTAACAAAGTCATGATAGGCGGCAAGCGTCGTCGGGGTTAAATCAGAAGGATAAACGTAGGCCTGTGGTGTCGTTGTTGGGCTGGGCTTTGGTTTTGCTACAGCAACACCCTTATTCCAGATCAACTTCTTGCCTGATTTAGTACAGGTATATAGCTTGTTTTGATAGGTGACCTTTTGTAGGTAGACCTTGCATGTAGTGCCTGGTGTTATTTTCTGTGCTGAAACAGCATAAGTTGGGATCAGAAATAAAGTCATTGAAATTACGAGACCGGTAGTGGCCCGCAATTTAGTAAACATTTAGTTCAGTATCCAACTCTTTCCCGTCCAGTAATAGTAAATATTACTTTTTTCACCTTTTTTATCCATCACAATCCAACGATCATTAACTTTACCTTTATAGCTCTTGGGCAAGTTAGAGCTAAAAGTTTGGGCACTTGTGTTTGTGCCCGCGTAGCAAACTTCGCCAATTGATGTTGATCGTGCCTTTAGTTGCGCAGCTTCGTTAATAGCCTTAAGTTGTTCAAATCCGTTAGCATTATTCTCAACCCACGCTTTACCGCTCCAAAAGAATCGACCTATTTCACTTCCGCTGGTTTTATCGGCAACAATCCATAGATCAGCTTTTATGCCTTTATAATCAACAGGAGGCGCAGAATAGTAAGAAGAATAGATATCTTTATTCTTTCCATAGATGCAATATTCACCCGATTTTGTTCTAGTTGCGGCAGCATGTGCCAAGGTATACGTATTCTCAAGGTTTGCAATCCACTTGGATCCATTCCAAAGATACCCAAGTTCGGCGTCACTAAATTTTGAATCAATCTTGATATGAACGTCGCCGATTTGACCTTTATATGATGGTGATGGATCTTGGCCAACAATTTCAATTCTCGACAATTCTAAGAATTTACATTTATATCCTTTTTGAGATTTTTTTGCCGCTTCAACCAGGGCTGAGAAATCGGAATTGTAGTTATTCCATAATTCTTCGCTGTTTGCCTCTGACTCATCGCCGTTTTCGTCGACACCAGAGCCATCAAGCCAAATTACGCCATCCCAATAGAAGTATCTGTATTGGAACTGTTCAATTTCAAAGGGTTCCATATAAATCCATCGATCCCCTTGATTACCCGAATAATCCATAGGCGGAAGAGATTTGGATGTTGAGCTTGTGTGCGAACCGGAACCATCAACTGTCGCGCAAACCTCACCAACATCACTTGCATGGGAATCATTTATTGCCTGGACTGTAATTTTTGCCAATGTAGAGAATGAGGTGCTTGCGGCCGCATGGGATTCTGATAACTGCATTAGGGATATCGGCATTAACAGGATTAAAGCGGTAGCACAGCTTCTTAAAGTAAGTTTCATAACTGCTCAACCGCAGTAAGCGATGAAATTTATGCACTACAAGGCGACTAATCCGTGCGTGCACCTCGCAAGATAAAGCAGCATCCTGGGTTGGATCGGCTAGCTGCCTGTTTAAAGCCTACTTAACCGCACCAGTTGAGATTCCTGAAATAAATTGCTTCTGAAGAATCAGGTAGAAAACAATGATAGGCAGAACTGCTAGCAGCAAGCCAGCCATTGCCTGACCATATTCCGTTGAATATTGACCATAGAACAGATAGGTCGACAACGGAAGCGTCTGAGTTTCTTGCGTAAGTACTAGGCGTGGCAATAGGAAATCATTCCAAATCCATAGCGCATTTACGATAGCAACAGTTGCCGTTACAGGGCGAAGCATGGGGAACATAATCTTCCAAAAGAGCACTAAATCATTTGCGCCATCCATAGCAGCAGCTTCATCGATCTCGGTTGGAATCTTTGAGATAAAGCCGTGATATAAAAATGTAGAAAGAGCCACGCCGAACCCAATATAGAAGAAGACTAAGGCTGCTCGATTATTGAGAGAAACAAATTGAGCAAAGATTGACATGAACGGAATCATTAATGCTTGAAATGGCACAATCATAGATGCAACCAAAATTAAGAAAACTGTCTTTGTGAACTTTGTTTTGGTTCTGGCTAAGTAATAGGCAAGCATTGAGGAGAAGATAATTAGGGCAGAAACACTAAAAACTGTAATTATTATGGAGTTAGTGAGTGATCTAAAAAAATTCATTTTCTGCATTGCTTGCTCAAAATTATCCCAAGATATTGACTTGGGATAAGCAAGCGGATTAGCCAAAATCTCCATCTTGGGCTTTAGAGCATTTAGAAAAACTAAAACGAATGGCAAGAAATAGGCAGTTGATAAAACTAATCCTGTTGCAAATGTTGCTTTTTTGGCAATTGAGTTGCCGCTAGCCAAATTTAGAGTTTTCAACTCTGCACCTCCATTCGCTTACTCACCGAGACCTGAACAAGAGCCGCAATAGCAACCATCGCAAACATAATCACAGCTTTAGATTGACCAGTCCCGAAGTTTCCAAATGCGAACGCGTCTTGGAAAATATGCATAGAGATGAGCTCAGTTGTTCGGAACGGCCCGCCACCAGTTAAAGCAACGTTTACGTCATAGGCCATAAATCCACCACGTAACGTTAAAAAGAGCGAAATAGTGAAGGCTTGGGCCATCAAGGGAACTTTGATTGCCAGCAATGTGCGTAGCGCTGAAGCACCATCTACACGGGCAGCTTCGATTACTTCCTGCTCAATGCTAATTAGGCCAGTTATGTAGATGATCATCATGTAGCCAGAGGATTGCCAAACGGTAACGATGATTAAGGCCCAAAATGCCGTATTGGTTTCGTTTAGCCATGAGCTTTGGAAAATAGACCAACCAAATTTGCTGGATATGGAAACTAGAGCGGTGTTAAAGATGAATTGCCAAATAACACCTAAAACGACACCGCCAATAAGGTTTGGAACAAAGAAGAAAGTTCTGAAAATATTTTTACTTCTCAATTTGGCAGTTACAAGTAGCGCTAGCCCAAATGCCACAGCATTGACTGCGAAGAGCGAGACCACCACAAACTTCAAAGTGAAAGTTAATGTTGCCCAAAATTCTGGATCCTGGAATGACTTAGCGTAATTGCCGACACCAATAAATTTTTCATACGAGAAGCCATCCCAATCGGTAAATGTTAAAAATAAACCTTCACCGAAAGGCACAGCAAGTACGATGAAGAAGATCGACAATGGAAGTGCGGCAAATAGGCCGAACTTCTTAAGCGATCTCTTGGTATTCATGCGACCAACCTTAAATTAGTTAATTCAGTGGGTAAATATTAGCGAGGTCATCCTGGTAATAAAACCCAGGATGACCTCGACTAAGTATTTATAACTTAGGACTAGTAAAGAATTACTTCTCTACTCCACGCCATGTTTTAACGGAGCCCTTCCAAGCAGCTTCCAACTCAGCAGCGTATTGCTTGCCGTTGATTTTTCCAGCCATCAACTTCTGGCCAGAGGCACCGTACTTATCTTGTCCACCTGCTGGGTAGTAGGTGTTGATCCATTCGATTGTCTTGCCGGCAGTTACGTATGAAGAAATTTCACGTGCCATGTTTGTCTTAGGCTGAATTGTGAAACCTTTGTAAACAGGAATGAAGTTCATTCCACCGTCTTCAACAGGTCCAGCAACGCGCTTTTGACCAGCAGGTGTTGTGTACAACCAGGTTAGGAAGTCAACTGCACCACGTCGTTGAGCAGAAGTTGATTGAACATTGTCAACCATGAAGTAACCAGGAACACCTACAGAAATTGAGTTATTTCCGTAAGCCTTTGCGTCATCACTGATTGGCAAAGGAATAATTCCGAAGTTTGATTTTGGTGAAGCTGTTAGCAAGTTTGGCTCTGCCCAGTTACCCATGAACCAGAAAGCAGCTTTACCGGCAGCAAGATCTGCAACAGACAAGTCATACTCAGTATCAGTGGTGTTTGGCTTAGCTTGGTTGTACTTATTCAATAGATCGAAAGTAGCTAGGTAGTTCTTGAACACTGGATCAGCATAAAGATCCTTTGTTCCATCTGCCAACGCATCTAGAACCTTTAGACGGCCTTCGTGTGTTGGAGCTGCGTTTGCGAAGAACTTGTTTGTGAAGTGTGCACCAAGTGACCACCAAATGCTTGAGAAGCGAACCGCACCGGTTCCTGAAGCTTCAACCTTCTTGAATGCTGCTTCAAGCTCAGAACGTGTTGTGATCTTCTTTGGATCAACACCAGCCTTGGCAAGAACTTCCTTGTTGTAAAGCAGACCAAATGCTTCAGCAGTTGATGGAACACCAACCTGCTTTCCGCCAATGTTTGCTGCTGCTAGAAGATCCTTTGAAACAAGTTGGGCTAATTTTTGGCCTTTCCAGTCCATGACCTTATCTGCCATGTCAGGAATCTCTTGAAGTGCGTACATGATTGTTGGAGCGTTCTTCGCTGCGTACATCGGTGTTACGTTTTGTAGGAATGTTAGCTTGCGATCGCCAGGGATCGACTTAACGAGATAGCACTTATTGTTTGTTTTGTTATATTCATCAACAGCTGCAAGAAACTGAGTCTGAATTTCAGGCTTGATAGTTCCGAGCATTGTTACTGTTGTTGGCTTCTTACAGGTTGCAGCTGTTGCAGAAGGCAACGCTACTGTTACTGAAAGAGCAACAGATGAAGCAAGGAGCCATACTCCCAGTTTCACTTTCTTCGACATGAAGTTTCCTTTCAAAAGGTGGCGCGCGGCACTTTGAGTGCGTTGCAGGTAGCGGAAAAAGTACTAGGCGGCCTTTCCCATTTAAAGCAAAAAATGGCGAAATCAGGTAACGCTTTGCCTAAGATTTTGACAACTTTTTACAGTTTTTTACAGTCTTTTGCGGAAGTACTCAGGCTCAAATAGTCACGAAACGATATCTACTAGGGATCCGGGTACAAGTTCGCGGGTAGTTCCTAGGGGTGGAAAAAGTGAAAGGCTGATGGTGCGTACGCCATCGGCTGTAAAAAGTTCAATCGAAGACTTGTCGACCAATACCTTGAGATGAATTTTGCCACTCGTGGGTTCGTAAGGAGCTTCGAAATCATTTATGAAAATAACTTTTCGATCTACGTTGTAGCCAACTTTGGCAAAGCCAGATAATTCAATAACTCCTGATTGTGGAATTTCTTCAAATATTTCATAAGTTGTATCACAAATCGGTTGCTGCGTTAAAACTAATTCGCCCTGGTAGCGAGCCAATCCCAAAACTCGAGGTACTGTCATCTGACAAGTCCATGAAGTTTCTGGGTGATCTTTAACGTCTAACCAATTAGCCATCCAGCCAATAAAGATTCGGCGACCACTTGGTTCACCGTTAAAAGTAACGCCAGCATAATTATCTTTTCCAAAGTCTAACCAGCGCGGTTCGCTCGTCGAATAACGAGGCGTAAAGTTCTGGCCATCAAAATCACCAACGAAATACTGAGTCCCAGATCCATAAAGACCGCCTGGGTTCAAGGAAACTAAGAGAACCCAAACTTCTTCACCATCCATTTCCAGTGGAAATAGATCAGGACATTCCCAGATGCCATCGGTTGCGGCAGCCGGACCGAAGTTACTTAAGTGTTGCCAGTTAATTAAATCCAATGATTTATAGAAAGAAATTTGTCGTTCCATCGGCTGAGCGACAGACATAATCCAATGATCGAGATATTTAAATACCTTGGGGTCTCGAAAGTCCTTCTTACCTTCATCCAAGACAGGGTTATTTTCAAACTTTTTGAAAGTGCGGCCATTATCTGAACTTCGCGCAATACATTGAGCCTGCCTGGTGTCTGTATGGCGAGTATAAAAAGCGACAATTTCTTCGCCATGACTAATCGCACTTCCTGAGAAAATCGCTCCATCTTCTCCTTCAGGGATTGCGACAGGTAATTCAGTCCAAGTCAATAAATCTTTTGAGACGGCATGCCCCCAGGACATGTGTCCCCACTTTGTTCCGTATGGATTATGTTGAAAAAATAGGTGATATTCGCCGTTATGCCAGAGCAGTCCGTTTGGGTCATTAATCCAATTTTTCGCCGGAGTGAAATGAAAGTTTGGACGGTATTCGCTATCTAAAGACACCGGCGAATCATAAATGATTAACATGGTGATTTTTAGGTGCTCAAGTATTTTTAAGTAACACTTTCGTTACGGAATTTACAGAAAAAGATTTACGAATCAAATTAGCCAGAATTATTTATTTAACGCAGCAGCAATTAAGTTGAAGTCAAATTTTAAAGCTTTACAGATTCGCCTAGTTTTCCTATAAAGTAATTTGATAACTGATTTGCTGGCTTTCCTTGTCCTGCATGTTGTCCTTCGAATGAACTTGTGCCGTCTTTGCCACAGATAGCGCGGATTACAGTAGCTCCACCTGGATGCTTGGTAATCCACTTAGTTAAGTCAAAAACGTTTCCATAAACAATGCTCCAGCAACTCGTTGCCGAATCATGCTTTTTAACTTCATCTAGAGTTAGTTTTGTAAGTGCAGCAGTGGCACTCGGAGTCGCCGACTTAGATGGAGTAGCACTTTGTGTTGCGCTCTGGGACGGAGTTGGTGTTGCACTGACTGATGCTATTGGTGTTGAGCTAACTGATGCTATTGGTGTTGAGCTAGCCGAAGGTTTAGGTGTTGAAGTTGTCTTGATTTCAGGACCTTTTTTCCAGATAAGTTTCGTGCCTGACTTAACACAGAGATACTTGATTTTATAAACAGTCTTAGAAGTTCCGGCTTTAGTGCATTTTGTGCCAACAATGGTGGCCGCTTCAGAAGGCATTGAGAGTGCAGACAAAAATAATGCTGTCAGAAGAACGCTCGAATATGCCTTGAAATTCATGACTTAAAAATAGCGTAGGAGTCTTTTACTCGCATATTCTTGCGCCTGTGAGAACTCTGTTAATCAATGGCTCAGTTTGGAGCAACTTTGGCCAGTTGAGTAATGCGCTCTTGATTGAAGATGGTCGAGTTAAGGCACTTGGCTCAGATGCGCTTTCAGGAAGCGTCGAGGAGACAATTGATTTAGCAGGTGCTTTTGTAATGCCAGCTTTTGCCGATGGGCACGCACACCCTTTATTTGCTGGGCGCGAATCACAGGGACCAAAAGTAAATGGTCTGCAGTCAGTGGCAGAGATTGTGGCTGAGGTAAAGAGATTTGCAGATGCTAATCCGAATTCGAGATGGATTATCGGTGGAGCATATGAAGCAGCCATCGTTGAGCGTGGTGACTTTGATGCCCACTGGCTAGATGTTGCTGTTATTGATCGCCCAGTTGTTTTACATGCTGTTGATCATCACACAATTTGGGTGAATAGCAAAGCACTCGAGATTGCTGGAATTACATCAATGACCAAAGATCCTGAAGGCGGCACTATTGCTAGGCGCGATGACGGATCGCCTCAAGGTACATTGCGTGAACCTGCTGCTATGGATTTAATTACCAAACTCGCACCAGAACGAACTTTGCAGGATGAACTAGATGCAATCACTTGGGCAAGTAATCAAAACTTAGCCGCTGGTGTTACCTGTTCAATGGATGCCTGGGTAGAAGACGGCATGACTGAGATTTATATTCAAGCAGCGAAGACAGGTCACCTAAAAGTAGATATGAATTTAACTTTTTTGGCACAACCTGAGAAATGGCGCAGCCGAGTTGATTACTACAACCAGATGCGTGCTCAAGTAGAAGCACTCCCGGTTGAATCTGGGCTTACCGCAAAGTCAGTGAAATTTATTTGCGACGGTGCTCTATCTGCTGGTACTGCCGCAATTCTTGAGCCATACCTGGATGACCCAAATAGCAAAGGGCTTTTAATCTGGAGTGATGCTGAAATAATTGAGGCCGCAAAAATCTTTGATAAAGCAGGCCTGCAACTACATATCCATGCAATTGGTGATGCGGCCGTGCGACAAGCTCTCGATGCGATCGAAGCTGTGATCGCGACTAATCCGAGTTGGGATCGTCGCCCTGTAATAACCCATGCGCAGTTGATTGATCCAATTGATTTACCTAGGTTTGCCGCACTTGGCGTAATCGCTAATTTCCAACCACTTTGGACATATTTAGATCCCATGAATAAAGAGTTAATTTTGCCGCGTATTGGTGAGACTAGAAATAACCACCAGTACCAACTGCGTAAAGTGATTGATTCAGGTGCGCGAATTAGCTTTGGTAGCGATTGGCCAATCACTGATTTCACGCCACTTGTGGCGCTGGCTGTGCCAGTTCATCGCCAATCCCCCGATCGGCAACCACCGCAAGGTTGGAGTATTGAGCAAGCGATTTCAATTGAGGAAGCCATGCATTTCTATACCGCAGCAGTTGCTCACCAATTGTTCCGTGAGACTGACTACGGCACTTTAGAATTGGGCAAGGTAGCTGATTTTATAGTCCTTGATCGAAGTCCGATCGAAACTACACCACATGAGGTCCGTGACATAAAAGTCTTAGCAACTTACCGAAAAGGTAAGAAAGTATTACTTAGCTAAATTCCAGAGCGCAAGAACAGCGAGTGCTGCTTCTTCGCCCTTGTTTCCAATTCCAAGACCGACATTTGAGCGCTCAACTGCTTGCTTCAAGTTGTTGCACATTAAGACACCAAAACCAACTGGCTTTGACTTCTCTAGCGACACCTGCATTACACCTGAAGTAACACCTTGGCAGATGTAATCAAAGTGTGCCGTATCGCCCCGCATTACTAAACCGAGAACTACGGCGCCATCGAATCCTTGATCTAGTTTTAATTGTGCGGCAAGTGGCAGTTCGAAGGAACCAGAAACCGTGAAGGTTTCGAATTCAACTTGTGCTGCTTTGAAAATTAACTCAGCACCAGCCGCCAAGTTGTCACATATCTCGGGGTGCCATTGCGCTGAAATAATGGCTACTTTCTTGCCTTTTAGCGCCTTTAGATTTAGTGATTCTAAAGTTGGTGATGTTCCGGCCATTAGATCTCCCCTAACATGTGCTTCATTTTATCCTTCTTGGTAAGCAAGTACGAGCGATTGAATTGATTTACAGCAGGTGCCACGGCAATTACGTTTACGGCTCTGCCACTTTTAATGATCGCATCGACTTTCGCTTGATTATTTGTTATCAAGTCAACAGCTTTGATCTCTAATTGATCGAGAATTGAAATTAAGTCTTGCCATTCACGAGCATCGTTCTCGTGACCTAGTTCAAGATTGGCTGCAACAGTGTCTAAACCTTCATCTTGCAAAAGATAAGCCTTGATCTTTTCACCTAACCCGATACCGCGTCCCTCTTGGCCGCGCAGGTAGAAGATGTAGCCCGAACCTTTTTGGGCAACCAGATCAAATGAACTCTTTAACTGCTCGCCGCAATCACAACGAAGTGAACCAAAGGCATCACCAGTTAAGCATTCCGAATGTGCTCTAATCAAAGTCGGCGAGTGTTCTTCGCTCATTTCAGGGTTTCCAAATTTCAAAACTGCGTGATCAACACCTGCATTGCCATTGAAGGTCGTAATCTGCCAGTTGCCACTTTCGAGCGGCAACTGAGCCCACTTGATTTCTTTGAGCGTGCTTAGCTCTTCGGGCAAGTTCTCAACTGCATACTTAGTTAAATCTTCAATCGTGATGACTGGGATATTAAATTCATCAGCGAAATCAAATAACTGCTGACCTTTCATTACAGTGCCATCGTCATTAACTAATTCAGACAAGACACCTGACTCACCCAGATTTGCTAGCTGACAGAGGGCTAAACCAGCTTCAGTATGACCGCTTCTGCCAGCAAGGCCAGCAGGGTGCGCAATTAACGGAAAAACATGGCCAGGACGAATGAAATCTGCGGCCATACTTGAACTCGCGGCCAACTGACGGACCGTATTGGCGCGTTCGGTCGCACTAATACCTGTTGTTAGGCCAGCTTTAGCATCGATCGAAACGGTAAATGCGGTTCGGCGTAGATCTTCGTTTTCTCTAACCATAATCGGCAAATTAAGTTCTTTGGCTCGCTTGGCACTAATTGCTGAGCAGATGATTCCTGATGTGTGTCGAATCAGAAATGCCATATCTTGGTCTGCAATTTTCGCTCCAGAGATAATCAAGTCACCTTCATTCTCACGATTCTCATCATCGATCACAATCAGGAATTTGCCCTGGGCAAAGATCTCTACCGCTTCAGCAATGTTCTTCATTGTTCTATCCATTTTGGTTATCTCTTTTAGTTAGTCGTTCAACATATTTGGCCAGAACATCAACTTCAATATTTACTAAATCGCCACCTTTTTTTGCTGACAAATTTGTCTTAGCCAGCGTCTCGGGAATGAGCCAGACGGTTATTTGGTTTAAATCATCGGATACTGAACCAACGGTTAATGAAACGCCATCGATACAGATTGAACCTTGCGGTACTACATATTTCATTAGTTCTGCAGGAAATTGAATATCCATCTGTAGCCATTTTTCGCCCGGCGCTAAATGAGCAATTGAGCCAGTGCCATCAATGTGTCCCTGCACGATATGGCCACCAAGACGCGAGCTAACCAGAGCGGCTCGTTCGAGATTAACTGCATCGCCTTTAGCCAGGTTCTGTAGCGAGGTTAATCTAAGAGTTTGGGTCATTACATCGACTGAAAAAGAATCGCTACCGATATTTGTAATGGTAAGACAGGTGCCATTTACCGAAACCGAATCACCGATATTCAATTGATCAGCAAATGGCACTGAATCAAAGGTAATCACGGCAGAGTCAGTTGCAAGTTCAATGCTTGATACATTGCCCAAGCTTTCAACTAAACCAGTAAACATTTAGATCCCCGCCTCTTTCGTCAAAGTGATTTTTAAGTCATTTCCGAATTGCGCCACATCTTTGATTACAAAGTCCATTTTTTCCTTGATATTGGTTACTCCCAGGTCGCCAATGAAGGAGTTTCCAGAACCGAGCAAGCTTGCCGCTTGAAAAATTATTAACTCATCAATTAGTCCTGCTTTAAGAAGTTCTGTACCTAATTTGCTACCTGATTCGACAAGTACTTGGTTGAAATCGCGCTCAGCACAAAGCTTTAATAGTTCAGAAAAGTCATGGCTGCGCAAGAAGATGGTTTCAGCTTTGTCATTGTGCAGATTGAAATCACTTGGGATCTCACTCAAGCCCATCACAATTCTTACCGGATTTGTCTCTCGTAACGTTCCTGCATCTTTCGGAATCAGATTTGGATTATCGGCTAGCGCTGTTGCGGTACCGATCAAGATTGCGCCGCTCTCAGAACGTAGCTGGCTAACTTCTGCGCGTGATTCGGGGCCGGTAATCCATTTTGAGCTACCATCAATTGCGGAAGTTCTACCATCAAGAGTTGTGGCTATTTTCCAGATGAAATAAGGGCAGTTATTTTTAATCTTACGTAGCCAAGCGCGATTGCTGTGAGCAATCTCGGTCAGTTCAGAGTTGAGCACAACATCAATTCCAGCTGCTGCTAGTGCTTTAGCACCACCACTTGCTAATTCATTTGGGTCACGCACCGCGTAAACAACTTTCGCAATGCCCGCCGAAATAATCGCTTCGGTACATGGACCAGTTTTTCCATGATGGTTACAAGGCTCTAGTGTTACAAATAACGTGGCACCTTTTGCTAATTGACCAGCTTGGCCTAGTGCGACAACTTCGGCATGCGGGCCACTCTTATGGAAACCTTCGCCAATTACATTGCCGGCAGCGTCGATAACTACTGCGCCAACAATTGGATTTGATCCGGTGAATCCTAAGCCAAGGCGCGCTAATTCATTTGCTCGCTTGAGCATTGAAATATCTAACTCGCTAATGTCGCACCTCCCTTAGAAATCTTTAGTTGCGATTTCCGGGGTGACTAATGCGCGAACAGAGTTTTACCTCTGAACGCCAAACCTAGGCAGGCATGGTTAGCCCACCTAAATAATGTTTCCTCTCATCCGGACTTTAACCGTCGGTCTTGGAATTACACCAAGTCCACCGAGCGCTGGATGCGTTCGGGTC
>Ga0214919_10008784_pt1 | contig 13188 bp, 17 predicted proteins | sample LL1503_MetaG_FD_177994 | JGI IMG/M metagenome (GOLD analysis project Ga0214919, IMG submission 177994) | Freshwater microbial communities from Lake Lanier, Atlanta, Georgia, United States - LL-1503 | ecosystem: Environmental > Aquatic > Freshwater > Lake | place: USA: Georgia | collected...
AGGGTCCCAGGGGCTCTGCTACAAGCTCCAGAGGCTCTGATACAGGCCCCAGAGGCTCTGATACAGGCCCCAGAGGCTCTGGTACAGGCCCCCAGAGGCTCTGGTACAAGCTCCAGAGGCTCTGGTACAAGCTCCAGAGGCTCTGGTACAAGCTCCAGAGGCTCTGGTACAAGCTCCAGAGGCTCTGGTACAGGCCCCCAGATAGTCCCCAGAGGCCCCCAGATAGTCCCCAGAGGCCCTCTGGATCTCTGACAGAGCAAAGAGACCCTCTGGACCCAGAGGACCCAGAGGCTAGAGGGCATAAATTAAAAAATAAAATTGAAGTCACTGTTGGGCTGTTCATACAGGTATAACTCGGCAAACACACACACATAACTCTTACTCACACTCTTAACTCTCAGTCTTACAAGATGAACACTGAGATTATTGCACAGATTGCCCGGATGGAGAAGGAGTTGAACAAGCTGAAGGGGATGGTCGGCATGCCAGCGGTGCAGGCGTCAACCCCCAAGAAGCGTGTGAAGAAGACTGTTGACCCAGATGCGCCAAAGAAGCCACTCAGCGACTGGAACTACTTCGTGCACAAGATCGTCGCGCCCGTCATCAAGGAGCTGTCTGAGACTGACCCGCGTGCCAAGGGCGTGCCGGTTCGTCTTCAGGTGGCACGCATTCTCAAGCAGGACGGCAAGATGGAGGAGACGGTTGCGCGCATCTTGGAGCTGGATGGCGAGGTGGACGCTGCAACGCGCGAAGAGATTGTGTCGGCGTTTGACAGCTGGAAGGTCGCGCCTCTTGAGCCGTACGCCATCAAGAAGCCCCGTGTGGACAGCACGGCGGCCTCCGTGGCATCTGCCGAGGCGGATGCGGATGCGGCCTCTGATACGAGCTCTGATTCGGACACGGACTCCGAAGAGGAGGCGCCGCCGCCTGCGCCCAAGGCCAAGGCCAAGGCAGAGCCCAAGGCCAAGGCAGAGGTCAAGCCCAAGGCAGAGGTCAAGCCCAAGGCCAAGGTCGTCAAAGAGGAAGCGGCGCCCGCGCCTGCGGCGCCCAAGCCCAAGGTCGTTGTTAAGAAGACTCCAAAGAAGGCCGCAGCTGCACCGGTCGTTGTGCCAGAGCCCGTGGCAGCGTCCGCGCCCGGCGCCCGCAACCCGGAGCTGGAGTTCACAGAGACGGTTGAGCTTGACGGCACGGTCTTCATCCACAACAAGCGCGGCGACATGATTGACGAGAACTGCAAGTTCGTCGGTCACTGGGACGGCAGCGCACTGGACCGCGACGCAGAGGAGCCCAGCGACATCACCCCCTACATCACCTAGGACACTTACACTCTTCCATAAAACCCATAAAACCCCATAAAAACTCATAAAAACCCCAAACAAAAACCTCTTTTTGTTTGGTTTTTACTGACAGCGCGCGCTGTAAAATTGAAGTGTGTCAACACACGTGTTCAAGTACACCAATCTTAGAATGAACCGTATTAATCGCACCCGCGTTATTGGACAGTGGCCTGCGTTGGCGCACTTGTGTGCTATGGAGGAGGAGGAGGGTGTGCGCGGCCCGAAGACAATCTCTGCCGAAGCGGCATTCTGGGCTCTTAGGAATGGCACCGCACTCAAGCCTGAGCCTGAACAGAAGCCTGAGTCTAAGCCTCCTACAACACCGCGCATTCGGCGTGTCGTAACAGAACCGGGCGCCCCTGTAAAGACTATCGCAGCACCCAAGCCGCAGCCCACGCCCAAGCCGCAGCCCATCCAGCAGAAAAATGCCAGACTGCGTGCCGCTCTTCTTCCCAATGCCCGTCTCGCTGTCCCCAAAGACATTGACTACACGGGCATGGAGGATTGGGCCGACGAGACCGCCATCCAGGAAGACTGCTATTCGGACTAAAGAGCTCACTAGCCGCTACCTATTTTTTACGTAAATTCGCAAGAAGTATCGGCAGATCGTTAAAGACCGCATCAAAGGATAGAAGACCACCCGCAAAGCTGATTATGATCTTATCTTCCACAGAAAGCCCCGTTATCTTGGTAAAGATCATCAAATAGTCCATAAAGAGACCAAGACTGATCTTAAAGACAATCTCAGTGATCAAATACGCATTAGAACTCATTGTTTCTTTGTTGAGCAAGATTAACAAGAACTGTAGAACAATGATGACCTTTAATGCAAAGAAGAGTGCATGTGTGACCTTCATACTCTACTTCTTCCCTAAGATAAACTCCTTCAGTCCATCTATCGCCTCCCCGCCATAGGGCTGTTTTTTACAGAGAGATAGATGAAAGCAGATGCTGCATTCTATATCGGTCCATTTGATATCGGCTGTTTCAGAGAACTTGACTGGATTCAAGAGATACTTCTCGGCCATAAAGACCTCCTTTCGGTCTTTCCAGAGTTTATAGGGGTTCGCAGGCGTGGCGTAGCGTTTACACGGGAAAATGCTGATCAACCAATCCATATACATCTTAATCGCCTCTTGTCCCTTTTCAGCAAAAATGGTGGAGTTCTGCAAGACCTTATAGGACTTATTAGAGAAGCCGATGGCGACTTTCTTATCCATCAGTTCTATGGGGTTTCTGAGCCATACAATGTCCAGATCTGAATAGATGCCACCCTCTTTATAGAGAATCTCCAGGCGAATGATATCTTTGAGATGGCTGACGGCTTTGGGTGCACCAATTCCATCTCCAATGTCCAGTGGTCTGTCTGGATCAAAAAGAACGCCGTTGATTTTGTTGGGGAACTTCCGTAGACGGGTTTCCACACCGGGTAGACGTGCACGTTTATCGTCAGTGTGCAGTACCACTTGACAAGAGGTGTTCTTCACCGCGGACAGAATACAGAATTTGAAGGTATCTGTTAATGATTCTCCAAGCGATATCCAGATGAAATGTATCACTGGGGGAATCATATACTGGCCATTTAGATTTTTATGTGGATGCTCCTAGCACAGCGGCAGGAGTGCTATCCACCTTAGTCAGCGCGTAATCAATAAGTTTGAGAACTTCGGGATCTTTGACCCAGCGATTCTGCCCTTTTGGAAGTATGGATTTGTCCAGGCCCGCCGCTGCCAACACCTCCTCTAGCGGTCCAAGAACATGGTGGTACTTCACCTTGTACGTATTCCAATGATGTCCAGAAGCGGCCCAGGGGTTTTCGTCAATCTTTTCGCCGAGCGGGCCGTTGTAGATGGTGAACCAGTGAAAGTCGCGTTTGATGATGGCACGACCACCAGATCCGACCACTTTGTTGTCGGCACCGATCTTGTAATCCAATTCGGGATCCTTCCCCACGGAATGACTGTGAGTATACTTTACGAAGTATGCTAGAGACATTTTATACGGAGGGTTATGTGTTGCAATTCTGATGCATGGTTTCAATTTTACCTGGACTGGCGCATGGAACGATCCTCCCGCAAATCACGTCCTAAACCTCCCTTACAACACTAGAAAAGAAATGCAATCCGGCCATGTAAAAATGCTAGAAGTCTTTGGATCCGATCTTACTGTCGTGAATGCCGCGCGCGTGTCATTTGCCAAAGAAACCGCAAATATTGGGCCGCGGGATGAGAATCTCATAAAGTATCTCGCCAATCACAATCATATCAGTCCCTTTTTCCATCCACAAATCCGTTTTCGGTTGAAGATGCCAATTTTCATTGCGCGAGAATGGTATCGCCACACAGTGGGATTCTCGCGTAATGAAGTTTCTCGGCGCTACGTGAACGATCCTCCCGAATGTTGGGTACCGAGTCCTGAAGATATCCGGGAACGTGATACGAACAAAAAACAGGGGTCCAAAGATACGGCCATTAAAGATGCCGAAGAAATCCATACAATTTTGAAGGAAACAACGACAATTCTGGAGGATGTATATGATAAACTCTTAGTTGCGGGTGTTGCACCAGAGATTGCCCGCGTAATTCTTCCTCAATCTATGTATACTGAATTCATTGAGACGGGATCTCTATACGGCTATGCGCGTCTATGTTCTCTGCGACAGGATCCTCAAGCGCAAAAAGAGATTCGTGATTACGCTAATGCGGTCTCAGAGGCGCTCAGCGCCGCATTTCCTTATTCTTGGGCTGCATTGACAGGATCTACTCCGAAAAGTTCATATCCATAACGGAATCAAACATCTCCGCAAAGGTATTTTGGAAATCCTGGCAGCAGAAGGTATCAACTGGCATAGCGAGAACAGGGTACATGGGGAACTGCACCTGAATGTCATTGTACCTGTCAATAAGATCGTACTTGAGAGACTTGACGAGTGTCTCAAGATAGCGGCAAACACCATCGTAATCGGTGTCAATCTTCCACTTCCTCTTACTATCTAGATCACGGTAGTGGATGCAGTAGGAGTCATAATTCGTGGGGTAGATGGAGATATTCTCATCTTCCTGAGGATTCTCCGTGCGAGTAAGAATAATGGTGAACTTCAGGTGACCGGTCATTTGCAACTACCTTTCCTGGCCGCGGCCGACCGAGTCAATTTTCCCCCTGCCCCGCTTTGGGCCACATGCTGATAACCGCCTTGATGAGAGCAAGATCGCACTCTGAAACGTGACTCATGAGGTGAGTCTGGGCATCAGGAATCGCATCATGTTCCAGAAAGAACATATAGTCCTCTAGCTCTTGTTTGATGTAGGGGAAATCGTTCGGCAAGGCTGCGACGTCATAACCGTGATCTAGTATGTTAAGGACGTTATTGAGAGCAGTCATGCGGACCCTAATCTCGCGGTACTCGCTGACCTGCACTTCATTAGTGAGATCCTCAATGTCTAGTGCATCTTCGCGAAGAATCTCAAACTGGTTATCTAACCACCGGCTGAGCCAGCGCCCGAGGGTACGACCAGTTTCATCTTCAAAATATGCAATCTGATCATTATTGAAAGCCATTTTCTACTGGAACCCAGTTCGGTGACACTGCTTTCAATTTTTACTAACTGGGCCTGAACTATGTATCGGGACAAGCCGAACTCGGAGGCCTGAACAGCGCCACGACGCGTCGTATGAGTTCGGGTTCATCTTCACGTTTCCCCTTACATTTAAGACGAAATTGGAAACGATCTTGTGGTCCAATTACAAGTTTATCTTTCATCTTTTCAAAATCTGCCAAAGACGAAATATCATTTCTCATATGGGGTATCAACCCTATTTTACAGCTTCCGAGAAAACGCCCAATATTTATATCATCTACCCAGGCTCTCTCATACAATTTCTCTTTGTTATTAATCAAGATATAGGCGACGTCGTTGCTCATGATAATTCCTGCGCCACTCACAAAGCCGCTCCCGCCGGCATAGCCAATATAGCCAGCATAATGCCCTTGTTTCTTGGCTTTTGCAAAATAGGGGATCAGTAGATCAAATCTCCAATATGTGGACAGATTTGTACGAATTATGAAATCGTACTCCATTTTCTGTAGCAAATATTCCAGGCCGTCTATAGTTTTATGTAGAATTCCTAGACCGGATTCCACACCAGGTAAAAGGAGTGTCTCTCCACTCAGGGTAATCTCTGTAACCGCCGAAGAATATTCTAGAAACACCCGATCAAACCCTTCAGGAAGAGTCTGTTTCTGTAAGACCTCTTTATTTTGCCAGTAGACCGGATGTGTATTTGACGATATTATGGCAATAAGTATTCTCATTCTAGTATAGCTATGAAATTACCAAAGTATTTATTCCCATTCGCGGGAAAAAAGAAACTATCAGGAACCGAGATGGCAATGCATTTGGCAGTCTACGGTGCGCTTATTTGGATTGTTTTGCGTAGTTTGCGTATACATAAGAAAGAAAATTTTATTGCACCAGTCCCCATTGTTATAGCATCTAGATCATACGCAAATATGAGTGCTGGTTCATTTCTATTGACACAATATACAGATACATTATTTAGAGTATATGGAGAATCATTTAGAAATTATATAACACCTGTTGGAGCACTGTATCAAATTAATATATCTAATGGCACTATTGCAACAACTCCAATTAAAATAAGCAGTATATTAACATATAAAACAAACACACCTCCATTATATTCACCAAATGAAGATGCGGGAACAGCATTCGTACCTCCCTCAAATATAGGTTTCTATTTATATCCTATGAAATATACTATTACATTTGCAGATCCTACAATCCCAGTGATAGTATTAGATCGTTCAAATTGGCGGGAATTAGACAATTATCATATTAATGCTATAGGATTTTATCCTAGAAGTAAGACTTATAATAATGTATGGCTTGATACTATAACAATGAATGATGGAACAAAAATTCCTGTTGTATTAGATCTAATATATAATTCAAGCGACTTACCAGTGGAAGATTTCACTAAAAAGACTCCATCAGTAATACCTTCTAGCACTCCTTTACCGGATCCGTCAACGTTGCCTAAAGTAGACTATAGCAGTGAAAATAATATTCAACCACCACTTGAGATAGATACAACAATTTCTGCAAATAGATATTTTACACCACCTAATGCTATGAATTTTGCTCCATCTTATAATAGAGTGCCTTATACAGGATATAGTGACCCTTCAACATGGGACGCGCCACATAACCCGCTCCCAATAAATGTAGAACCTGTTATTCCACCTGTGACAAAGGAGGGGGTAGATACAACAGGAACAAGTACAACAGAAGGTGGCATAAGCTTAAATGCAAAAGATCCAGAACCATCTTATCTTGTACCCGTTTTAGAGGGCCTGGCTATAGGAGTTGGTATACCATTCTTGATATATGGTATATACTATTTCACTATCCCACGTGCTCCAGTCAAAGCCACTATAAAAAATGTTATACCATTATAGCTATGACACTACCAAAGTATTTATTCCCATTCGCGGGAAAGAAGAAACTATCAGGAACCGACGTGGCAATGCATTTGGCAGTGTACGGTGCGCTTATTTGGATTGTTTTGCGGGCCTCTCATAAAAAGGATGGATTTCAGAGTCAAGGTGCTCCACCTATGTTTATTATGAGTTATAATTACATGTTTGCTAACATGGGTGATACATTAAATACTAATATGTATATATTACTAACATGGTATAATAACGACACTGTGACTGGATATGTTATGGGAGAGTACTCAGGAACTCAAACAGGTAATATATATCAAATCTATACAATTGATACAAATACTGCTAAAATAGCTACACAACCTCTTTTAATAAATAGATTGGCACTTTTTAAGGCAGAAGAGCCACAATACGCCTCATATTCTACACCAATACCTACAGTAGGTTCTTATCTAACATGTGCTAAATATTCTGTAAAATTTACTACTCAAACCCCTGTCATGCTAGGGAGCAGTGGTGTTCTCCCAATAGTTGGAAACACATATACAGATATATGGATGGATACTGTAACATTATCTGATGGGACGAAGATACCAGTTATTCTAAAATCAATAAATCAAAATCCAACGAACGGCAGCATAGTCCCGGTGACAAAGCCTAAAACAACTCCACCAACAACAACAGCTATAGCTCCAGCAGAAACGCCAAGCATAAATAATACACCTTCAGGTAATAATCCAATTACAAATTTGCCGCCTACTACTCCAGAACAAGATGCTAGACTGAAAGAATCAATGATCGCTAACGAGACTGCTGCTGCCGCAGGGCCCGTACCTGTGCTGACGCCAGGTACGACTGGCACGAGCGGTGCCGCAATAATTAACATTCCAGAACTGTCAACAACTACAAAGGTCCTAATAGGTATATTAATGATAGGACTCATTGGATTCAGCATGTGGATGTCCTATATGAATGTACAAAAACAATTAATATTGGCAAGAGGTGCTGCTTCTGGTAGCACTGCAGCCGCGGGAGTTCTTGGAGCTCAAGCACTAGGATCAACAGCTGTAGGTATATGGGGCAAAAGATAATAAGAAACTATCTGAATAGCTGTCAAAGCTACATAAACCCCCCACTCAAATGACAAAGAGAATGTATCAACGAGTTGCCCTAATCACTGGTGCACGTAGTGGAATCGGTCACGCAATCGCCCGTCAGTTCTTACTAGAGGGTTGGCTCGTCGCCGTCACTGGCCGAAACAATGCCACACTCCGCGCAGCATATCTGGATATTCCAGATAATGAAATTCTCTATATCGCCGCCGACGCCACAAACGTGGATCATTGTGCAATAGTCCTAGAGGCCGTTCTCCATCGTTTCGGTCATCTAGATTGTCTAGTCAACAATGTCGGTGGCGGCGCCCTAAACCAGACTCTGTTGAAAACAACCCCTGCCGAATTTGCCGCCAGTAACGCGCTTAATCTCAGCTCCGTATTTTTCATGACACAGGTCGCTATCCCTGCACTCACACAGAGTGAGGGTTCTATTGTAAATATGTCATCTGTTCTCGCTACACGCCCCGTCCCCGGTCTAGCACCGTACTGTTTACACAAGGCCGCCGTGGAGATGCTCACCCGGTCTGCAGCAATGGAACTCGCCCCGCGACACATTCGGGTAAACTGCATTGCGCCCTCCGTGACAGAGACCGACTTCCACACGAATGCCGGCATGACAAATGACGCCGCCGCCAAATATTATTCAGATTCTGCCTCAGCCCATCCTCTAGGCCGCATTGGCCAGTCACCTGATATTGCCACTGTCACAACATTTCTCGCCGACAGCACTAAATCAGGATTTGTGACAGGTACCATCATACCCGTTGATGGAGGCCGTCTGATGACAATGTCTACTGCATCAGGTATGGCTACCAATAAAAATTAATACTAACACTCAATAGTATGATAAATATAATAATCACGGTTGCTATATTTATCATTGTGTATATGACATATTCAAAATGCATAGATGGCTTTGAGGCCACGAGTCAGCGCTGGGCCGTTCTCCAATATGATAATCGGCTACTTGACAACAACTTTGACGAGTTGGTGAGACGTAACCGAGCCTATGCAAAACGGCACGGATATGAATACATCTATAAAAAGACCGGCTATGACTATATAACACCCTATTGGGCGAAAGTGAAAATCACCAATGAATTGATGCGAGAACAAATTCCAGGAACAAATACGAAACGATACAAGGGTGTTATGTGGTTGGATACTGACGCGGTAATTATAGACCATAAGAAGACTCTGGATGAATTCTTTAAAGAGGGCAAATCCTTCGTGACATGCCCTGATCCACCATGGTTCAATAGCCCATTTAATGCAGGTATATGGATCGTAAAAAATGACAAGGTCGGCCGAGAAATCATAAGTGAATGGATGGGCAAATATGATTCTACAAAGTGGTTCTTAGAAAATGGTAAATGGAAAACGCATGGTATCTGGTCGGGTGTGGATTATGAACAGGGCGCATTCTCAAAATATATTCTTTCCAAATACAGAAGATATATTGATATACTTCCTTGGTACTTCTTTCAGGCTAAATCTGACGATCGTTCTCTACATACATTCACAATCCATTTTGCTGCAACTTTGAAACAGTACATACCGGATTTCTTGCGGACGCACCCGTTTCGCGAATAACACCCCCAAATTTTTTTCGACCTCTATGCCCCCAAGCCCACCAACACCTTTTACGTTCGTCCCAACTCCTTCACCCAACTCACCGCCACATGGGGTGCTAATATCTTCCCAGATTCCCGTACAATCTTCATCACATTTGGGTCATCATCCAAGAGTTCTGCAAGATCCTCTGCATCTGTCACTACAAAACAGTTCTTGCCGTCTACAAAGGGTGTTGCATGACCCTCTATCCATTTTGCGTTGAGAATAAGACAGCACTTTTGATAAATGGCTTCCAAAAATGTGTATTGCGAGCCACCCCCGTCATGTTTAATAACGCTCATATCCACCACATACTTTGCATCTTTAAGAATATTTGAGAGTTCATCAAATGACTTTTCAAATTGTCCTCTGTAGTATTTCTTGAATGGGTAGTCTTTGAGTTTGAAAAAGACGTATTGGCGATTGATGGCGCCGTAGATTTCCACCGCTGCCTCCGCCGGCAACTTTTTGTTCGCATCCAGAATAATATCGGTATGTTTATCAAAATCCACCCGAGAAATAGAGACGGATCGCTGAGGATTCTTATCCTTCTCAAAAGGATATTCAAAGAAGGGGTGTAAGATAAACTTGCTCTTTACTTTGTATGTATCTGCCAGAAACTTCTTAACAGATTCTCTGATGGTGATAACTTTGAAACGTGCCAAGTTTCGCAAAACGGGCTCGGCGGCTTTGGATTTCACTTCGGTCGGGTCATGAATGACTATATATGTACCGTCGGGGAACTTGTCCAGATATTCATAATAAGTCTTATCAATGGCTGTGATCAGAAATTTTCCCGAAAGACTCTTAAGATCCCCTATAGCAAGATTATGGTAGTTGACACCGTAGCCAAAGTCTCGTGCCTTTTCCTCTGAGCGGTTGCCGATTCTGTAAAGTGGTAGTTCATGTTTCAGAGAAAGATGTGCAGTAAAAGATACCCAACCACCATATATAGGCCGAGCCATATAGAATAGATGTATCATTCTATTCTATCTAACTTATAAAAGCATTAGACCCCTCTTTAAAGTTTCTTAACAAAGACTTGGGAATCACGAATTCCCATATTAACAATGCGTTTATAGTAGCCATTTAGAAATGCGTCAATTCCTCTTTGAGTAAGATCGGGTCCTCCCCAGCCATAATCATCAAAAATGAGAAACCCACCTCGTTTCAGCTTTCTAAAAGAGAGAACTGCATCCTCTAGAACATATTCAGGTTCGTGATTTCCATCAATATAGATTATATCAAATGATTCATCTTCTAAAGTAAGAATCTCTTTATTTGAAAACCCCCTATGAATGACAATCTTATCACGAATACTCTCAATATTTTTCAGGAATTTTCCATAAATAACATCTTGTTGTCCTTTGTATTCTGGATATTCATCATAGTCTATCCACGGATCAATACAGTGTAGTCTACTACCAGGATGTGCACCATAAGTCTTTGCAACAGATATAAGATTTGCACCATAAAATGCACCAATTTCCAGATATTTTATAGGTTTATTAGAGAATTCATTCACTGCTAGATGATGAAACCAATTATTTGCCAGACGATATGCAACACCATCAAATTTGTCAACCATTATAATATACAAACGATAATAATGGTTTGCCGTAGCCGCATCTATGGCATTATAGGATGATCTGATTCAGTGATTGTATAGTAAAAATACTTCTCCATATTTATACTACTATATAGAAGTACATCACGATTATTCACATTATTATATACAAACCGTTTTCCTAAATGTATAGTGGGCGTATCTATGAATGCATGGTTTACTTTGAAAGATTTAGGAGATAATGGGTTCGTGTGTTGCCATTCATATTCAATTGTCTGCATTTTTGTCATAGATTGTATATGTTTATAGACTTCGTATCCTTTTTCTATAGCATTTTTACGAATAAGACATATATTACATTGACCATTATTACATAGCCATATGACATCTTTATTTGTTTTATCATATGTATCTATAAGATCCTGTGTGAGTTTTGCGCTATTATTTATAAACTTGCAGGTGTCGTGAATAAATAAAAACCAAGAGTCTTTTGGTACAATATTGTTTAAAAGCAATAAATGCACACCAACCCAATTACCGTAATCATGTAGATTCTGTTTTATTGTTACTTCAATATGACCATTCTGAAAGATTTTATATGAATTTTTTTCTTCATTTTGGTATATAAGTATATATTTCCATTCTTTTGGTAAAGAAGATAATAGAACGTCAAGAGCTTGTTTATATTTTTTTATAGTTGTAATAGACACATAAAATGTCATTATATCAATATCTTATGATACATCTTTATATACTCCTGTAAAAAATATGAAGCTATAGTAAGATGAAGACTCGTAAAAGAGGATTATTTGACGATTCTAAAGATGCCGCCAAACATCCTATGATACATTATGGAACGGCCAAAGGGGCATGTAATTCTATTAAGCGTATCCGCGGTAAACCGCGAGCGAGACAACTGGCAACCCGGATGTATTACAGAGCCAAGTACCACAAGTACCAGACGAAGGGTATGCGTAACGCGATGAAAGTGTGGGGGCGATATCTGAAGACGTTTAAACAGAGGGGTGGTAATTATATGGCTAAATATACTCCTCCCAGTAATGTTCACGACGATGGTACGAAGGCTATGGTGATAGTGGAACCTCGTGAGCATGCGCGTTTGAAAGATATTATAGCCAATTTTGACAAGAATATGCCGAAAGAATGGGATCTTTACCTCTTTTACGGAAATGGGCATGGCGAACATGCAAAAGAGGTGACAAAGAGTATTGGTCGTAAAGTATATTTGAAAGAGTTAGATACAAATAACTTAGATGCAGATGAGTACAACGAGTTGTTTAAGAAGAAAGAGTTCTGGGACAAAGTTGATGCAGAAACAATTCTGGTGTTTCAGACAGATGGAGCTATATGTTCAAACTCTACATTCAAAATTGATCAGTTTTTGAAATATGACTATATTGGATGTTCGTATGGTAAAGATATTGTGGGTATTAAGAAAGGTGTTTGGGGTCCTCATAATATGTATGGTGTTGGTGGAGTGAGTTTACGAAAGAAGTCATTTATGCAAAAGTGTATAGCAGATAATCCGACGGTTCCAGCCAAGTTTCCAGAGGATGTCTTTTACAGTGATTGTGTGGCATATTCTCAAAATAAACCAGAATCTGGCGATATTCTAAGCCAATTCTGTAGCCAAATCAAATATGAATACGACAGTCTGTTTGTTCACAAGTTAGATTCAATGCAGAAGAACAGAACAGAGTTTTTACAATATTGTCCAGAGAGCGCTTTGACAAGAAGAACTTATAGATAACACTATATGTTACGTAATGATCTTACAAAAAGAACAGTACAATCTTCTTTATATTGAGTAATCTCAAGGCGCGCCTTCGGCGCGCGGCCGGCCCCCTTGTGGGGCCGGCCTCTTTTGGTACATTTTTTCGTCACAATAGCGTCATGTGAAATCACATTGAAACATAGTTTCAATATTGGAGTTTTACTCCAATGTGATTTCTACTGAATATTGCCGAAATAAATTTACAAATCGGAATATTTATGATATGTAAATAAGGTATAATATAAAATTATGAAGAGTAAAGAGTGTTGTGCACTTTATGACGGGCAAAA
>Ga0214919_10008785_pt1 | contig 13186 bp, 14 predicted proteins | sample LL1503_MetaG_FD_177994 | JGI IMG/M metagenome (GOLD analysis project Ga0214919, IMG submission 177994) | Freshwater microbial communities from Lake Lanier, Atlanta, Georgia, United States - LL-1503 | ecosystem: Environmental > Aquatic > Freshwater > Lake | place: USA: Georgia | collected...
CGTCATTTGTTAAATATTGTTTCCAGTTATCTAGATGATGTAATGACATTTTATATGTAATAAAGATTCATCTTTAATATATTTTCATATATAAAATGGGCGTTTTAAATGAGAAAAGGTGTAAAAGCGAGTTTGTAAGCGAGTTGCAGCTATATTGTTGGCACTGTGTCACAGAGTGACACCCACCCTATTTTAACGCGTTGCGCGTAAGTTATACTAATAACTGGGTTTCAAAGTACGCAAAATATAGGGTTCTATATAGAGACAAAGGGTAAAAAGAAATGAGTGACAAAACGGGTAAATGAGTGACAAACTGAAGTAGTGTATACTGTATACCGGCGTCCAACGGCGTCCTACCGAGTTAATACCGAGTTAATACCGGTTTAATACCGGTTTATACCGGCGTCCAATGGCGCCCAAATAAGGGCATTCAAGAAATGAGTGACAAAACGGGGAAATGAGTATCAAAAAAAAAGACACTTTAATTACTTATACAACGCAACACAACAACAAAACAACACAACTATATTTTTATATTTTTAATAATTACTATAGGCTAATTGGTGAGAACGCAAAGTAACATACTGGCTGTTATTATATGCGTTATTGTACATAACTTCCTCCTCAGCATCCATATCAGCAAGAATAAGATCCTGAAGCTCTTTTAATTCAGATGGACGATGGTTTGTATCCTTTTCAAAATAAGCAGGAGGAAACGATGTGCTATAGTTAAGCATAAACCCGTTGTTAGTATTGACTTCAACTAGCCACCAATCTTCACTAGAATGGACCAATCGGGTTTCCTTATTCATATCTTTGAGTCTCTGAAGGAAATTATATGCTACTTCTGTATCACACCAACTGCCAATGTTAACATAAGCCATTTGGAGAAACTCCGTATTTGTGGGATACGGAAATAAGGTAATACTGCTTACTTGAGCGATACCCTGAGCCCAAAACACATTAGCAATATACTCAGCGGTATAACACATTTCAACACAGGGAATAACTAAACTGGTAATGGTAGACATTTTGATTTAACAATTGATTACGTATATGATTTACATATGACTAATTAATTGAAATACTTTTCAATTTTTTTTATATATACAGGGTAACCCAATACCTAAAAATAATTTGCCGCTAATTATAGGTCTATACTTTTGACTCTTTTATAACCCAATGAACTAACAAAAATGCAACATATTCTCTTTAAGTTCAAAATTCAATAATATATATAAAAGTGAAAAGTAGAATCAAAAGTCCCAGGGGTTTTGAAAAATGGACATTTTAAAAATGTCCAAAAACGAAAAGCTGAAAAAAGTTTTGAAAAAGATCACTTTTTTGGGTGTTTTAGACCATAATGGTCTCATTTGCAGAAATAATGAGTTTCAAACTGTGATGCTAATTTTTCATCTTTTTTTGCAAAAAGCATTTAGAAATTATTTCTTTTAACAATATATGGCGACAAAAGGGGACAAAAATCTGCTAAATTCTGCTCCAAAATTTTACTGCGAAAATTGTGACTATGGAACGTCTAAGAAAAGTAGCTACGATACACATTTGGCAAGTGATAAGCATAAAATGGTTACAAAAAGGTTACAAATGGGACAAAAATCAGCCGAAATTCTGCCCGACACATCTGGCACCTTTATATGCTCTTGTGGCAAAAAATATCAACACAGACAAGGGCTATGGAGACATAAAAAGACTTGCTGCATTATTTCCTGTAAAGAAGACTTAAATGATTCAGCAAAACAACAGCAATTAATTGAATATTTGTTAAAGGAGAATTCTGAGTTTAAACACCTTATGATAGACCAGCATAAACAAATTTTAGAAATAGCTAAGAATTCCGGCAACAATCATCATAATACAAACAATAGTCATAACACAACTAACAATAACAATAATTTTAATCTTAATTTCTTTTTAAACGAAAAGTGTAAAAATGCTATGAATATTATGGATTTTGTTGCTCAGTTACAGGTAGGGATAAAGGACCTTGAAGATACTGGGAGGCTTGGGTTTGCTGAAGGCATTTCCAAAATAATTATTAATGGATTAAAACACATGGATATTAGTGATAGGCCTATTCATTGTTCTGATTCCAAAAGAGAAGTTGTTTATATTAAAGATAAGGATCAATGGAATAAAGAGACTGAAGAAAAAACTATTTTAACAACTGCCATCAAACATGTGGCTCATAAAAATATGAAACAGATTACTGAATGGACAAAGGATCATCCAGAATTTAATGACTCTACATCTAAACAAAATGACAAATATTTAAAGATTGTTTGTGAAGCTATGTCTGGTTCTTCTCAAGAAGAAACTAACAAAAATTACAATAAAATTATTAAGAATATTGTTAAGGAGACTATCATTGATAAGGATGTTGTTTGTGAGCCATAAGTAGTGTGTATTCAGTATACTGTGTATACTGTGTATACTGTGTATACTGTGTATACTGTGTATAATGGGTACACTGTAATTAAAGGGTATACTGTGTATAATGGGTACACTATAATTAAAGGGTACACTGTGTATAATGGGTATACAGTAACTAAAGGGCAATTTTGATACCATATATGATGTATAGGGCATCAAAGAAATGAGTGATGAAATCGAGAAATGAGTGACAATATAGAGAAATGAGTGACAGCATTGTGTAAACGACCATGTACAAAACTAGCCGTTAGAATAGATCCGTTGAATAGATCCGTTGAATAGATCCGTTGAATAGATCCGTTGAATAGATCCGTTACAAATCCGTTACAAATCCGTTACCAATAACCGTCAAATATCCGTTACAAATCCGTTACCAATAACCGTCAAATATCCGTTACAAATCCGTTACAATAAGTATTTGAATAACCGTCAAATATCCGTTACCAATCAGTTTCGCATTTCATACATGGGAAAAAAAGGGATGTCTACCCTTTTTAAATAGCTACTGATTAATTTATTAAAACAACACAACAACACAACAACACAACAACACAACAACACAACAACACAACTATTTTTTTAAATATATTCTTCCTCCTCTTCCTCCTCTTCCTCTTCTTCTTCTGGAAGATCCTCGATTTTCTTGGTTACTGGATTCCAAAGTCCCACTTCTTCTTTAGTACTGGGATCATAAAGGATGTTAGCGCTTGACTTCAGATATTGTTTTCCCGAGATCTGGATACGAGTCACAGTTGTCTTCTTAGGAGCTTCTACTGGAGCAACTTCTTGAGCAACTGGTTCTTGAGGAGCTGGAGCAACTGGTTCTTGAGGAGATTCTACTGGCTTTTCTGCTGTTTTCTTGCTTTTCTTTGTTTCTTTAGCTTTCTCCTCCGCTTTAGCAGCTTTCTCAGCTTTGCGTTTTGCTTCGCGTTCCTCTTTTTTTTTCTCCATCTCAGCCTTGTGTTCTGCTTCACGCTCTAGTCTTTTCTTTTCTAGATCAGCTTTACGAGCCTCTTTTTTTATCTCGACCTCAGCCTTGTGTGCTGCTTCACGCTCTGCCTTTTTCTCTAGACGTTCCTTTTCCAAAGCCTCTTTTTTCGCTGCCTTTTCTTCTTCGGACAGTTTTGCTTTCTTAGCAGCTTTTACTGGTTTCTCTTCGGATTCCTCGACTTCCTCGGGTTCCTCAGTTACTTCCTCGTCACTATCGAGACCCAGTTTTTTAAACAAATCATTCACATTTTCTGCTTCAACTGCTCCCCCTATTTTCTTAGGACGACCGCGGCTAATAGGGGATTTCTTTGCTTTCTCGATTACAACCAAGTGTTCTGATGGGATTTCTAAGCCTTGTTTTTCCGCTTCAGCAATTGCTTGCTCCTCGGTTAATTTCAGCTTAGTTAGGACCTTCAGATACGATACTGGGCTGCGTCCCTTGGGATCTTTGAAATCGTATAAACCAGTGTTTAAACGGGCTTCTACAGTTCCGCAATCTGGGCATCCAGAAGCATTTTTATCCGCTTCGCTCTGGCATCCTTTGCAGAAAGTCCCATTTTCCATACGAGACTTTAAGCATTGAGTGAATAGACCGCGGTTAAATGCTAATCCCTGGCATCCTGAGTTATTTACCAGTTCAGATACGAAAGGCAATGGGAATACGGGTTTTTTTGCTTCTTTGGCTTTCTTTTCCTTAGGGACAGATACTGATTTCCTACTCATCTTTTTCTTCAGTAGGGTTAAGTTCTCCAGTCCCAGTTCTCTGATCGCCTCTTCTGCGTTAAAACCGTATTTTAAACCGCATTCCGCTATGCATCTGCTTGCCAGTTCCTTTGACACATTCTCCAATGTTTTTGTCAACAACTCTGTCACTGATACTGATGCGTTAAAACTTGTTGCGTTAAATACTACTGACATTCTCTTACTTTTACTTTTACGTTGATTTGCTTTTAAGCTTTACTTTATTTCTTTTTTACCTTCCTTCTTACCATCTTCCTTTTTTTCAATTTTTTTTTTTTTACACTCTTTTTTACACATACTTAATATTTATTTTTTTGCGGGGACACCCCGCACGCCCCTATCCAAAATAATTAAAGGCTCGTTTATTAGAATACACGTGTACTCACATATGCTTCAATAATTAAATGTTTAGTATTTTAATTAATTTTTAGTCATATCATTTTTAATAAGAAATAAAAAAAATTGAAATACTTTTATGACTCATATCAATAAGTAAATAATTAACAGTAATCAAAGTTTTAAAAGCAAAGCAATTAAAAGATGAGTTCTATTTTCAGTATCTACATTCCTCGTATTAACAATACCGTAACTGATGAATATATTAATTATGTATTTTGTCAGGAAAGAATCGGTAGCGTTGTAAGAGTAGACTTTACTTCTGTAGGGCAGAAACCTGGTTTTGTAGAAAAGACAGACGATGTAGTAAAATGTGCATTTGTTTATTTATTCCTTTACAATACACCGGAATCAGTAAGTTTTAAGAATAAAGTTGGAGAAGGTAATGGTCACCGTGTTTATTTAAATGGGCCAGAAAAGGCATATTGGATTGTATTGCCGAACAAAAATCCTATTCAGTTTACAATGATGAATAACTCTCAAATAGTGGATAACTGTCGTTATTTGGAGAAACAGATCGAGACACAGTCGAAGAAGATTGAAGAACAAGACGAGACCATTAAGAGGCTTGAGGAAAAGTTGGACGGCGTTCAACAGTCTGTTTATCAGTTGATTGGTGGATTATTTAATCACGGAAATCAAAGAAATATATTAGAAGAACATATCAATTGCTTATTTCCAGGAACCACTCACGAATATACAGGAGATGCATTGTCTGAAAAAAACAAGTGGACTGTTTATCCAACAACTCGCCAGGGAGACGAATGCGAGAGTCGTATTGAAGCATTGGAGAAACAACTTCAAGATATGTTGAAATACGACTGTAATGAACAATCACAGCATTACGAAGAAGAAATTTATGAGGATCATTATGATGAAGCAGAGCTTTCACACAGATGTAATATTAATTATATCTATAAGACGATTCCTTCATTCAGTAGGCATTGTACTATGCCTAATTCAATTGATGATGCTTCTTCAACTCATTCTAGTATTAGTATGCCCGACTTATTTGATGTAACATCAGATGATTCAGGAGAAAGAATTAGGAACAGCTATGAGCTGTGCGGAAATGAATAAATAAAAATAAAAATTAAAGTGGTGTGTTGCGTTGTTGTGTTGCGTTGTTGTGTTGCGTTGTTGTATTGCGTTGTTGTATTGCGTTGTTGTGTTGCGTTGTTGTGTTGAAATAATCTAACTAATCCCTTTTTTTGTATGGAAGGCAAAAGTGTCGGATTTCGGTCTTTAAGTCCTTTTTTAATATATTTAATTTACGAACTTAAAGAAAAAAACATCCCTGTAATTAAAATTGAAACAGCCATCTTTATATTTAATTTATGTATACTTATTTAAAACCTATAAACGCAATAATAAAATGAATACAAATGCTGATCAAAATAGAATTAAAGAATTGGAACATATAATAAGAACAATGAATCAAGAAATGACTTATATACAATCAATAAACGACACATATGAGGAACTGATATCTAATGCACAAGAAGTGTTATTAGAGGCACGCAATGAATACAATATTAGTAATGAAATATTAAAAAAAACACAAAAAGAAAATGAGAAACTAAGGCGTCGTATTGTTTACTTAAATATTGAATTATCTAAAAAGGAAAATGAATGTGAGAATATTAATACCGAATTATGTGAAGAAAAAAGAGTTCTATCCTTTATAGAAGAACAAACAAATGAAATGAGAAATATGATTAATAATGCTTCTAATAATAAAAAAGGTAAACTAACAATTGAAGAACTAATTTAATTTGTTAGTATGGGTAATCATTATATATCTTAAAAAATTGAATTGACTTATATACATTATTTTTTTAATACCAAAAAGCATAAAATAAATGGGTATTAAATCATCAAAAGAAGTTGAAGAAGAACTAGCTATAAATAATGCATTAAATATATTTATAGCAACGCTTACAACGTTCCAAACTAATTACCAAAACAGAAGCAAATTTAGAAATAAAAACCTAGATAAACAACAAGTTCGAACTCAAACAAAACAGCGTATTATAGAATACGCTAAATATTTAAAATGGTGTTATGAAAAACTGTCGAGTGAACTTCGTATAATAAATCTGGATAAACAAACGATTGAAGAGATAGATCGTGGTATATTAATAAGATTGAAAAAGGGAAAATTAGAAATAGAAAAAAAAATAAATTATTCACCGTTTATATCTATGTATGAAATAATAGAATTACCTGATAACTTAGCGACATGTTCACACGAAGATTATTTTGGATATATACAACGTCGTTAAAAATAAAAAATATATATACAAAATATACAAACTACCACAACTTACATACTGTTTATTTTTTTTCCGATTTATTATTAAGAATGCCAATACCATATCCTATAAGTTTTATAATTAGTTGAGCAAACACATAATTATAAATACCTTTATCACATAAGTTATTATCCATTAAACTCCAAAATATAATTGCTCCAGTGATTGTCCAAGCAAGCCCAAATATTGACACAATCCCTGTTATTAAAGCAGCACCAATCCAATTTCCAATGCTTAAATTACCTTCTCCTGTTAAGTTACTTTCTCCTGTAAAATTAGTTGTGCAAATAAGTAGGAACCATACAATTGCAACGATAGCTCCAAAAATTCCGTCAACAACAAGATAGTTAAATAAATTAACCGCTAATTTTCCTGCCGGCTCATGAACACACGAGTTATCGCTATACGCGTAATAAAGGTTGCAAACAACAAAAGGAACTATACAAATTGAGATTATAAACAATATAAACAATTTCATATAGAAACCAAATAAGCCATCATTTACAGAACTTCTACTTTCGGAATTTTTTAAAATACTGGATATTCTTTGTACATTTTCCCTAACTTCTTCAGAATGTATTTGAGACTCGATATCATTAGAATAAGTGGATTGATTACTAGTAGTATTCATTTTTTTAAGTGTTTAAACGATTGACTGTATTAAAAGAATTGTTAAAAGCTATAATTATAATACTAATTTCAATTTTTTTTAAGAACAAATAAATTTTATATTTGCATTATTTTTGAAGGTCTCATTGTTGTCTCCTTTTAAATACCCTAACCTTTTTTCTTGTTCTATATGTAAGTTATTCCAGATTGCATTAACAACCGCTGGGCTCAATAAAATAATCCTTTGTTTAACAAAACTATAATTGTCTGACTTTTTATAGGTTTTAATTTGTTTATATACAGGGAATTTTGATAACAAATTAAATTTATTTTTAATGAAATCTAAGGTATATTCATAATTATATAATAAAGATTCATAATTAATAACAATATAATGTTTAACCTTTTTGGGCATTACATTTAGTAAGTAAAAGTTTTTCATTTTTCTTAATTCAAAAATATTTTTGTATTTTTTCAATGTAATATAATTTAGATCTTTCAATATAATTTTATTTATATTTTCATCAACTGAATAAAACTCGTTACTTAAAAAATTTGCTAATGATTTATTTTCACTAGGTATATGATGTAATTCTCTTGAAAAACTGTTAATCCAATATATGGGATTTCTAACAATGCCTATAAAAAGAGTATCATCTATTATACCGTCATAATTATTAAAACAAAAAAAATGTTTAGAACCAAAGTCGTTTCTTAGTTCTAAGCCAAAGTTATTTATAATAACATTTTCTAAATAGTTAGTGCCACTACATCGTTCACCATATATCACAAATTTAGTAATGTTTGTCATATATTTATAAAAATAAATTAAAGATTGTATTGAAATGTATTATATAAAATATCAAGTTAAATATTAAATTCAGGGATGCTATAAACGTCGCCAACCTTAACGTATTTCGCAATTATTTTCGCATTAACTTTTCCGAACAATATATCTTCAGCCTGGTAAACATTATTACATTTGTCAATGTAGTAAACAATTCCTTGAATATCCTGTGCCCATACTTCAATTGATTGTCCTTGAGGTTTAGCTTCTTCGTTAAGATCACAAATGCCGTGAGGAGTTCCTTTTAAATGAGTTCCGCAATATTCAGTAGTGGCGTCTTTTCTTCGTCTTGTACATTGTTCTCCACTGGCTCTCTTAGCGCAACAACGATCAGAAAGGTGGACTACATTTTTAACTCTCTTTCTTTTCATAAAGTCGTCTTTTGTTAAAGCAAATCTTTCATAGTCATAAATATATTGGACTAATTGGCATAAGTTAGGGTCAGTAGATAAGCCCAAGTCACTAGCCTTTTCTTTAACTTTATCTTTAAAGTCTGAAATGTAATTTTCAAATTTTTTGTTTATACGTCTTTCCATTATAGTTCTTTATATAGTTTATATATAGTTATATCTTTAGTTCAATTTTTTTATTATATTGTAAATCAACTTAAAGCCGCTTTAAATGCTTTTACAATATAATATTTAACAGCTTATATTTTCTTCTTTCTAGGTTTATATTGCCTCTTCTTTTTTTGTTCAGACTCTTTACTAGTGTCGTCATCTTTTTGTTCTGTGAAATTTTCAATTGTTAGGATTGAAATATTATCGTCTAAAACTTCTTCTGCTGCTTCTTCTTTTGCTTCTTCTTTTGCTTCTGCTTCTTTTACTTCTTCTTTTACTTCTTCTTTTGCTTCTTCTACTACTGCTTCTGCTACTACTGCTGCTATTTCTTCTTTTACTGCTTCTACTACTTCTTTTACTTCTTCTTCTTCTTCTTCTGCTACTTCTGCTGCTATTTCTTCTTTTACTGCTTCTACTACTTCTTTTACTGCTTCTTCTTCTACTGCTTCTACTTCTTTTACTTCTGATTCTTTTAAATATATAGAAATGTCAGTGTTAATAGGATTAGTAATTTCTAAACATTGCTTACTTATTTCCATAAATATGTTTTCAGATGATAATGTTCGTTGTAATTCAGCTTCATCTTCATCTGAAACTGGCTTTTCGAAGATTACATTGTCATCTAAAACTGAAGATAAAGCTATGTCGTTGCTATATTCGCTACCATAACTAATTATATTATCTTCATTATAATTTGAATAACTAAAAGAACTGGTATTATTAACATTTGCAATAATACTTTGTTGATCGTTTGATATAATAGGAATATGTTTAGACATCTCTTTTTTTAATATGTTAGTTGTATTAACAATACTATCGTTTGAAGAAGACGATATATTATCTATATCATTCTTTTTATTGTATTTAAAAATGTTCATTCCTCCTGTCATGACCTTCTTAATATTTTTTTTAAAAACACTAGATAGTCCTGTTTGGTTTATTGTTTGGTTTATTGTTTCTTTTGTTTTTTCTTCAATATTTATTTTAAGTGGACTAGAAGTATTATTTGTTTCATCTTTTATAGTAGGAGATAGTATTATTTGTTCTAAAGTGCCTGATCTACTAGGAGAATCAGAAACATTTGAATCACTATCGTCGATTGATCGTTTTATTTGTTTAAGTAAAGACTTATCTATATTATCCTCTTGATATGTATTTAATAACTCCTTCTTCTTTAAATCGGATGTTTGTGGAGCATCTTCAAACCGAATATCGTGTGTAACCTGGCTGTACATAAGATTCATTTTCATAGAAAATCTTTGTAAATATTTAGTATGTAAAGTATGAAAAAAATCAAGATAAGATATAAATAACATTCCCTTTTCTTTTATCATTATAATGTTAAAATTAAATGTTGTAACGAAGTTATTAATATTTAACCCTATTTCCTGTTTTTTTTGATGTAATTGTAGTTCATTTTCTTTATTTTGTATATAGTCGCTTATACCATACAACAAAAGTATTATATGTTCGTGTAATTCTTGTATTAAATCGAAATTATACTGCCTATATGGTTCTAAATCCTTATAAACAGGAAATGTGTTTAGAGTTTTTACAAGCTCCAATGTTTTCTTGTCTGTAATATATTCTTTTACATATTCTACTACTATTTTATACAATTTATAATATTCGCAATACATCCTATTGTTTATTGCCAAAAACATTCGTTTCATATCCTCATATTCAATGTCAATAAGTTTACTTTGAAATTGGAATGAATCAAGACCAAAAACAAATAAGTTCTGTTTATTATTTAGTACAAATTCAGCATAGGTTTGTTTCAACTTTTTCAAATGCTCTTCTAAAATGAGGAAAATATTTGTTACTTTGTTTCTTATATCTTTAATTGTTCCAAAGTTTTTTTTTAATTGTTCCAAGTTCATGTTCATTTAATATAGTAAAATAAAATTTTATTATAAAATATATATTATAAAATATATATTATAAAACAATTTTTATAAGACAATTTTTATAATAAAATAATACATTTATTATAAAATAATTTTATCATATATTTTATATGAGTACTGTAATCCAAGATTCAATAATACCAATACCTGGTAATACATTTAATGCTGAATGGACATTAGAACACGAACAAATTCTTGTCGAGTGGGCCGATAAAGCTATGTGTTATAGATGGTTACATTCGCGTTCAAATGCAATGTACAGTTCTTTAAACGCGTGGTATACTATTCCTGTTATAGTTATATCTACACTAACAGGAACAGCAAACTTTGCTCAAGAAAGAGTGCCAATTCAATACCAAAATATATTCGTAATGATTGTGGGTGGTTTCAATCTTTTAGCTGGAATTATTACAACTATTCAGCAATTTTTAAAAATTACACAGTTGAATGAAGCTCATCGAGTTTCAAGTATAGCTTGGGATAAATTTTATAGAAATATAAAAATCGAGCTAGCTAAACATCCAGATGAAAGAATGAACGTAACGCAGATGATTAAAATATGCAAGGAGGAATTTGATCGTTTAATGGAAACTAGTCCAAATATACCAGATAAAATAATAAAAAGTTTTAAATCCGAGTTTAAATATATTGATAATAATAGTGAACTTCCTAAAATTATAAAACCGGAAATTTGTGATTCTTTAGTTTCTACTGAATTATCCAGAAATCCTTGGTCTTCCGAGGAAAATAAGAATAAAAAAGCAATTCAGATGATAAGTAAGGAAAAACAAAATATAGACAGTGTTTTAACATTTAAACGCACTTTTTACGATATTAACAACCGCGATGCTCTTGAAAGCGAGATTATTGATAACTTAAAAGATAAGATTGATCTCCCATTGTTACTAAAAACAATAGACCACCTTAAGAAAAACGAAGATAATATGAATTATTCTTTGAAACAAACTAACAAGGATAATAATGTTTAGTAATATAAAAATCATTAGTAATATAAAAATCATTAGTAATATAAAAATCATTAGTAATATAAAAATCATTAGTAATATAAAAATCATTAGTCATTTAATATTTTTAATTTGTAATAATTTCGCGGTAATACAAATGATGATATAAGAATGAAAAAGTAAAATGCGATATATGAACCATATACGTTTATACCTATTCCATAAAATTCTAGGATCCTTGTTATACCATAAACTAACAAGACAGAAACACCTAATACAGTTATTATTGAGCTAGAAGACATTATATAATTATTTAAGAAATTAATAATTATATTATAATTTATTTACATAATCATATATTTATTCTTATTTTTATCTATGTAGCTATCATCTAACAGATCTTTATTTAATTGATGAAATGATAAAGAAGCAAAACTTTCGTATTCTTTAACTAATATATCTTTTTTATGATTATAAAAATTTGAATAACATATTATAATACTTGGTTCTGGATAAAGAGTGTTAATACATTCATCCGACAATTGAAAATCTCTTTGTTTTTCTATATAAATTTGACCTTCAATAAATAAAGCATAACGGTTTATTCCTCCATTAATATATCTACCATATTCATTCTCTACTATTAATCTACCTGAAGAATTAGTTATTATCTCTGAATTATCTACACTTTTTATCCATCCTCCATCTTTTATTGCATTATCAAAAGATTTATAAAAGTAAAAATATTCGTTACTATTATTATATTCTTTTGTTTTATTATTTCCAAAAACAGAGTTAAATTCTACGCTTTTATATTCTCCACCAGTATATACAGCATCTGGTATGATAAATGGTGTATTTGTTTTTGTGTTAGTTAATAAGCATAATTCTGGTATTTCTGTAAATAGTTGAGTAACATCCTCATCTACTTCTATGTTACATATTTCTTTTGTATTTACTATTTCACTCGGTAATATAAACCAAGTTAAAGAGTTTCTTGTTAATTTCAACCCGTATATATCTATTCCCGTAATATTAACAACTATGTAAGGGTTTTCTGACTTGTCATAAATTACACCTTTGTACATATTATCTATCACTTTATTACCATCACAGTTAATACTGTATAATATTTGTCTAACCTTATCCAATACATCATTTTTTATATTTATGGATTTATCATATATAATGGATGGTAAAGTAAACTTTTCTTTTATCAAATTATTACAATATGGTATTTTTTCCATCATAAATTGTAAAAATGGGTATTTGGACGTATTAATAACATTATAACATAAAATATAAACAACATTCATTTGAGTTTCATTATATAGATCTTCAAAGGTTATATTTTGGTTTGCTAAACTATCTAAAAAATATGTATAATCCATATTGTAATACA
>Ga0214919_10008786_pt1 | contig 13185 bp, 9 predicted proteins | sample LL1503_MetaG_FD_177994 | JGI IMG/M metagenome (GOLD analysis project Ga0214919, IMG submission 177994) | Freshwater microbial communities from Lake Lanier, Atlanta, Georgia, United States - LL-1503 | ecosystem: Environmental > Aquatic > Freshwater > Lake | place: USA: Georgia | collected 2015-03-15
TGGTTAGCAGCGATACACGATCACGACGGCTTGCTGGAACAAAGCGGAGTCCAAGCTCGGTCATTTGAGGCAGTGAAGTGATGAAGTAAAGGGTCAAGATAAGAATAGTTAGCGCGGTAAAGGTTCCCGAAAGTACTGATTTTCCAACACCGATAACGCCGCCAAAGGCGGAGATAATAAGAGTTCCATCTGAAGTAATTTCTTTTAGCTTTGCCTGCAAGGTATCGATAATTCCAAACTGGCTGTTTAAATCAGCGATTGTTTTATTCTTATCTAGTTCAGTTAGCAAATTAGGCAGACTATTTATCAGTTGAGTGCCTTGCGAGACTACCGGTGGAACAACAACTGCGATAAAGAAAACCACAAAGATGATTACTGAAACAAATATGACTGCAACCGCATTGGCACGTGATAACCCGCGCTTCTGGATTGCAACTACAGCAGGATTTAGACCAGTTGCAAGAAATAAAGCAACGATTATCAATACAAATATTTGACTAGTACTTGCAAGTGCGCGCATCAATACCAAGGCAGTCAACGCACCTAGCGTCGCAACAAAACCGAAATAGAATGGATGAGATCTATCAATTGGGTGACCTAGAGCACCAAAATCAGTCGGTACCGCTGTTGCCTTCGGTTTACGTTTAATGCGATCTGTAATTGCCATGTCGCCTATTCTAAAGCGATATCCTTCAGGCATGGCGTTGCGCATTACGGGGTTAGGCGAAGAAATCGCCGCAGTTACTGGCCTGCCTTGGCATATCAATTTGGAAGAGTGGCCAGAAGACCCGGCGCTCACCGAAAAGCGCGGTATTTCACGCCATATCGTTCGCTTGGTTCGATCAACCGATGATCCCGATGCGGAAGTCTATGCAGTTAAAGAAACAGTTTCTGAGTTCGCTAATCGCGAATACAAAGCGCTACGCGAGCTAGCGCATCTCGGCGCACCAAGTGTTCAGCCAATTGCTGTTATTGAAGGTCGAACTGACGACGCGAACCAAGAACTTCCTTGCGCACTCGTTACGCGTTTCTTGCCTTATTCACTACCATACCGCGTATTGCTTAGTGGTAAAGATGTAACCGCAAATGACATCACGATGATGGCCAATGCGCTGGCTTTACTTTTGGTGCAGCTACATCTATTGGGTTTCTGGTGGGGCGATTGTTCACTATCAAATACTCTATTTCGTCGCGATGCCGAAGCATTTGCGGCGTATCTAGTAGATGCTGAAACTGGCGAATTCCAAAAGTCGTTAAGTGATGGACAGCGCGAACACGATTTAGAAATTGCGCACTTTAACGTCGCCGCAGAACTCGAAGATTTAGCGCTCTCTGGTGTGCTCTATCCTGGAATGGATCCAATCCGCGCCAGTGAAGCGGTCATCAAGCGTTACCACCGTATTTGGAAAGCGCTAAAGGAACGCCAAGTGCTTGATCCAAAAGATCGCCACGCTGTAGAACGTGCGATGCGCCAATTACATGATCTCGGGTTTGCAGTAGATGAAGTCTCAGTATCACTCGACGGTGAATCACAGAAACTTTACTTCCAACCAAAACTTGTAGCACCCGGATATCACCGCAACCGCTTGCGAGAATTAACTGGACTTGAAACCGAATCCCTACAAGCGAAACGACTTCTTGCTTCGCTAGATCGCTTCCGCGGTCGTGAGGCCAACCCAAAGCCACCGATGGCAGATTCTGCGCGCCGCTGGCTCAATGAAACTTATATGCCAATCGTTGCGATGATTCCCGATAATTTAAAGGGACGAATTGAGGAAGCGCAGTTCTTCCATGAAGTACTTGAACATCGTTGGTATTTAAGTGAACGTGAAGGCCACGATGTTGGGCTAACCTTTGCTGCGCAGTCATATATTGCAGATGTACTGCCATTTCGCCGCGATTCTGGAGTAGATGCGGGAGCACAAGCATGAGCCTTCCTCCAAACTTCGGGCGCGCAGTTGACCTAAGTTCACTCGGCAAACCAAAGGCAGAGCCCACTGGGCCATTGCATGGAGTTGAGATAAATCCAGAAAATTTAACAAATGAATTTCTCGCGCTTTCAAAATCAAAAGCGGTTGTTCTAGTTTGCTGGTCTCCACGTTCTCCAGAGTCGCAGGAAGTTGTAGCAATTCTTGGAAAATTAGCGCTTGCTGATCAAGGCACTTGGGCGCTCGGGCGCGTTGATGTCGATGCACAGCCACAAGTTGCTCAGGCGCTTCAAGTTCGCGCAGTCCCATTTGCGGTGGCGATCATTAACGAACAAATGGTTCCGTTATTTGAAAAGCCTTATCCTGAAGCACAGATTCGCATGGTCATAGATAAAGTATTAGCGCTCGCTGCCGAACAAGGCGTTGGAGATGCACCAACTGAAAAGATTGAACCCGAAGAGGAAGAAGCAATAGCCGCGCTTGATGCTGGTGATTATGCAACCGCCGAAGCTGCATACAAAAAATTATTAGCCCGCAAGCCAAACGACACCTTTGCGATTTTAGGACTTGCCCAGACTCAACTGATGGCGCGAACGGATGGAATCGATGGCGCCAAGGCTATGCAAGATGCGATTTCATATCCTGATGACATCACAATTCAAATGCAGTGCGCTGACATTGAAGTTGTTAGCGGTTACCTAGAACCTGCTTTTGCCCGATTACTTCGCCTCATCCCACTCTTTGATGGCGCCGAAAAGAAAGAAGTTAAAGATCGCTTAATTGAACTTTTTGCGCTGGTTGATCCAGCAGATCCACGAGTCATCAAAGCGCGCGCAGCTCTTGCGAATGCGCTCTTCTAATGCGAACTATTTCGCCGAAGTCGGAGTACCGACAGCTTCAACTTCTCTTCTTTGTATTTGCAATTTTTATCATGGCTTGGGTGCCAAGATTTCCTGAAGTAAAAGCGAATTTGAGCTTAAGTAATGGTCAATTCGGAACGCTAATTAGTACTGGCTCAATTGGTGCGCTAGCCAGCCTCTTTTTTACTGGACATATCGTCCATAAATTTGGCGTCAAGATCGTAATTCTGGCGAACACAACACTTCTTACCATTTCTTACATTTCAATTACTCAGACCAAATCTCCAACTCTTTTCCTATTTTTTAATATTGCGTTGGGCTGGGGAATCTCGGGTTATCACATCGCAATAAATGCACAAGCCTTTCATTCAATGGCTCGAGTTAGCGAGATAACGGTTTCGCGTTTACATGGCATGTGGGCACTTGGCGCGCTCAGCACAGCCATTTTTTCAGGCTTAGTCGTTGGTCACATTGGTCTGTCATTACACATTGGTGGAATAACTATTGCCATGGCGATAATCGTTTTCGCATCTGTTAATAATCTATCGCCAGTTTTACTCAAGGCAAATGAAGAAAAAGAAGAGCATATGCCGCTACGCACCTTGATTACCTCCTTCCGAGTAGATTGGTTGGTTAGCGGCGGGTTGTTCTGCGCGGTATTTCTCGAGTTCTCAACTGGCGATTGGTCCGCGATCTTTACCAAAGAGCGCATCGGCGTAAGTGCAGGTTTGGCAACACTTCCTTACATCTGCTTCATGATCACCATGATCTCTGGTCGATTAAGTGCAAATAGAATTATTAAACGCTTTCAAGTCCACCCAACTGTGAAGTTTTTAGCAATTACGGGTGGCACTGGCTTCCTTACCTTCCTAGCAATTGCAGTAAATATTCCGGCAGAACATAAACGCTGGGCGCTAGCTGCAACTTGTATAGCTTTTGCATTTGGTGGTGCGGGGTCATCGCTGATGGCGCCAACTTTCTACACCGCAGGAAATACCCGCTCTACTTTGCCGAGCGCAGTTTTGGTGGGCCAGATGGGAGTTGTAAACAATATTGCGGTGATAATTCTTAAGGCAACTGTGGCCTGGACCGCGCAGTTCACAGGTTCTCTCGCTATCGCCTTGGTTATTCCTGCTGTATTGCTTTTATCTGCCGCTTACTTCGCGCGAGTTCTAAAGACAGATTAAACGCGTTCTAACCAAACTGTAGCCAGCGGCGGAACTCTGAAAGTACGTTTCAAATCTACATCAACGGCAAAAGATTCATTTGAAATGCCGCTTCCGCCATATGCCACATCGTCAGTATTAAGGATTTCTCGCCAAACACCAGCGGTTGGTAGTGGAAGTTGATAGTGCTCATGTGGAACAGGTGAGAAGTTGGTTATGCAGACCAGAGCTTCACCTTTATCAGACCAACGGGTAAATACCAATATATTGCTGGCACCATCATCGCCGACTAACCAAGAGAATCCTTCAGGGTTTGTGTCTTTCTGCCATAGAGCAGGTTTCGCTTTATAAATTGAATTTAGCTCAGAGACTACTTTTTGTACTCCTTTATGTTCTGCAAATTCAGTTAAGTACCATTGCAGTCCGGCGCTCTCACTCCATTCATCGTTCTGTGCAAACTCTGAACCCATAAACAATAACTTCTTACCTGGATGTGCCCACATAAATCCGTAGAGCGCACGAAGGGTGGCGAGCTTCTGCCAACGATCTCCTGGGAACTTATTTACAAGTTGGCCCTTGCCGTGCACGACTTCATCGTGCGAAAGCGGCAGCATAAAGTTTTCCGACCAAGCATAGAGAATCGAGAAAGTTAATTCGTTGTGGTGATAAACGCGATGGATTGGATCATGCTGCAGATATTCCAAAGTATCGTGCATCCAACCCATATTCCATTTAAATCCAAAACCTAAACCGTTTGAAGAAGTATCTTTAGTGACACCAGGCCAAGCAGTTGATTCTTCAGCGATCATCATGATGCCAGGATGGGTTTTATACGCAGTAGATGTTGCCTCTTGTAGCAACTGAACGGCTTCTAGGTTTTCACGTCCACCAAATTTATTGGGTAACCATTGACCTTCTTTGCGTGAATAATCAAGGTAGAGCATTGATGCCACGGCATCTACGCGCAGGCCATCGACATGGAACTCAGTTAGCCAGTAAAGAGCGCTGGCGACCAAGAAATTGCGTACTTCGTTGCGACCAAAGTTGAAGATCAGAGTGCCCCAGTCCGGGTGTTCTCCTAGGCGTGGATCGGCATGCTCGTATAAAGCGGTGCCATCAAATTTAGCCAGCGCCCACTCATCTTTTGGAAAGTGCGCTGGAACCCAATCCAGAATTACACCAATACCAGCATCATGCAGCGCATTAACTAAGAATTTAAATTCATCTGGTGAACCAAAGCGAGAAGTTGGCGCAAAGAAAGAAGTTACTTGATAGCCCCAGGAAGGTCCATAAGGATGTTCCGTTACCGGCAAGAACTCGACGTGAGTGAAACCCTGTTTGATTACATAATTTACAAGCTCGGTAGCAAGTTCGCGATAAGAAAGTCCAAGCTTCCAAGAACCTAAGTGCACTTCATATACCGCAACCGGACTGCGCCAAGGTTGAAAATTGGTTCTCTCGGAAATCCACTTTGCATCCGTCCATTGATAATTGGATTCGTTAACAATCGATGCAGTATGTGGGGGAGTCTCGGCCTGACGAGCCAGTGGATCGGCATGATCAACCCAACGGCCATCGATTCCACAGATAGCAAATTTATATTTAACTCCAGCTGCGATATCTGGAATAAAGATTTCCCAGATGCCCGATGAACCCAAACGAATCATCGGGTGTGTGTTCTTATCCCAGAAATTTATATCGCTAATCAGGCTAACTGCACGAGCGTTAGGTGCCCAAACTGAAAATGCGGTACCTAGCAATTCGCCGTTTTCATCACGGCGCACATGTGCGCCGAGGACTTTCCACAACTTTTCATGGCGACCTTCGGCGATTAGATAGAAATCAAGTTCACCTAAAGTTGAATTTGGATTTAGAAACGAAGCAGGTGCAATATGAATTTCTTCCTTCGCGACCGCGCTTTTCTTAAAAAGTTTCTGGAAGAAAGACATGACCTGAGGTTAGAGCCTTACCTGGCAAATATGTGCAACTTTGCCAGTTGGTCTTACTGGATCGAGGCGCACGAAGGTATCTGGGCTCCAGGTAAAGCTCTGGCCATCAAGCAGATCCTTAACTTCAAATGAGTTCGCCGCAATTCCAAGAGCCTGCATATCCCAATGAACGGTAGTTTCTTGGGCGTAAGTTGGATCAAGATTAACGACCACCAGAATTAAGTCGTCACCGGTGCGCTTTGAATAAGCAATCACTGCATCTGAATCAGTCTTGTGGAAACGTAAATTGCGTAGCTGTAGCAGCGCAGGATGGGCACGTCGAATCTGATTTAACTGCGTAATAAATGGCGCAAGTGTTACGCCTTTCTTGGCTGCGCCATCCCAGTCACGTACCTTGATCTCATATTTTTCAGAGTCCAAATACTCTTCGCCACCTTCTTTGAAGCGGCGGTGTTCATAAAGTTCATATCCGGCGTACATTCCCCAAGATGGAGTTAGCGTTGCCGCCAGAACTGCACGTAGGGCAAACATCGCGGGATTTCCAGATTGCAGATGGAAAGGCAAGATATCTGGAGTATTCACCCAGAAGTTTGGTCTGAAGAAGGCGCTGGTATCTTGCGAAACTTCGCGGCCATAGTCCATCAATTCGGCCTTGCTGGTGCGCCAAGTGAAATATGTATAAGACTGATGAAAGCCTGCTTTACCTAAAGCATGCATCATCGCTGGCTTGGTAAATGCTTCGGCTAGAAATACAACATCCGGGCTCTCTTTATGAATCACCGACATTACCTCTTGCCAGAAGTGAACTGGCTTAGTGTGTGGGTTATCAACGCGGAAAATATTTATACCTTTGGAAACCCAGAAGCGGATAATGCGCAGCGTTTCAGCAAGAATTCCAGCGTAATCGTTATCAAAGTTGATGGGATAAATATCTTGATATTTCTTAGGTGGGTTTTCTGCGTAAGCAATAGTTCCATTGGGACGGGTTGTAAACCATTGCGGATTAGATTTCACCCAAGGATGATTAGGTGATGCCTGTAGAGCTAAATCCAAAGCGATATCAATGTTGTTCTTCTTGGCAATTGATACAAAAGTTTCGAAATCTGCCATGGTGCCGAGCGCTGGATTTATCGCATCGTGACCACCTTCTGTATTACCGATCGCCCATGGCACTCCAGGATCAGTATCTGTGGGATTTAAAGAGTTGTTGCGGCCTTTGCGATGTGCAGTACCGATCGGATGAATCGGCGGTAAATACAGAACATCAAATCCCATGGCGGCAATTGCGGGAATTCGCTTGGCAGCAGTGGCAAATGTTCCGCTAGTTATGCGGCCATGCGCATCAGTTACCGCGCCTTCGCTGCGTGGAAAGAATTCATACCAAGCGCCAACTAGTGCTCGATCGCGATCGGCCCGAACCGGTATTAACTCAGAGCGGCTGACCAAACGACGCAGTGGTTTTGCTGCAAAGTAGGCGCGAATTTCTGGAGTAGTTGCCTGAGAAAAACGATTTGCCGGCGCAAGTGCGGTATCAGTTAGGGCCTTGATTGCAGGTGCAAGTAACTTCTTAGCCGCTGAATCTTCTTGCAACTTCTCTTCAAAGATTAACTTGCCAATTGTGCAGCAAAGTTCAGCATCTATATCTGCTGCAATCTTGATCCCTGAATCGTGCTCCCAAGTGGCAAAGGGATCATCGAAAGATTCAATTGCATAATGGAAATCACCGCGAGATGGAATTGTGATTGTGCCTTCGAAACGATCTCCACCGCGCCAGATTTCGCGCATCGGAGTGCGAGCAATCTCTTTACCGTTGTCATCAAAGAGCAGGGCATGGGCACCAAGGGCATCATGACCTTCGCGGAAGATAGTTGCAGTTACCGCGATTACTTCACCCGCGATCGCCTTTACCGGAACTAACTCGCCTCCGAAATTAACCGCAGGGGAGATATCTGTAATGGGGATGCGATTTATCAAATGCAACCTCAGCCAGATCCTTCAGTATTACCTGGGTCTGCTGCGTTAATATCATTGATCTGATACTTATTGATCGCTTCTTGAACAACGCTTGCCTTGACTTCACCGCTCTTGGCAAGAGCTGAAAGCGTTGCAACAACAATTGATTCAGCATCTACCTTGAAGTGGCGACGAAGTGCGCCACGAGTATCAGAAAGACCAAAGCCATCTGTACCAAGTGAAACAAAGTCTTGGCTAACCCATGGTGCGATCTGATCTTGTACTGCGCGCATGTAGTCGCTTACTGCAATAACTGGACCTTCTGCATTACGTAGCTTATGTGCAACGTATGCAGTGCGTTCATCTGCAGGATTTAAGAAATTATGACGATCTACTGCCAAGCCGTCGCGACGAAGTTCGTTCCAAGATGTAACTGACCAGACTGAAGCAGAGACGCCCCAGTCGGATTCAAGTAACTTGGCCGCCTTTAAGGCCCAGTTCATGCCAACACCAGATGCCAAGATCTGAGCAACCTTTTTGCGCTGCTTCGGACCTTGCTGGAAGAGATAAATTCCCTTGAGCAGACCTTCGACATCTAAGTTTTCAGGTTCTGCTGGCTGAACATATGGCTCGTTATAAACAGTTAGGTAGTAGTAAATGTTCTCGCTGTTTTCGCCATACATACGACGCAGACCATCTTTAACAATGTGTCCAAGTTCGTAAGCAAATGCTGGATCGTATGCAACAACTGCTGGGTTAGTCGAAACTAGAAGCGGTGAGTGACCATCTTCGTGTTGCAATCCTTCCCCGTTAAGCGTTGTGCGACCTGCAGTGGCACCGACTACGAATCCACGGACCAATTGATCGGCAGCGGCCCAGAAAGAATCTCCGGTGCGCTGGAACCCAAACATTGAGTAGAAGATATAGATCGGAATCATTGGTTCATCATGTGTTGAATATGAAGAGCCAACTGCAGTAAATGAAGCAACAGATCCGGCTTCGTTAATACCTTCGTGAAGGATTACGCCAGAAGTTGATTCCTTGTAGGAAAGCATGAGCTCACGGTCGACCGCGGTGTATTGCTGCCCATGTGGTGAGTAAATCTTTAGCGTTGGGAATAATGAATCCATACCGAAGGTACGAGCTTCATCAGGAATGATCGGCACTAAACGCGCGCCAAGTCCTGGATCCTTAACAAGGTCCTTCAACATACGAACAAAGGCCATCGTTGTTGCAACTTCTTGCTGGCCTGAACCGCGACGAACAGATTCATATGCCTCATCTGCAGGTTGTGCCAATGGGCGTGAAATGCTGCGGCGACGCGGAATTGAGCCACCAAGTGCGGCGCGACGTTCTTCTAGATATTTCGCTTCCGCAGAATCAGCAGCTGGCTTGTAATAAGGAGGTGTGTACTTATCCAACTTGTCATCTGCAATTGGAATTCCCAAGCGATCGCGGAATTCAACGATATCTTCAAGTGACATCTTCTTCATCTGGTGTGTTGAGTTACGCGCTTCGAAGTGCGAACCAAGGGTCCAACCCTTAACGGTCTTTGCCAAAATAACTGTTGGACGACCATTTGGTTGCGACGCAGCTGAATAAGCGGCAAATAACTTGCGGTAATCGTGTCCACCACGTTTTAAGTTCCAGATCTGATCATCCGACCAGTTGGCAACCATCGCCGCAGTACGTGGATCGCGACCAAAGAAGTTCTCGCGAACGTATGCGCCGCTTTCGCCCTTAAATGTTTGGTAATCGCCATCAAGAGTTGTGTTCATCAAGTTAACTAAGGCGCCTTCGCGATCCTGGGCAAGCAGAGGATCCCACTCGCGACCCCAAACCACCTTAATTACATTCCAGCCAGCGCCACCGAAGATTGATTCGAGCTCTTGAATAATCTTTCCGTTTCCGCGAACCGGGCCATCAAGACGCTGCAAGTTACAGTTAACAACGAAAGTTAAGTTATCTAACTTCTCACGCGAAGCAAGACCGATCGCACCTAAGGTATCGACCTCATCGACTTCGCCATCACCAAGAAATGCCCAAACGTTTTGCTGGCTGGTGTCTTTAATTCCGCGGTTATGTAAGTAACGATTAAAGCGCGCTTGGTAGATCGCATTGATTGGACCGATACCCATGGAAACTGTTGGGAACTGCCAGAACTCTGGCATCAATCGTGGGTGCGGATAAGAAGAAAGCCCGCCGCCTTGATGTGAAAGTTCTTGACGGAAACCATCTAATTGATGCTCGCTTAAGCGACCTTCCATAAATGCGCGCGCATACATTCCGGGAGAGGCATGTCCCTGGAAAAAGATTTGATCTCCACCGCCCGGGTGATCTTGTCCACGGAAGAAGTGGTTAAAACCAACTTCATAAAGCGCTGCAGATGATGCGTAGGTGGAGATGTGCCCGCCGACTCCGACACCTGGACGTTGTGCGCGGTGCACCAACATCGCAGCGTTCCAGCGAATGTATGCACGGATACGGCGTTCGATCGCTTCATCGCCAGGAAATGCTGGTTCGTTTTCGGGGGTAATGGTGTTGATGTAATCAGTATTGCGAAGCGCGGCTACGCCAATATTTTTCTCGTGTGCGCGCTGGAGCAACTTCAAGATTAAGTAACGCGCACGTACTGGACCTGCACCATTCAGTGCGGCATCAAAAGAGGCTTGCCATTCGGCGGTCTCACTTGGATCGATATCTACTAACTGGTCGATGATCTGGTCTGGGACGCCGAAGTTCTCGCTCATGGGCTTATTCTCGCGCTTACGCGGTAGTAGAGCAAAATCGGCCCGCGAAACCCTTGTCAAAGCGCTCGCAATTCGGTGGACTTATCCCGTGGCAAAGGGGATGGGATTTGCTCAAGGAGAAATTATCCTTGAAGTCGGCTACGACTCTGATTGTGATGAAGCGCTTCGTAATGAGATCGCCACCACAGTCGGAACAAAATTTCTCGAAGGTTCAGCAACAGAAGTTGTAGATGCTGTAATTCTCTGGTGGCGAGATGGTGATGGCGATCTCGTCGATGAATTGATGGATGCACTCACCTATTTGAGTGAGACTGGGCCAATCTGGGTCTTAACTCCCAAAGTTGGACGCGAGGGCCATGTCGAGCCAAGTGATATTCAAGATGCCGCTCCGATTGCAGGTTTAAGCCAAACATCAACGCTTGCCGTTGCAAGCGATTGGACCGCAACCCGTCTAGTGGCGCGCAAGGCGGGCAAACGATAAGTTTGCGGCATGAGCCAAACACTTACTGGAATTTCTGTTGGATCGGTTGCACCTGATTTTGAATTAAAAGATCAGCACGGCGCCAAAGTTTCACTTTCATCATTTAAAGGAAATAAGAACGTAGTAGTTCTCTTTATTCCCTTTGCATTTACCGGAACATGTACTGGAGAACTCTGTGCAATCCGCGATGATTTAGCTGCATTTCAAAATGATGGCGTTCAAGTGCTTGCAATCTCTTGCGATTCACCATTTACTCAAAAAGTATTTGCTGAACAAGAGGGTTATAAGTTCCCTGTGCTGACTGATTTCTGGCCACATGGGGCAACTGCAAAGGCTTACCAAATTTTCAATGAAGATCTCGGCTGCGCAATGCGTGGCACTTTCATAATCGATAAAGCGGGCATAGTTCGCTGGGCGGTCGTAAATGGCCTCGGAGATGCGCGTAATAACGGGGATTACAAGGCCGCAATCGCTGCTCTTTAACTAAGGTAGTATTTCCCACGCTTCAAGCGGGTGGTTAGCTCAGTGGTAGAGCGTCTCGTTTACACCGAGAATGTCGGGGGTTCGAAACCCTCACCGCCCACAATTTATTGTTTTCTTGTAATACATAGCCAAAATTTGGATGTGTATCTGCATTCAACTAATTACTTCTTCTTGTAACCCTTTGGACAGACTGGTTTAACCGCAGTAACTGTTTTTAATGACTTGCCCTTAAAGCAAGTAATTGTCACCTTCTTGGTCAGCGAGGCCTGAGCATCTGCTTCCTGCTTCGCTTTCAGTTCCGCAGCAGCCTTGGCATCCGCTTCTTGCTTTGCCTTTAGTTCTGCAGCAGCCTTGGCATCCGCTTCTTGCTTTGCCTTTAGTTCTGCAGCAGCCTTTGCATCCGCTTCTTGCTTTGCCTTTAGTTCCGCAGCAATTCTCTCTGCCTCAAGTTTTTGTAATTCCTTTTGTTTTTGTTCTGCAACAATTTTTTCCGCAGAATTTATCAAATCTAAAAATTTATAAGCAGGTGCAAACCAATCAATAGCACCACCATTTGCATATTGAACAGTTCCGTCTACTTTACAATTTGAGTGTCCAAGACCATTACCTGCTGTTCCAACATAATATCTGATTGAGTTTTCTTCAACAAAAAAGCCAGAACCAGAATCTCCACTACAAATTGTGCCAGTAGTTTGATTTTCTATAACACCATATTCGATGTTACTCCAAAACGGTGGTCTTGTTTGATAAGTATTATAATGATTTGTCATCATTTGTGGAGTGTATAAATAACCCAAAAGTTTTTGAGGTGCTCTAGTTTCATTTTTTGGATTAATTTGGTCTTGGCCATTTTGCATTCCATAACCAATCATTTGCACTATTGCCTTTTCATTTGCAAATCTTTCCATTTGATCTTGCGAAGCAATTTGTGTTTTTACTGTAACTGGAATATTTTCTTTTAATATTAAAATTGCAATATCATCTTTAAATTGCACGGTTGAAGTAGATTTTAGATATGTTTTAGGTATGATCGCACTCACTATTGGAATTTGTTTTGCATTAATCGTGTTAGAAATCCCTGGCAAATAAACAAATGCCTGATTTTCTAATGGTCTATTTAAATCATATTGATCTAAAACATGTGCTGCTGTAATCACAATTCTATCTGAATAAAGATATCCAGATGTTTTTCCTTGAATATAGATAGCATTTGTATCGCCAGTTGCATCTTGTCCAAACTCAACTGCTTCTGCATTACTGATGGAAAATGATGTACAGGAAATCGAAACCGCCAACAAAAGAATGATTGGTCGGTAACGATACAGTCTTGTAATTATCCGCATAGAGCAGATACTACGAAGGCAAATGAACAAGTTGAACTCTTAGATGATGAATTTTCAGTAAATCGAAGACTTTCTATTGGATTTGTCTGCACTTTCTTCTAGAATGGGAGGTGATTCAAGTACAAGAAGGCATCGCCCTTGTGTTGCGAGAGATTCGTCTAAGAATTAATGACGAAACCCTCACCGCCCACACAGCACTCATATCAACTTAATTTGGCAATTAATTTCAGAAGGTGAGCCAGCAAAAACTTATAAGGAAATAACGGCCATCA
>Ga0214919_10008787_pt1 | contig 13183 bp, 13 predicted proteins | sample LL1503_MetaG_FD_177994 | JGI IMG/M metagenome (GOLD analysis project Ga0214919, IMG submission 177994) | Freshwater microbial communities from Lake Lanier, Atlanta, Georgia, United States - LL-1503 | ecosystem: Environmental > Aquatic > Freshwater > Lake | place: USA: Georgia | collected...
TCATATGCAACAAGTGATGCAGATATTGTTGAAGGAATTGGGCGCATCAAAGCACTACTTACTGAAGGCTAAATCTCGAGACCAATCAGATTTACTTCTGCAACAAGAGTAATTCCAAACTTTTCCTGCACATGATTGCGTGCACGTTTCGCCAATGCTGCGATATCTGATGCTGTTGCACTTCCAGAATTAGTCAACGCAAGTATGTGCTTCGATGAAATACGGGCACCGCCAATTTCATCACCTTTATGAATTCCAGAATGCTCAATTAGCCATGCGGCAGATGTTTTTACTTTGCCATCTTCAGTTGGCCAACGCGGTGCATCGGCAGGAAGTGCGTCAGCAATTTCCTTGGTAACAATTGGGTTAGTAAAAAATGAACCTGCAGACCATGAATCATGATCAGTTGTGGAAAGAAGCATTCCTTTCATTCCACGTAGTTCTAATACTGCAGCGCGAGTTGCAACAACTGGTGCTTTATCGCCGACTGCAATTCCAAGTTTTGCAGCAAGTTCTCCATACATAATCGGTGTTGTCATTTCGCCCATGCGTAATTGAAATTGAACATCGAGAACAACATAACGGCCAGGGTGAGATTTGAAATGAGAGTTGCGATATGAGAATTCACATTGCGAATTTGTAAAAGTTTTGAGTCCTTTAGCAACGCGATCGTAGGTGCGTACGCGCGTAATATATTCAGCAACTTCGTGACCATATGCACCAATATTTTGTATTGGGGAAGCGCCAATAGTTCCTGGAATCCCACTCAAGCTTTCAAGCCCAGCAAAGCCACGCTCTATAGTCATGGCGACAAATTCATCCCAGTTTTCACCAGCGCCAATAGTAAGAGTTGCACCGCTACATGCATCAACTTCGCTCTTGAGTGAATTATTTGAAATATGAATAACAGTTCCTTCAAAACCATTGTCGCTGACCAAAATATTTGTTCCACCACCCATAATCAAAATAGGTGAATCCCCTGCTGCCTCAATTGCAGCAATAATTTCGGCTTCGCTAGAGACTTCTACAAATTTCTTTGCAGGTCCACCAACGCGCAAGCTGGTGTAGTCGGAGAGATCGGCCATGAATAAAGGTTACCGACGTGGAGACAAAATTGCGCTTTTACCTCTGAAGCGTTCGAGGATACGGTCGTAATTCTTCTTTGACTGAACCTCACGATATTCGGGGTCTGCATCGTGATAACCATGATGGCGACCTTGTTCTAATGGAAGTGCCATTTGCAATAAACGACCACCTGCGTGACGTAATTTCAAACTAAATTCGATATCTGCATTTCGATAATAAACAGCACGTGCATTGAATCCGCCAGTCTCAAGAACATAAGCACGATTGAGTCCCATGAAATAACTAAAGAGAACATCAACTTCGCCATCACCTTTGTCATCGACGCTGCGCCATTCATCGTCAATATTGATTAGCCCGCCACGCCAACCAACGGCTGCGTATTCACCCTTCTCTAATTCGGCAATAACAGGTGCAATTGCATCACCAGTAAATCGTGTCGATGGATCCATAAGAATTAAGTATTTACTATTTATTTTATTGAGAAGCGCGTTTGCCGCTTCGCCCCAGCTCGCTCCAGCATTGAGTGCAATGAGATACGTGTGATCATCCATCTCATCAACTAGTTTGCCAGCATCGCCAATGCATAAAAGCACAATTCCGCATTTTGCATGTGCCTTGATGCTCTTTACTGTTTCAACTGCATCGTCTGTAAAGCCATCAATAATCATTGCAACGCTTACGCCATCACTAGTATCAATGGGGCGAATATCTCGTGGAAATGGATACGTTATATATGGAGCTTTGATTCTAAAATCAAAACCATCTGTCACATCGAGTACTTCATACCCTGCTTGCAGAATCTCTTGGCGCAGAGCATCGGCCTTTGCAAAATCACGAGCAGCGCGTGCATGCAAACGTTCTTGAGCTAATTGACGAATTGAATCTGGAACATTCATTTAAGAACTACCGCTTTAGCCATTCCAAGAACTTTTACACCAGCAGATGTTGCAGAGATTGCCAGGGAGATTCGATCTCCTTCAATTTCAGCAACAGTTGCACTGACTGTTAGGTCGACTTTTTCTCCAGCAGGAACAATGACAGGCTTTACGAAGCGGGCGCCAAATTCTTTTACAGAGGCTGAGCCACCAGCCCAATCAGTTACATACTTTCCAACAAGTGCCATAGTCAGCATTCCGTGCGCAATGACATTGGGCAATCCAACAGAGAGGGCAAACTCTTCATTTTGGTGAATCGGATTCTGATCCCCTGATGCATTTGCGTAGGCAAGAAGAAGTGCACGATCTATTTCGAAAACTCTCTCAGGTAGCGCTGTGCCAACTTCAATCATGCGCGCACCACCAAAGTCGACCATGTCGAAACAACAAGTTCGCTACCGCTAAATAGGTCTCCGCGCACCGTAACTATTTCATTACCTGCGGCGACTCGATAGCTTTCAATAGTCGATGAACATGTAAGTGAATCCCCATCTTTTATTGGGCGATTGATTTCAAATCTCTGATCTCCGTGAACTAATCGAGACCAATCTAGATTTACTTCAGTTCCTGACAATATTTTCTGCATTTGATCCAGCGTTATACGAATTGAAAAAGTTGGTGGTGCAACATCAGTATTAGTTTCGCCCAACACGGAAGCAAAAGAATTAATCTGCGATTGTGAAACAGTAATTGTCTCTGCACCTTTGAAGGTGCGCCCGACCGAATCGGGATTGAGCATTAGCGAGTTTCGCGGTGAAGTGTTGAAAGCTTGCAACGAGGGCAGAACTTCTTGAGTTCCATACGGTCTGGATCGTTGCGGCGGTTCTTCTTTGTAATGTAATTACGTTCTTTACATTCAACGCAGGCCATGGTGATCTTTGGACGAACGTCCGCGCTCTTACTTGCCATGGTCATGCTCCCTTTATCGTTTGTCGTACCAGTTGTGATGAGGCGCTTAGGTTACCTGAGCGCGCTCATTGCGCGAAATTCGCGCTTGTATTACTCGTAGCGGGAGCGGGATTTGAACCCACGACACAGCGATTATGAGCCGCTTGCTCTACCAAGCTGAGCTATCCCGCCCTACAAAATAATCTTACGATTATTTCGAGCCCCCCACCGGAATCGGACCGGTGACCTTTTCCTTACCATGGAAACGCTCTACCAACTGAGCTAGGGGGGCGTTGATCAATACGTGAGGGTACATGCAATCTCGGCGATTCTAAAAATTTCACTTTTAGAGCGCAGGATCTAGCGTGATTTTTCCTGTTGTGCCTCGTCCGACTATTGCCTTATGAGCATCGCCAGCTTTAGATAATGGGAATGTTGCGCCAATGATTGGCTTGAGTTTTCCATTCTTTATAAGAATGAATAGCTGGGCAATGACATCATCGAGTAGTTCTTTCTTCCCGAAACAATGTCCGAGCCAGAAACCTGTAATTGTTTTGCTTGTACCAAGAAGTGAAATTGAATTTACAGGAGTCGCCATTTCACCTGATGCCATACCGTAAACAATGACACGACCAAATGGTGCAAGGACTTCAAGGCTTGCATCAAATGTTTTTCCACCAACCATCTCTAAAACGAGATCCACCGGTTTGCCATTATTTGCATCAAGCATTGCTTGTGCAAGGTTGCCACTTTTTGCATCGACAGTTACATCTGCTCCAAGTGATTTGGCAAGTGCTGACTTTTCATCCGATGAAGTTACGGCAATTACTCGCGCTCCCCACATCTTTGCAAGCTGAATCGCAACGCTTCCAACTCCACCAGCGCCAGCATGAACTACAACGCTCTCCCCCGGAACCAAATGACCAAAAGTTTTTAGAATATGCCACGCTGTTGTTCCCTGAACCAACATAGCGAGTGCGGCTTCATCGCTTACGCCTTCTGGGATTTCCATTGCAGCGCTCTTATGTGCCACTACTTTCTGCGCATATGCACCTTCAGAAATTGAAGCGAGTACTCGTTTACCTTCAGAAGTCGTGCCAACAACTTCGAGTCCTGGGATAAGTGGAAGTTTTTGCTGAGTTACATATTGATTGCGAATTTGCACAGTGTCTGCAAAGTTCAAACCAATTGCACTTACGTTGATAAGAACTTGGTCTGGACCTGCAACAGGATCTGGGAGATCAACTAGTTGCATGACTTCTGGACCACCGAATTCGGTGATCTGTATTGCTTTCATATTTATCCCTTTGTTGAGCCGAGGGTCAAACCGGACACGAATTGTTTACGCAGTACAAAGAAAAGAATCACAGTTGGGGCGGCCACAATAACCGCACCGGCTGCTAACAAGTTAAAATCGGTTACATATTCACCTTGTAGTTGGCGCAGTGCCGAAGTAACTGGACGCTTGGAATCTTGAGACATCAAAATCAAGGCCCAGAAGAAGTCGTTATAAATCCAACAGCTCATCAATACACCAAGTGCAGCAAGTGGTGGTCGCAAGAGCGGCAACATTACGTTCCAATAGTGCCTAAAAACAGATGCTCCATCAACGATTGCTGATTCGGAGATTTCCTTAGGAACAGTCTTCATGTAAGAGGAAAGTACGAAGGTAGCAAATCCAACTTGAAATGCTACGTGTACCAAAACAATTCCCAAATAGTTGTTGTACAGCAGTGATCTATTGCCGAACAGATCACCAATTTTTATATATAACCAAAAAACAGGAATATATGTCAAAACGATTGGCAACATATTTCCAGCTGTAAACAATAAGAGCAGAGTGAGATTGAATCTAAATGAATAGCGTGAAACCACGAATGCTATGAGTGAGCCTAGAAAAAGAGTCAGTAATACTGCAGGGATAGTTACATAGAGAGTATTAAGGAAATAATGAGTAAGTCCCATCTGACGAAAGGCATTGAAGTAATTATTTAGGTTCAAATGTCTTGGCCATGAAAAGACACCATAAGAAATAATGTCGTTATATGGACGAAGTGAAGTCCAGATAGTCCAAAGAATTGGAAAGATCCAAACAATTGCAAAAAAGCCAATAAAGATTGAAATGAAATTATCTTTACGCTTTTGCTTATCGCGATATTTCTTATCGCGCACAATTGTTGTCATTTGAGATCCTCTTTGAATACTGCTCGCAGATATAGAAGGATCGGTCCGACGCAGAGCACCAACAAAATAACTGCGTAAGCCGCACCCTTCATAGAGATTCCTTGTCCCGCAAAATTCTGAAAGACCAAGATATTGAGAAGAGGCCAAGCCGTACTTGTGCCATAAATAATGTAAACAAGGTCAAAAGCACGCAGGGATTCAATAATCGTAATAACCACAATAATGATGTTTACGGGGCGCATGGCAGGTAGAACAATCTTTCTAAAGGTTTGCCATTCTGTAGCTCCATCGATAGCAGATGCTTCACGAAGTGAGGAATCCACTGATTTCAAGCCTGCTAAGTAGAGCAACATGATGTAACCAATATGACGCCAAGAGGCAACACCCATAATTACATATGTGTTGATGTCGTAATTTCCCCAAATTGAGATTGCATTTCCAATATCTCGACCCATGATGCCTTGAATAAAGCCACCTGGTTGGAACATGAAGTTCCAAATAATTCCAATAATCGCCAGCGAGAGCACGACGGGAATATAAAAAACGGTTTCATAGAGCTTGTGGCCCTTGATTTTGCGGTCAATTTGATAAGCGAGCAAGATTCCTAGAGGTGTAGCTATAAATGTAAACCAGAGTAACCAGATGGCATTGTTTTTTAGCGCTTCATAAAAAACAGGTGTTCCGAAGAAAATATTTTTATAGTTAGCAACCCCGGCCCACTTGATATCGCCGACATTAATACCGTTCCAATATGTGAACGAGAGAACAATTGTGATTAGTGCTGGTAACCAAAGAAAGACAATTTGCATCAATGTTGGTATACCTATAAATGCCGCAAGCGTAAAACGATCGTTTTTAGAAAGAGTACGGCGACTGCGAATTTTTTTATTCGCAGCCGCCGTCTTCATTTCTTAACCTTAGCCTAGTTCAATAATTCATACGAATTAGAGAGCAGGTAGTGCATCCCATTGTGCTTGAGTGTTGTCAAGAATCTTTGTGAGATCTTTTGGATTCTTGAGGAAGCTCTGAATTGCTGGACCAACAACTGGGCCAGCGAAATCGCCACGAGTATCGCGATCAAGGAAGAAGCCAATGTTCTTAGCTGCTCCAAGTACCGCAAGCTTCTGTGTATTGAATGCATCATATGATGATGAATCAAATTCACTGCTGATATAGATGTTTGTATCGCCAGCGGCAACAGCAGCATCAATACCTTCTTTTGATCCCCAGAACTCAGCGAGTTCTTTTCCACCCTCTACGTTCTTTCCATTAGCAGCAACTGCAATTCCATCAAGTGGTGCATCGATTGAATCTACGCCGTGCTCTGGATTGATTTCTGGGAATGGAACGATCCATAGATCGTCATAGTCTTCTTGTGACTTAGCTAGGAAGTCATTGGCAAACCATGAACCCATCATCATTGCTCCACACTTCTTTTGGAGCAATAGATCGCGCATGCCATCCCATGAAATATCAAGGACGTTCTTGTTCATAAATGGAATCAATTCACCCATGTGGTTGAAAACTTCTACAACCTTAGGATCGGTCCATTGTTCTTTTCCATTGAGCAAGTCAATGTGGAACTGGTAACCATTTAGACGCATATTGAGAATATCGAATGTTCCCATTGCTTCCCAGCCGCCCTTGTCACCAAGTGCGTATCCGACAAGACCCTTTTTCTGAGTTGCTTCGCACAACTTAATTAGGTCATCCCATGTTGCAATGCTCTCTGGGTTTAGACCAAGTTCAGTCATTGTTGACTTGCGATAGTGCAATCCCCAAGGGTAATAAGTTGTTGGGATGATGTATTGCTTACCATCTGCAGGGTTAGTTGCACCTTGCACAGCAGCTGCTGACAGTGAACTACCAAGTGCTGCTACCTGATCTGAAAGATCTGCAAGAAGCCCTGCATCTGCACGTGCATTGGTACGCCATCCGGCCATCCAACCAAATGCATCATCTGGAGTTCCTTGCATGATCTGAACGAAGTTATTCTGGAAGTCATCGGAGTTAACGGCTTGTGAAATAACTTTGTTGCCTGACTTTGCTGTATATGCATCATTTACAGCAATAGCAATTTTTGATCCTGCATCACTGAGATTTCCACGAATTGTGAAATTTATATCTCCAGTAACTTTGCTCTTTCCGCATCCTGCTAGGAGTGAACCTCCTGCTGCTAGGCCAATACCGCCAACTGCAGCACCCTTAAGTACTGAACGACGGGAAATGCCTTTTTCTGTATCTGACATTTTCTTCCATTTCTCTAGAGTTGAGCTTTCGAAAGGTCATCAGGTTGTGCGGGGGCACGGCCCTGGTAACGACCTAAACCTAGGCTACTGATGGGTATTTGGCGGAAATCTCAGATAACGAAATGATTACGTCTTGAAGTAAAACTTGAGGGTTTGAGCGTGGAATTTCGTCGCCTCGCTTCATCCCTAGGAAAAAATCCATTGATTTTCATACCTACTGGGGGCACTATTGATTTCAATTCCCTTTCAAGAAATGGGGCGCCATGAAGATAGCAGCACTGATTTCAGGTAAGAAAGTTGAAACAATTTCTTCAAATGCAAGCGTTCACGACTTGGTCAATTCACTCAACACCCACCATGTCGGCGCACTCGTCGTATCCCCCGATGGAAAGAAAATAGAAGGAATCGTCTCGGAGCGAGATGTGGTGCGAGCAATGCCTGGAAAGATGGATCAACTCATTGGTATGCGAGTGCGCGATCTTATGACTGTTGAGGTAATTACATGCACGCAAAATTCAACTGTTGCCGAGCTCATGACTGTGATGACTGAACGCCGTATCCGACATATTCCCGTACTTTCAGAAACCGGAGAATTACTCTCTATTGTTTCAATTGGAGATGTTGTAAAGGCGCACATCACCGAAATTGAAAATGAACGAAAAGCGCTTGCTGATTACGTCAATTCCTAAAAATAGTTGAGCATTTCAATTAGCTCACTTAGAAATTAAGATTTCAGACGGTAACCCTTTGGGCACACCGGTGTTAGTCCAGTAACTTTGCGAATAGTTTTACCTTTAGCACAAGAAATTGTTATCTTCTTTTTTGGAGCAGCTGCAACTTTAGCGACAGGTGTTGGAGTAGCCGAAATTGAAGGGGCTGGCGAAGGAGAAGGAGAGGGCGCAGGAGTAGCTGCTCCTTGTGTAATTTTTACTGCAAAGTTAGGTGATGAGAAGTGAAAACCAGAAGTAATAATCAGATAATCGTCTTGGACTCGCTTGCCGATAACCGTTGCGACACTTGGTGCGGAACCATCATCATAAGTAATACTTACTGATGCTTTGATACTTCCATCTAGGTCAAATCCCCACATGCATATTGCAGACTTACGGGGGATGCGAATTTCAAGGTAACCCAAATTTAATTCGCCATCAGGTTTGAGGTGAGGGGTTTCTAGGCGAACTTTGATTGTTTCTGTTGCTGGATCCCATACTGGATCAACTGAATGCATTGCATTTGAAACTACTTGAACCCCACCCAATTTTGCACATGGGCCAAGGAATTGAGTTATGTCGTTATTCAATCCGTAAATCCAAATATTTGCATTATAAGTAGTAAAAGTTGCCCTCTCTGGTGGAGCTCCCCCACCAGTCTGCACTCCTCGCGCAGTTGCTATTGGAGAAAATGTCGCGATTATTTGCCGCATCGCGACACCTTTGAAATCTGGTAGATCTTTACCGTAAAGAACTGAAGCGTTTTTAGCACTTCCACTGACTTCACCAAATTCAAAAGTTTTAGGGGCACGAATCGTTACGATAAAAGCAAAATCATCATTATCTTTCCATGTATCTGGGCCTCGAGATGATTGGAGAGGAACGGTATATTCCTCACGATTAGAACTGCACTGAGTAGCCGTCCAACACCATGTTGCCTTATGTGGTTGAAATTCGCTAAAGACTATTACATCACCACTTTTAGCACTTGTTCCATCTGCTTTAATAAATGTCCACTCTTCATAATTACCGGGCGTTACTGAAATTTCAGTAGCACCATTTGCTGCTAAAACTGGACGCTCTGAATCTCCCATGCGACTATCGTCACCAGAAGGTACTTTCCTACCAGTAAGTTTTCCAACTATTGGTTTATCACCAGGTTTTTCAATAACTGCCACTGATTGAATACACGTCAGTGCTTCACCAGTATTTGTTGCACATGAAACAAGCGTATGGCGAACAGGTGCACCCGAAACTAACTTAGGACCATGCTCGGATGCAGCATACGTCGGTGATATCGGCACAATTGCTAGAAGAAGAATTGTGCTAAAAAGCGCCCTCCATATTTTTTTCATTAGTTGGACGATACTCGTATAACTCTAGGATCTTGGGTTTGGGCTAACATTCTTTTTAGGGTCGTATTCGGGTAACCCAGTGAGAGCCTTATCGATAGCCGCCATAACATCTTTTTCAAGTTTTACCCCAGAGGCTTTTGCATTTTCTTTTACTTGAGATGGCTTTGTTGCACCCATGATGACCGATGAAACATTCTGATTTTGAAGCGCCCATGCAAGTGCAAGTTGTGACATTGAGAGATCAACACTTTCTGCAATTGGTCGCAACTTTTGTACAGCAGTAAGAACATCATCTCGCATCCATCGAGAAATCATGTCTGCTCCTGATTTCTTATCGGTTGCACGAGACCCTGCAGGAGCTTTCTTTCCTGGTAAATACTTTCCAGTCAATACACCTTGCGCGATTGGAGACCAAACAATCTGGCCGATTCCTTCTTTAATAGACAGAGGAACAACCTCAGCCTCAATGACTCGCCAGAGCATTGAATACTGCGGTTGGCTTGATACAAAACGAGTCCAGTTATATTTCTTCTGAATATCTAGTGCTTGACCGATTTGAGAAGAATCCCATTCAGAAAATCCGATGTAATTCACTTTGCCTTGTCGTACAAGATCATCAAAGGCTTGAAGTGATTCATCTAGTGGCGATTCAAAATCAAAGCGGTGCATTTGGTAGAGATCAATATGGTCTGTTTGGAGTCGCTTTAGTGATGCATGGGCAGATTCCATAATGTGTTTGCGGGAAAGACCGCGATCATTTTTTCCTGGACCAGTGCCACCATAAACCTTTGTAAACAATTCATATGACTCGCGGCGAACACCCTTGAGTGCTTTACCAAGAACTGTTTCGGCACGAGTAGCTGCATAAACATCAGCTGTATCGAAAGTAGTAATTCCTACATCAAGTGCTGTACGTACACATTTCATCGCAGCATCTTGTTCTACTTGGCTACCGTGAGTAATCCAATTTCCGTAAGAAATCTCTGAGACATACATTCCTGATGAGCCGAGGCGACGATATTCCATGCATGAACTCTATTTCTCGTGCTTCACGATGACAATAGAAGATTAGTTCGAAAGTTCAATCATTATTGCTTTATCTTGCGTGAAAAGCTCCAAATTCCAAGTGTGGTCACAGGAATGGCAGCAAAGAAACACAACCAGCCGTAGCCAAGAGTTCCAATAATCACTCCTGCTAAAGCGCCGCCACCAGCACCCATCAAATTCATCAATAGATCACTGGCGCCTTGCGATGATGGACGAAGTTCATTGGTGACTGACTCTGAAAGAAGTGTGGAACCAGCAATAAGAGTGCATGACCATCCTAAGCCGAGTAAAAACAGTCCTATTCCCATTCTTATTGCATTGTCTGCAGCAGCAGTTCCTGCAACAAAAGTTGAGAGTAGAAGAATTACAACACCAGCACGGATAACAGAGATGCGCCCAAATTTGTCACTAAGCCAACCGACTACTGGTGAAAATGCATACATTCCTGCAACGTGAACACTAATCACTAAACCAATAATTGTAAGAGTTACATCAACATGTGCCATATGCACTGGTGTCATTACCATTACGGAGACCATTGCAACGTGACCTATCGCAATCGCTGCAACAGCAATGAGTGCGCGTGGATTCTGACCAATCAAGCGAAGTGCTTGCCGAGCAGGCAAGAGTTTATGTTTTTCTTCTCCCTTATCTTTTATTTGTAATGCAGTGAAGTAAGGATCCGGGCGTAGAAACATTTGAATAACAAAAGCTCCAAGACTTAAAGTTATGAGTGCAACGGCGTAAGGGCCAACTAACCGTGGAAGTCCTAAAACTTCTGCAAAATTTCCCGATGGTCCCATGAGGTTTGGTCCTGCTACTGCGCCAATTGTGCTGCCCCATACAACAAATGAAAGTTGTCGCGATCTAGAGCCATCGGTTGCTAAATCTGTTGCAGCAAAGCGCGCTTGATACCCTGAAGCTGATGCTGCTCCAATCAAGAATGCACCAAGGAGCATAAAGACAAAAATTTCTTTCGTTCCACCAATAATTGCAGAGAGTGCACCAAGAGCACCTATTGAATAGCCAACTGAAAGTCCAAGGCGACGTCCACCTCTTTGTGTAAGACGAGAAAGTGGAAGAGCCATAGCTGCAGCACCTAACACTGAAGATGTTTGAGCAAGGCCTGCCAATGTTTCTGAATCTGTAATTGATGCAACAAGCAAGGAGCCGGCAGCAACAGTTCCAGCGCTTCCGATACCAGCAAGTACCTGTACAGATGCGAGAACCTTGATTACTTTGCTCTGGATTTTTTGTGTTTCAACAGACAGCATGTAGCGATGGTATTGCAGAAATCATCACTTGCTTGCCGAGCTCACTTGGAGCGTAGATTAGAAAGTCGAGTGTTTTATTCCCACGCGACAATAACCTCACCAACTTGATAAGCGGCAACCGGGTGGTAAAAAGGCATGGGCTCATCTTGCTCAGCATGTACTAATTTCAGATTTGGAAATGCCTGAAGCAATTGCATAATTCCTTCTTTAATCTCTATACGAGCTACTTGTTGACCAAGGCAGCCATGAAGTCCATTACCAAAACCCAAATGACCAAATGCGTCACGAGTTAAATCAAATCGATACGGATCCGGATACTGTCTTTCATCATAATTTGCTGCCACCGCTGACACAGAGACTGATTGACCACTCGCTATTTTTACTCCGCCGACTTCAACATCTTCCATCGCAGTTCGAGGAAACATCGTTAGGAAAACTCCGCTGATACGTAGTAATTCTTCAACCCCTCCATCAATTAGCGCTGGATTGTCTCGGAGTGCTTGGAGTTGTTCTGGGTGCTTTAGTAGAGCCACAATTCCCGTGGAGATCATGTATGCAACGTTATCTCTTCCAGAAACCATTAATGAAAGAGTTAAGCCTTCTATTTCCTTTTCTAGAAGTTCTGATTTCACTAGGTCACTAAGGAGATCATCCGCAGGGGACTCTTTCTTGAAGGCTAGAACTCTTCTCAAGTATTGAATTTTTTCACTCTCTTCAGATTTTCCAACAAATAATCTTTCATACTCACTGAAGAGCGCGTCAGGAATTCCGAGAACGCGAGCGTGACCGGCTGCAGAAATTGGCTCGGAATAGTGTTCAGTTAGATTAACTGGTGAACCTTGCGCGATTAGGTTTTCAATCTGATTGGAAACTATTGCTTTGATGTCAGATTCGTATCCCTTTGCTGATCGAACTGAAAAACGACTAGTAGCTGCTCGCCTAATCTTTAGGTGTTGTTCGCCATCTAAAAACAGCAAATTCCCTGGATCTAGATCACTCGCAGTTGCAAGCTCTCCATCGACGATGTTGATACCAGGTGCAGCCTCTTCACGATCAATATGATGTAAAGGCATTCTGATTGGTTTTTGACTGAAACGTTTATCTTCAAGGATTAGCTTCGCTAATTCATATCGTGTAACAACGAGACCTTGATGACCATCTTCATACTCCAACGGCGTTGCAGCACCTTCCTTACGCCAATGATCAAATATGGCAGAAGGACTTAGAGGTGTTCCATCAATTGGTACTTTACGAATCTCATGGAGAGGACATTTACTAGCGTCACTATCCGATTTAGGTTCGCTCACTTTTAAATCTTATAGTCATCACTTTAACTTGGATAGGTTTGAAGTAAAGAAACTGGTGGCGGGTGAAGGATTTGAACCTTCGAAGGCAGAGCCGGGGGATTTACAGTCCCCTCCCATTGGCCGCTCGGGCAACCCGCCAAGGGTTTGT
>Ga0214919_10008788_pt1 | contig 13183 bp, 15 predicted proteins | sample LL1503_MetaG_FD_177994 | JGI IMG/M metagenome (GOLD analysis project Ga0214919, IMG submission 177994) | Freshwater microbial communities from Lake Lanier, Atlanta, Georgia, United States - LL-1503 | ecosystem: Environmental > Aquatic > Freshwater > Lake | place: USA: Georgia | collected...
CCAAAGTGTAAATTCTTTTGATGTCATAACTATTTATTTTTTATTTGTGACTTAGGGTCTATTCCAATTGCTTGATTATTTTTTGGTGTCATCATATCAATTTCCATATCCAATTCTAATATACGACCAAGACCACTTAACTTATATGTTCTATAAGCGTCATCTCTTATTATCTTACTTTTTTTAATAATATTTTGGTATAATTTTGATGAAGGGCCTTTGATTTCTAATAATTCGGTATCTTCATTTACCATTTTACCAAAAAATCTTCTTATCAGTTCAGGTCTAATATCCGTTACTTTTATAGCGTGTACAATGTCTTTTGCTTTTGATACAAATAATGTAAATATAATAGGAGCATTTGCTTCTGAGTATCTACCTTTTGTACCATCAACATATTCATATTGCTTTATTTGATAAAATTTTGCTCTTACCATTTGGTTTGGTTTTACAGAATTTTTTTCATCTATATACCTACGATATATTGGACTATATGGTGTTGCCATCTTTTTTTGATTTAATTTTTTTATAAAAATACATAGCCAAATTTAAATGAGCAATTTCACCATAATGATAATCGTTTACCAATCCATTTGTTTCTATATTAATTCCTGAAGGTGGGATTATATTTTCTAAGTCTGAAACATTTTTTCGTACATCTAAAAATGGTGACCAATTATAAATAAGATTATTTGGTAAAGAGTATTTTATTATTTTTATAAATTCTTTTAATTCATCATAATATGCCAATGAATTTCTTATCATAAGTAACTCATTTAATGTGTTTTTTGATAAATTAGAAAATTCTTTTGATATTTTTTTCTCATCCCATTCAATTATAATGGTTGTAAATTTATTAAAATCATTTCCTAATCTGTATCTTAATGTATTAGACCATCCAAATATTACAATATCATTTTTTTTTATGTTTTCTATATTTTTAATATAAGAATGAAACATAGTATAATTGTCACATCCAGGTATTGCTAAATTTGTAACATTCATTTTCAATAAATCGGATAATACATTCCCAAATACTTTAGGTATTTTCTTTTTAAAATTACAATAATCAATTGCCCAATCACATTTATTATTAATATGTGTTTCAAATGGTACACTAAATGAATCACCAAATATCCAAATCATAAATTATACTAAATTTAATTATAACTAGTTCTTCTAAGTTTAAATGACCTATCTAAAGTCCAATCAAATTCTCCTATTATTCCAAGATATGAAACCACATTCCAAAAATCCTTTGCATATTCTTTATTATAAAGTGAATCATAATCAATATGTAACCCAAATATTGATTTCATATCATCATTATCTTTTTTAAATTTTTTATCAAATTTAGAAATAGTATCTTCATTTTTTAAAATCCACTCTTCCGACATAACATATGGTCTATTGGAATATCCATTTTCTAATATTCTTACATAACTTTCAGCTTGTTCTCTAGTATTTGAACGCTTTAAACAAATTGTAATATCAAATTTTTCTTCAGGAATAAATTTAAATTTTTTAACAAATTTCTTATAATCATCAAATGTTAATACAACAATTGTATTTTCTTTATCGTAGAACCCATCTACTTCCATTGGGTTTAAAATTACATTATATATTAAGTTCATATCGGTTTCTGATGTTGTATAAGTTGGTTGTATTTCCATTGCTTTTTTCAACCATTTGGAAAACGCAATTGAACCACAACGATTATTGGTTACTATTAATATATTCACAATTATTTATTTAATATTTTTAATTTTGGTAATTGCAATTGTTGAAATTTTGGTTGTATCTTACTATAAATACCATACTGATTTAAAATACTATCAAATCCTTCTGTCATTTTAGTTAGACTAAATTTTACCAAATTATGTTTTCCTAATTTAGAAGCTTCTGTTTTATATTTATCATAATTCTTATAGGCATCCTTCATTGCAATTAATGCTTTTGAAATATTAACATTAAACCAACTGGACTCTTTTAATAAGAATTGGTCAGCTGCAGATTCATGTACAGGTTTTAATTCACCATCTAATAGGACTGCACCTTGTTTTAAAAAATCTAAATGGCCACTCCACCCACTTACTAATATTGGTTTACCTGTTAAACTAAATTCTAATAGAGGTCTACCAAATCCTTCACCTTTTGTAAAATTCAACATTGCTTTTACTTTATGATGTTCGTATAAACCATTCATTTCTGATGGGGTTAAGTCACCATGTAAAAGATAAATTGGAACTGATTTATAGTCTTTTCCTAATACATCTTTTATTTTTTTAATAGTAGTTTCTCTATCTATTACACTAAATCCTGCTGAACTGGTTTTAAGAACTAATGCAGGTTTAACTTTTTCGTTTTTGAATGCCATTGCAAATGACTTAATCATCATTCCCACATTCTTTCTATCTTCACCCAAATCACCTCTTAACCAATGTCCTACGAATAAGAATGCAAAATCTTCTTTGATTGCATCTAATTCAGTTACATTCACCACATCATCGGTTCCAAAATCCATTTCATTAAATCCTTCAAAAAGAATTTCAACTGGTTTTTGAATTCTATGTTGTGCTATTAATTGTTTTGTATTATTATCTTGTTCATTATAAACACTATCTACTAAACTCTTTTTTGAGTGTTCCGATGGTACTATAATTAAATCCATTCTATTACAACCATGTACCCAATCTAATGGAGAATGTGTTGTTTCGATTGCTGCGGTAATTCCAATGTTATAATGTCCTACTGGTTGAAATTCATTTGGTACAGTAACCTGAATATAAATGTCAGGCTTTTGGTCAATACGAGGAACAATATTATCAACTATCCACTTATGAAACGGATTATCATAATTAAGTGAGTCCATTGGAGTATTGCCCCAGCGTGTACTAATTACTTTAATTTCAAACTTATCTAATTTATAAAGAGAATGTAATAAATCTCTCGCGTGGTCACCATACCCACTTCTTGTTGCTATTGGTGCCTGAAATACTAATGTTGGTTTCATACTATAACTCTATTAATTTAAATTTTTGTTTTGGTTTCCAATTTGCAAATGCACCTTCCATACCTTCTACTAATTCTTTACACATTGCTTCTCTACTCAACAGACCTTCACCCATAAAATGTTTTCTACCTTTTAGTGCAGCTTTATCTCTATCTTCTTTTGGTGTTTTATACCAATCCATAATTAAAGGAGTAATATCTTCAAAGTCAACTCTATCATCAAAAATATATGGAGTAGGTACTGAACCTGTTGTTGACCTAACTGGCCAAATTGGTTTAACCCAATCTCCCCAAACTACACCTGCTTTTTTATGTCTATCGTGTAAAGAACCAATTTCAACATAATCTTCTGCAGTCAATAACTTACCTGTACCTTTGTCTCTAAATCCACATTGGTCTTGTAATCCACCCGTAACAGTTACTATGATTGGCGTTCCTGCCATTACTGACTCCGCAGTTGCCAATCCAAATCCTTCGTTAGATGCTACATTGATTGTTACATCACCCATATTATAAAGATAGTTCAATTGTTCTTCGGAATATCTATTTGGTGCAAATACTACATTCGTTTCTGGAGAACAACATTCTGCAATTGTTCTTGGTAAATCCGTTCCATGCTCTTCAACAGGAGTAGTGTGCATTAATAAACATACTTTATTTCTTTGTTCAGGAGCAAGTGCTTCAACAAACTTATCAAATGCTAATATAACATCAATCGGTTGTTTTCTACGAATGTTTCTATTATTCCAATATAATACAAAATCATATTCTTTATCTCCAAATATACTTTGTTTAAAATCTTTTGGAACTTCTACTGGTTTATATAAATCGGAATTGATACCATGTGGTACATAACTTACTTGCCAATCTGCAGGCTTAGTCCAATGTTTTTCTTTATCCCAACCCCAAACTCTACGGGTAATACCATATGTTTGTTTTGAGATACATCCAATCCAATCACAACTTTCGTAGTAATCTCTATTATACTTAGGGTCTGGTAAATCATCCCAAATATGATAAAAGAATAAAGGACATGTTTGTCTAATTTCATGCTCAATATCATATAACCATAACCAATATCTTGGGTCAGTAAAGTGTAAGATTGCATCAGGTTTTTCAACCATTAATAATTGACGAATTACATCGGCATTACCATAACCATCAAATGGATATATTTTAACACTTGCATCTTTTACGCCTGTTTGTTCTCTAACACTATCGTTTAAATCAAATACTTTACCTGCTTCTGGATGTTTGATTGCTGCACCTAATTGTACCCAATCATATTTATCAACAGTTCCTAAAACTAATTGTTTAGAAACATTTGCAATACCACTTGCCATTCGTAAATCATCCGCCAATAACAGAATTTTCTTTTTTGCCATAACTTTTAAAATATATATTGTTTAATTTAAATTTTTTAATCCTCTATCACACAATCCTCTATGAAAAAACTCACACCATTCACATAGTTTAGTTGCGTTCTTTGGATACTCTATGTCGGTTTTATAATTACCCTCTTTATCAAATACACTCTCTACAAAGTCCGTAAAACCTTTCCATGCTTTATTTACTGATATCTTACCATTTGCTGGTATGTGTTTACTAATTCTATGTGTTGGAATATCCTCTCTTACCTCTACCTTTCTTTTCAAAATGATAAATTCAACATCAATCACATCTTCGGAAATGTTTAGTAATTCAGCATAGAACTTTTTGTATAAAAGGATTTGTGCACTTTTAACTGGGTCTGATTTTTGATACTTACTCCAACCTCTTGTAGAAGTTTTAAAGTCAATAATTCTGTATCTGCCTGTAAATGTATCTCTGATAATCAAATCTATGAAACCCATAAAGTTTACATTCTCAGAAATCTTTGTGTTTATAGGTTGTTCAATTGCTACCAATTCATCGTGTTTTAACGAAAAGAATTTGTTAAAGTTTTTCGGTTTTTGGAACCAATCTAATAAGACATTTCCATCCTCTAAAAACTCTACCATTTCTTCTTTGGTGCAAATTGTAGTGTTGCCTATTTCCCCTTCGGTTTCTTTAAGATACGCATCTTTCATTCTTTCTTTTAGATATTCATTTAAGTCAATCATTTTGTCAGCTTGTGACTTTGATATTCTTAAACATTTCTCTAAATAGTTTTGAAGTGTTTCGTGCATTGCAGTTCCAAAGATTGAATGAATGTTGGAGGAGTTTTCCCCCAACTTATCTATGTATGCTAATTTATATTGTTGTGGACAGTTATGCCACATACTATATTGTGAAAATGATACTCTTGCCATATTATATCTAATATACGACAAATAATTTGATTTACCAAATTATATTATAGGTTTTAATCTTGGAAAAGAAAGTATTGCATATCTACCAGGCCCACCGATTACTTCGGTTACACCATGACTGATATCGTGTTTTGATAAGTCCATAAATCCTATATTACCGAATTCTGGGATGATTTCTTCACCATTTAATAGTAAAAGGCCACCATTATCTTTATTATAATTTTTATTTAAATAAATAATAATAGAACACAAATTTATAGTAGCTGCGTCTTTATGTACATGAAATCTACATCCTTTATCATAATAAGTAAATTCAAGTTCACTATTATTTAATGAACCTTTATCGGGTAAATCATAAAAGTATTTACAAATATTATAAATACCATTTTGAATAATAAATCTTTCGGAATTTTTAAAGCCACTATACATATACCAACATTGACTTATTTCGGAATTATCATATGAATTTAAAAGTTCTTCTTTTTTAAGTCTAGCTTCTTCATACGATTGAGTTTCACTGGTATATTTTATTCTAAAATCTTCTTTAGCATCAAATCTAAATTTATAAAATTTATTTTGTAAATTATTTTCTTCGTCACAAATAAAATTGGCTTCCAAATAATTATAAAATTCTAAATCAATATCTTTTAAAGAAGCATTACAATATCCATATTCTAAAAAATGTTGTTTTGCATCATTGGAATTTTTATTCATATTTTTTTATATAAATATTAAATCTTAAGTTTCAATTTAGTTATTTGCTTTTTATCTATACCATATTTTTCACAAACATATTTCATATATTCTCTACCTTCTCTTGTTGAATAAAGAATTTCTAAATAGTCTATTGCTTGATTTTCTGAACAATCGTATTCTTTCTTTAAAAGGTCTATTATAAATTGTTCGTATTTATCTTCAGATTTTCCTTTAATATATTTTAAAAAGTATTTACCTTTTGGAATAATATTAATATACAAACTATACATTTCTTTAGGGGAAAGTGTTTGAGTTAGGGGCAATATAGATGCAATCAATTCTACCCATTCAGGCTTCATTGATAAAAATCTATTAATCATAAAGTTACTCCAAGTTTTTAAATCTTCATCACTAAGTTTATCAAAATACTTCGGGTCTTGAATAGTAGTTATTGCATTGATATGGTCAAATAACTTTTGTGCCATTATTCTATGATTTTTGTTTCTTGTAGTTCTTGTGGTAATAACTCATTTAAAGGTTTACCGCAAGTTGCACATACATATAATTCAATTGGCATAACCGAATCCTTTGGTGCACCTGTTAATAATCTACTAATTTTTTTGAATCTGTAACCTGGTAAGAAAATCTTTCCACCACAATCACAATCCATATCTCTTGCGTCATTTAAATTAAAATTCGGCGGTAATTGGTTCATTTGTTGTTCCATTATTTTATAATATTTAAAATTTGTATAATTGTAGACATAAATACGATTTCTTTATCCACTACTAATGCATCTTTTGAAAGACCATCTGCAATAGTCAAAATCACATTTGCTACATTTCCTGTTGCGTATTCATCCACTTTGTCGTATAACATTGTATACATTTCTGAGTAGTCGTTTAATTTATTGTCTGCTACTGCCTGTCTAATTTTCATAAACATATTTCTCTTATCGTCACTTTCTTTTAAAAGCTCAATAAGTTTAGTTGCAAAGTTTGCTTCAACCATTACTCTATGGTCTACTTTCAATTCGCCTTTTGCAGATTGTAATTGACAAGTATTAAGTATTCTTCTAATATCTGGATAATATGAATTAATCACATCAGCCATATTCTTTGGTTCAAACTTGATATTTTCAGCTTCTAATATCTTTGCTACCTGAACTGCTACATCCTTTTTAGTCGGAGGAGTGATTGCAAAAGATTGACATCTACTTTGAATAGGGTCAATAATTTTTTCAATATAGTTACAGGTTAAGATGAAACGACAATGTTTACTAAATGTTTCCATTAAGTTTCTCAAAATCGCTTGTGCTCCCGGTGTCATATAATCAAACTCATCTAAGATAATTACTTTAAAACCTGCAAATCCAACCGATGATGCGAAGTTCTTAACTTTTGTTCTAACAGTATCCACATTGTTTTCATCCGATGCGTTAATAATCATAAAGTCACATTTGATTGTGTTTACGATTAATTTAGCAAGTGTGGTCTTACCTGTGCCCGCTTTTCCATACAACAATAAATGTGGTATGTCGTTTGCATCTAAATATTGCTGAATTGTTTCTTTGATGGTTTCATTACCAACATAGTCAGCTAAAGTTTGTGGACGGTATTTCTCCACCCACAAACTATGTTCTCTTTTGTTTATATCGTTTGCGAAAAAACTCATATTATTTTCCAGTTGAACCGAATCCGCCTTCGCCTCTTTCGGTGTTTGTTAATTCATCTACTTCTTTAAATTCAATTGGTGGGTGTGGAATAATTATAATTTGCATAATCCTATCACCAACACCATATACAAAACTACCACTTTGAGATGATAATGACCTTTGATTAAATGTTGCCTGTATTTCACCTCTATATCCACTATCAATTACACCTACCGAATTACTTAATGATAAATCGGTTTTACGAATGGATGAACGAGGGAATACTAATCCTACAAATCCTTCGGGTATTTCCATTGCCAATCCTGTTCCGTATGTAATTTGTGTGCCATCAAACTTTATTGATGTTGCAACTAAATCTATACCGGCATCACCTTCTTTTGCATAGGTTGGTATTACTGCTTCTGGACTAAGCTTCTTTATTTTTACTTGCATTTTGTTCTGCTCTTTGTTGTTTTGTTTCTTCACTAATTTCTCTTGGGAATACTCTAAAAGTCATTCCGTTTTGTTGAAAATTTAATCCTTCACCTTCTGTTGGTTGTAATTGTAAAACCAAAGGAGCAGGTTCTTCACCTTCATTTGACCATGCAAATACAATTGGTTCGTTGTTGAAAAATTGAAAACACCACTCTGCGTCTTGAATTGGTTGTGCTTCAGGTACATTAATACTACCTGCATCTTGTTGTTGTAATTCTTCTTGTTGAGATACTTCATAACCAACTTCTGTTGGAAATAATTCTAATTGTTCTTTTGCCATTTTATTAATTTGAGATTTCTACTAAATAATACTTACAAATAAAGTCATCAATTTGGAATTGAACATTTGCTAAACCATCGGTTGATACTTTTAATTTTGCAGATGTTGCTTCTTTATTTGCAGTAAGAATTTCTTTTAAATATTTTGCTGAGAATGAAATTGGTTTAACATCACCATCGAATGATTTAGTTGCCGTAAATGTTACTCTATTTGTCGAAATTGAAGAATAACCAATTGCCATCTTTAAGTCACCACCTTCGGTAAATACTGTAAATGTATCTACATCACTCAATGCACCTTTTGCTTTGATAAATTTGTCAATCATAGTTGATGCCATTTCGATATCAATATTAAAATCAGGCAACTGTTTCAAATCTGGTACAGGTGGAATAACTCCTAAATCTGCTAATTGATAAGATGTTTCAGTTTCGTCAGACGATAACTTTAATGATATTGATTTATCACCTGCTTTATCAACTTTCAATGTTAAATCGTTATCCAATACACCAATCATATTTTTTAATAATGATGTTGTGTAAATACCGACATTCATTGGTGTTGATGTGTAAGCGTTAAACTCTACCTCACCTAATAATGTTTTGTCATCTGAAATAAATCTAACTGATAATTTCGTTCCTTCAGCGTTCCACGCTACTGATTCAATAAGTCCACCTAGTGAATACTTTTGAATAAATTTTAATAAATTGTTTTTGTTCATGTTTTATGTTTGTTTTACTAATATACGATTAATTTTTTATAATACCAAATTAAAATGCGAAAAACTTTTTTGCTGTTTTTGTATCTGCGGTGACTTTATCCCACTTCAATGCGTTATAAAAATCATCTAATTTGTTTTCTAATTCTGCTTCAAATATCTTGTTTCTATCCACATAGGTTTCCACAAAATCCATAATTTCCTTTGGGTCATTATAATCTTTGAATGCAACTGTTTCTAATCCTAATGGGTTGTCTTTAAGATATACCCACTTTACTTTATCACCATCTCTAATTGGTTCATGTTTATATGGACAATTGAAAAATTTTAATAATCTATTGTATGTTATTCCGGCTTTAACGTGTGCAGGTGTTCCTTTCTCAAAGTTTGCTACTGCGTCACCCGTTTTCCAACTACCATTATCATATTTACTCAATTCTTTTAATGCACCACCTTTTGCGATTGTATTTACAGGTAGTGTTGGTAAACTTTTCTTAAAAGTCAATAGGGTATCATCTATATAATCATGTCCTTTACCCATTAAGATATCTTTCAACATTGTAGACATAAACTTTTGAAATGCTTTAGGGAATGAACTTCTAACTACATCCAATCCTTTCACATCTAACTTATCACAAGGTATTCCGTTTTTTAAAATCATCCATTGTGCATATCTTTTCTTAGCTACCCAAAATCCTGCTTTACTGATATATTCCTTTTTAATCTCAAATCTATGTTTGTCTTTTGGAATAAAGAAAAATCTCTCTGCCAATAAATCATAGAATGAGTTTAAGAATGTTTGTGTTTCGGTTGCAATATTGTCGACCTCAACTGCCATTCTCTTTTCGTCAAATTGTTTATAGTCTGGGTATCTATGTTTTACCAAAGGTTCTGCCATCATATAAATTGAGTCCGTATCAATATAAACATTATAGTCATCCGTTGTTCCTAATTCTTTCCAATATTTTCTATTTGCCATTTCAGCCGTCTTTTTAATTACGACTTGGCCTGTTAGGGTTACTGCCTCTGCATTATCCACATCATAGAAACGGAATGCTGGTAGACCTAATACACCATACATTGAGTTCAAAAGGATTTTCTGAACGTGTTGTCTCTTACCATAGAACTCATATAATTCGGTATTTTTCTCCTCACCATATTTCTTTTCTAATTTACGATATTCAACTCTTTTGTTAAACCATGTGTTAAGGATATCCGCAATCAAACCTGGTTTATCTTGCATATAAAGAACTCCATTAGCTGCTACACCCAAATTACTATCTTTGATAACATCTGCTAATTCCTGACGATTGTATTCGTATTCATCACCATCCTTACCCTTTAACTTATAAGTGATTTCTTCACCTTTGATATATTGTTCTGCATCCCAATTTGAAATCTTACCAATCTTTGTTTCAGGTGAGATGTTTAATGTCATAATGATTGATGGGTATAGAGATGTTAAATCCAAATCATATATCCAGTCATACTTTCCAACGATGGGTTCTTTTACATATGCTCCAATAAACTTCTCTTGGTCGTTATCTCTCAACGCCTGCATCCTTTCTCTCCTATCCGCAGGTTTGTTTGTTGCTACCATATTTTTAGTTTTAAGGTATGCTAAACAAGCACCTTCTAACCATTTTGACGAAAACATATAATCTTCATAAGGAACATAACCAGCGTGACATATTGCCCTACATAAATCAATAAACTTTAACTTCTCATCCATTGCTACTACTAAGTCTACATCGACAATGTTATACTCAATAAACTTTTCTAAATCGTTTACAAATAAGTCATCCAAACTTCCTTCATACTCCACCTTACCTCTACCTAATTCTTTTGTTGCGATGTGATTTAGAGTGTATGCTGATTCCAGACCAAAGTTGTATTGTTTGTATAAACTGATATAATCCAAAATAGATACACCACCGAATGTCCACTTTTCTCTATAAGGTGAATAGAAACATTGTCCTATTCTAGAAAGTCTTTTTGCATGTCCTTCACCACATACATTTTTAATACGATTGTAAAGGTATGGGATATCAAAGAAATCTATATTCCACCCTGTAAGAATAGTCGGGTCAATTTCCTCGTAATAATTAAGGAAAGCAAGTAAGAGATTTTTCTCGTTATCGAAAATGTGAAGAGTAACTTCTCTCCCATCTTTGCTAAAGTTTTTGGCATTATTTTTAACTTTTTTGTCTTTATCTAATACGAATACATCATAGAGTTTTGTTGCTCCATCATGCGCAGCAATTGCTGTCAATTCATTTTGTGCTTCTCGTGTGTTTGGTAGACCTGTAATCATTTCAACCTCAATGTCAAAAGTCAATACTCTATGTCCTGTTGAGGGAATATCACTATCGTAAATATCTACTAATACTCTTGTTGTTTCTGGAACATCACTTTCAAATAGGTCATCTGCTTCATCCTTTTCCCACTTTGAAATACGACTTAGTTTTTCACCATTCATTGAAAGATGTTGTCCGTACGGGTCTTTCTTATATGCATACTTTCGGTATGGCATTGTAGAATATCCCTGTTTATCGTCCCAAAGATGCATTAAATTCTTTTGTCTCTCGTAATAAATGTTTTGATACATATGCTATTTTATCTACCCACGTCTGCTAAAAATTTGTCTTTCATTTCCTCCCAAGTTAAACCGATTGCTTCTGCATAGAATAACTTTTCTGGTTTTAATCTACCTTCTTCATGCAATTTAGAATATCTCTTTATTGCTTTATCTTTCCACCATTTAATTGTATATTCATCACCTTGTACAAACTTTGGTTTCATTATCAATTTATCCTCATCAATTTTAGAACATAGATAATCATTACCATTCTCATACATTGGTGCGAAATATACACCTCTTTTAAATCCGTGATGGTATGTATCGTTTTTAATTCCTAATTCTTTGAATATTTGTCCTAATATCTTTTGTTTAACACCACTAACTGGGCCGGACTTATCTGCTGATGCTAATTCAATTTGGTCTCTATACCAATCAGCTTTATTCTCTTGTAACCAATGATGCCATACATCATAGTATTTGTCATCAGGTTTAATACTGATTTTACCTTTACTTTCACCCAATGTTTTGAAATGTGGAATACCATTGTATTGTGAATGAATGCCATATAATGATGTTGTTCCAACCGCTACCAATATGTCACCATACTTTTCTTTCCACTCTTGTCTAAATGTAGGTGAGGTTGTCAGTGCTGATACCAACTTACCACCTAAGAAATTATATCCCAGTGGCTGAGTTGCGATGATTGATGTTCCAATTGCAGTACAGTTTAATTTACCACCATTGAATTTGTCCTCCTTAGTCCAACCTATAAATTCATCTCTAACACCCAAACTAGTAATATCACTACCTAAACTGATAACACCTAATATTTTACCACTCACTCTATCTTTTACATACCCTTTAACATTACGACCTGGATTTGCTGTAAACTCCATTGAAGAAATCAACTTTCTAACATATGTCCAACGGGTTGCTTCATCACCTTCTCCAACTAATTCAACATAAGGTTGCATCTCTTGTATTTCTTTGATTGTCCCTTCTTTGTCTAATAAGTCTTTCGGTTGCCAAATCTTATCGTATTGTTGATGAAGTGCCGGCAGCAATTTCATACTTGCATGCAAATCTTCATTCCACTCCAACCACTTTTTATAAAGGGTTTGTTCTTGCACCGTCATTGCGAATAAGTAATCCAAGTTTTCAATTAACTCTCTCTTATTTCTTTCAAAATCAAATGCGTCTGTCTTTTTTATTTCTGTACCTGTGTCCCAAAATTTCATATGTCTAATATACTTAAATTATTTGATATTACCAAAACTTTGTCTTAATGTCAGTTTCAGGTTCTATCGTTGTATGTTGTTGAATTGCTTTGTTAAATTCCTGTGTATTTTTAGGATAAGGTCTAATTTCGTGCTTTAATCTCTTTTTTAGGTCTTTCTTTTCCTTTTTGTCCTCACCTATGATTTGTATGTATCTATGTTTTGGTGGTTCTTCCCTTCTC
>Ga0214919_10008790_pt1 | contig 13182 bp, 21 predicted proteins | sample LL1503_MetaG_FD_177994 | JGI IMG/M metagenome (GOLD analysis project Ga0214919, IMG submission 177994) | Freshwater microbial communities from Lake Lanier, Atlanta, Georgia, United States - LL-1503 | ecosystem: Environmental > Aquatic > Freshwater > Lake | place: USA: Georgia | collected...
GGACAAGGCTATCAATTAACAAGCATTGATAGTAATTTAACTGCTGCTAATTTTACTTCGCTTACTGGCATGACTTACGTTGCTTCTGGCGGCGGCGGTGCTTCTAACAATGCTTCAGGCGTTGGCGGTGCGGGGGGAACTGGCGCGGGTAATGGCGGTGCTGCTAATAGTGGTTCTGCTATTTCTCAGGCGACTTCTGCAACGTCCTATGGTTCGGGCGGTGGTGGTGCTGGATTTGTTGACCCTGTAACTCCAGCGGGAACAGGTTTTAAAGGCGTTGTTATTGTGAGGTACGCAGCATGAAAACATTTGCTTACGTTAATCCAGAAACACATATTGTTGAAAACATATCCGTTGGTGATGATGATTGGTCTAGTGAAAATTGGATTGAATATTCTTCATCAAATGCTGCCGGGATTGGATTTTCATACCGTTCAGACGTAAATGTGTTTGTTGCGCCTCAACCATTTACAAGTTGGACATTAGATTCAAATTTTAAATGGCAACCGCCAACGCCTATGCCAACAGATAATCAACGATATAGTTGGAACGAAACTAATCAAGCATGGGAGGTGGTCAGTGGGACTTAATGCTTTTCAAAAAACGGGCAACACAATTACGTTTACGGCTAACGTAGCAGCCCCTACTCCTGTTCAATGCCTCTCTACTACTTTAGGCGGCAACCAATACCGTGTCATTAATACGGGCACAATAACGGTGTTTTTGGGATATGGAAGCACTTCAGCAGAAGCAGCAAACAATGCTGTTGTTGTGACAAGCTCACAAACAGCGTTTCCTCTGTTGCCGAGTACAGATGAAATTCTGACGTTTGTGCCAAATGCTTATTTCACCGCTATCAGTGCTAGTGGAACAGCAACAATTTATATTACTCCCGGTGATGGACTTTAACATTTTGATAACAGAGGTGTAGTATGCTAAAGGTAGCTGGTGGTGGAGGGGGTGGAGGTAACGGTACAGGTACAGTAACCCAAGTTAGCACGGGTACTGGTCTTACTGGTGGCCCGATTACGACCAGTGGTACCGTTAGTTTAGCTAACACGGCTGTTACTGCGGGAACGTATGGTAACGCTACTACAGTCTCTCAGATTACTGTTGATGCTCAAGGTCGTATTACTTCCGCATCTAATATCAGCATTGCTTCAGGTGGCGTAGGAACGGTTACTCAGGTTAATACTGGCACGGGTTTAACTGGCGGTCCTGTTACGTCTACCGGAACTATTTCATTAGCCAATACGGCTGTTGCTGCTGCTGCGTATGGTTCTGCTACTCAGGTTGGAATCTTTACTGTTGACGCTCAGGGCCGACTGACTGCTGCTGCTAATGCGGCTATAAACATTGCGGTTGCCAATGTTGCTGGTGCTGTACCCAACACGGTTAATGTGCTTGCTGGCACAGGATTGTCTGGTGGTGGCGCATTGACAGCAAACGTCACTGTCAACCTTGCTAACACGGCTGTAACGTCAGGAAGCTACGGTAGTTCTACTCAGGTAGCTGCCATTACGATTGACGCGCAGGGACGCATTACAGCGGCTTCTAACGTGGCTGTCAGCGGTGGTGGTGGAGGTACAGGAAACATAGTTTCCAATGTTGTGACGGTTACGGCTGGAACCAATGTTCCTTGGACAAATGCAACTAGCGTTGTTTTGTCGTGGATAAACAATTCAAGCAATGTTGTTACATGGACTAACACGGCGTATGCAGTCAACAACAACAATGCAACGATATTAGTCAATCACCCTTCTGCTCCGTTTGGCGTTGTCTTGCCGTTGGCTAATACCGTGGTCGGTCAGCAATATCAGATTAAGAAAATTGATAGTTCGTCTAATGCGGTGACTGTCAGTACAACGTCTTCACAAACGATTGATGGCAACTTAACGTACACGTTAGCGACGATATACAAGAGCGTTACGTTGCAGTCAGACGGTTCCAATTACTATATTTTTGCGGCTGTATAAATGGACGGACAGTCTTTGTTTAATTTAGTGGTTGGTGTCGCAGCTTTCTTTGGTGGCTGGACGCTTAACAACATTACACGGATGCTTAATCGTATAGATGACGATATTCGTGAAATACCGCATATATATGTAAGCAAAGATGATTACAAGTCAGACATTAATGAAATCAAAGGGATGTTAAGCAAGATATTTGACCGCTTAGAGAACAAGGCAGACAAGTAATGAATATGGACACGCTCTCCATTGTTGAATACGGGAACAATGATTCCCTAGGAGAGTTTTTGTTTGAAAATGGGCTGCAACATAAGCTATTTCAGGAAGTATTCATGGATAGCGGCATTTCAGTGCCTATTTACCCCATTATTGACGCCCAAACAGACAACCTAGATGACTGGTTATTGGCTCACCAAGTCGAGCATCAAGCGTTTGCAAGCCTCTTAGGATTGAATAATCCGTTCAATATGTTGGACGTTGACTTCAATAATGAGTCAGATTTCTATGACTGGATAGCCAGCCATTTGTACATTCATGAACAAATCGCAGCTTCTTTAGGACTATAAAAATGCTCCCCGCCCCCCAAAAAAATCAGGTTTTTGAGTTTCAAAAAAACCAACCTGTTATGGAGCAGGTCAAGAAGCAACGTCAGCCAGCAGAACCGATGGATGTCATCAACATTCTGGAATCTGTTACGGAAGATAGGGCGCAAGCTATTAAGTTGTACAACACGTTAGCTGACTTGGTAACTACTGACCCTGATTTTAGAGTAATGAGAGCAAATAACACGCTATTTATTTACAACAACAATCGGGATGGCAGCGTTGATATAGCAATGGAGACGGCTGATTCTCCTAGAGATTTGATTGACAGTATTAAGCAGTTTAGACAAGCAATGAAAATAGCTGGATTTAAAACCGGAAAATTTGATATTGATAATCCTCAAATCATGAAGGTTTTAAAAATGGCTGGCATTGACATAAAGACTCAGCCAAGCGGAACCGTATTGGATGACGGTGTTACTCCGGGCTTAATTGGCATAGGAGAATTCTAATGGGTGGCGCAGTCAAATCAGTTACTAAGGCCGTTTCTAGCGCGGTTAAGTCTGTTACTAAAGCAGTTCAAAAAGTTGCGGCTAATGTCCAGAACGCCGTTGCTAATGTCATTAAAAACCCGTTGCCTGTTATTGAGACTTTAGCTGTTGCTTATATTGCTGGACCTTTTGTTGGACCTGCTATTGCTGCGGCTGGTGGTGGTACGGCTGCTACTGCCGCTGCTACCTCCGCTATTTCTTCTGCTGCTGTAACAGCAATGAATGGCGGCAATGTAAGTGACATTGCTACGGCTGCTGCTACTGCTGGTGCAGGTGGTTATGCGGGACAAACCGCTGGTACGGCTGTTGGTGCTGAAATTGGTTCTGAAGCAACTGGCGCAAAATTAACTACGCTAGGAAAAATTACATCGTCTGCGGTTGGCGGCTCAACATCAACGACATTAAGACAATTGGCTGACGGCAGTAGCTTGTCCGATGCGGTTGCTGCTGGAGCTAAAGTAGGTGTTGCTGCTGGCATTACTACTGGAAGCATTGAAGGATTAAAAGCTGCATTTAATACAGAACCAACGTATCCGGCTCCTGTAGAAGAAAGAGGAACCATAGCGGCTACTGGAGAAGCTGTAGCGGCAGAACCTCCTCCGTTGGGGATACAGCAACAATACGCAACACTAAGAGCAGATTCACCTTATAAACCTAGTGACCCTCTTATTGGTAGAACAGAAGAAAGATTGTTGGCTAGTGCGCTGTATCCAGCGGTGTATTCGACTTTGTTTGGCAAGCAACAGCAAGCTCCAGTATCTTCGCCAACAACAGGAACAACTGCTAAAGCACCAACGCAACAACAACCTATTAGTCCTGTACAAACAACGGCAGCACCGGGAACACAGGCGTTAGCTCAAGCATTACGGGTCGGCGATGCTGGTGCGCCGATATTTGGTGGTGATAAGGAAGAAGGTAAGAAAGCTGGCTGGAACGTGGAATCGTTGCGCTATATGGGTAATTCGGAGGCTTAAATGACTAAAAAACTAGCACGGCTATTACGGGCCGATATTCAAGAAACTAGCGATTTAAAATCAATCGCTAAGATGCTCGCCGATAAAGGTCGTGGTGGTGACACGATGCTTGCCCACATAACGCCGAAAGAGGTCAAGCTATTGAAAGAGGCTGGCGGTGCCGGAACTGTCAATCCTGATACTGGATTGATGGAGTTTTATGACGAATACAGTTTTTACGATACTGTTGATAGAACTGTATTTGAACCTCAAGCTGCTTCAGCTCCTAATGACTATTATTCTGATTATTATCAAATAGCTCCGAGTCCAGAATCTTCTTATAATCAACGAGCAGAAACATTTTCTCCAGAAGTTGCTAGTGGAGAAATGGCGTACAGCCCTTCATACACACAGGCTTACGAACCATTTATTCCAGCAAACGCAGAATTTCCTATAGGAATGTCGGCTTATCCAGATTTATTAGCTGCTCAAGCCGCTGCTTCTCAAGCTGCCCCCGGAGTTGCTCCAGTAACTGATGAAGCTAGAAAAGCTGTTGCTGCTCAACAAATTGCTGGTGGTCCTACTGCCGCAGCAGACCAAAGAAGTTTCTTGCAAAAATATGTTGGCGACCCATTAGCTCAATTAAAAGCAACTACAGGCATAACTGGTGCTGACCTTCTTCGTGTTGGTGGTGCGGGTGCTGGCGCAATTGTTGGCAGACAACAAGCCAAAAAAGCTGCTGAACAAATACAGGCAGCTACTCAAGAGCAAAAGAACTTAGGTCAGCCATATCAAGAGGCAGGTCAGAATTTGCGTCGTGCTGCTGAAGCTGGTGAACTGACTCCACAAGGCGCACAGGCATATCAAGCTATGAGAGCGCAAATGGCTCAAGGTGTCGAGTCTAGAGGTGGTGTTGGAGTTACTCAAGCTCAAGCACAGGTAGAGGCTTTCCGTCAGCAATTACTAGCAAATCAGTACAACCTTGGTTTACAGGTTTCTCAGATTGGCGACAACATTGCGTTGGGTGCCATTAGAACGGGTATGCAGCTTGACCAGCAGCTTAATCAGGCAAATCAGCAGTTTTACACGCAACTGGCTGCAATCGCTGGCGGCGGTACATACGGCTACAACCCTCAACAAGTTAGAGGTCAATAATGGCTGACCCAATAACACCTGAGTCACGGGCTTTAGTTAAACAACCCAAAGCATTCACTCTGCCTCCTGCTCCAGAGCTTTCTGCCATTGGTGGGCAAATTGGAGGAGTTCCGGGTATTCCCGAAACTAAGGCTAAACGTCCAGAATTTACAACATCTGCTGAAGCCTCTGCTGAACAAGAAAGGCAATTGCAAAAGCTGTCTCAAGTTGAAGCACCTATTTTTGCTGCTGAACAAGCAGGTAAGGAATATAAAACAACTGCTGAAGCTGAAATTGCTCGACAAACTCGTGAACAATCTCAAAACATTGAAGCTGATTTAGACCTAGTTCGAGAAAAGTTTCCATACCCGCAATTTCAACCAACACAAGAAAACATTCAGAGTTTATCAACTCTGTTTAGTTTGATTGGAGTTATTGGCGTTTCTTTGGGCGGGACAGGAAAAATTTCAGCAATGAATTCTTTGAACGCCATGTCAGGAATGATGAAGGGATGGCAACAAGGGCGCAAAGATTTGTGGGAAAAAGAAAAAGCAGAGTTTGATAAAGGAATGGCTAGAACTAAAGCTGTTCTTGATGATGCTTATAAAGATGCTGACCGTGCTTACAAAGCGTTAGCTTATAACCGTGATGAAGCAATGGCGTTGGCTAATGAATCCGTCGCTAAACTTGGCAGTTCAGTTGGAAAACAAATATTAGATAAACAAGGTATTGAGCGTTACGTTGCTTACCTTGATGGCGTTCGTAAAGATTTAAAAGAAGCGGAAAGAATCGCTGCCCAAGACAAAAAACAAGAAAGACAGATTGAAGCTCAAAGATTAAGAGATGACGCTAACCGAGCAGAACAAAGAGCGCGTGATGATAGGCTAGAAGCGGCAAGAGAGAGACGTCACAGAGACGATATGGCTCAACGTGACCGTTTAGCTGCTCTTAAAGCAGCGCAGCCTAAAGGTCAGGGTGGCGCAGCTAATACACGTTATGCGTTCAGTATGGCTGAGTCTTTCTCTCAGGCTGCTCAAGATTTAGTCAACATTACCAATATGCCTAAAGGCACTGTTATGGGTAACTTTGCTGAATTGTCAGGCAAGTCCGGCGATTCATTAAAACAAGGTTTGGCTGCTGCTTTTGGAAGAAAAGTAACAGACCAAGACGCTCGTATGTTTGCTCAATTGGTTGGTGGTCTAGACCAAAATATGGCACGTACTTTGGGTGGTGGTTATGCCAACTCAGGTGCCAAACACGCTATTGACGCATACAAACAACAGTTACCAAGAGAAGGCGATTCTCCTGCTGTGTCTGCATTGTTCCTCGCTAGGTTTAAGCAAGAACTTGGAATATTTGCCGATGTGTATTCTGCACATCCCGGTGCAAATGAGCAAATGTCTGCAAAAGTTAATAAGTATTATGACGCTGTTAATAAAGCCATTCCGTTTACTGTTAATGATGTTCTTGATGCGACCAGAAATTCAAGACAAACCATTAACCAGCAATTTGAGAACTTGGCTACACCTCGCGGCGGTACGGACCTGCCTGTTGATACTGGTCAGGCACCGGCAGCGGCTCCATCGGCAAGAACTCCCAAACTTAATGGTAGAGCAATTGAAGTAAAAAATGGCAAATGGGTATATACAGACACCGGAGAGGAAGCTAAATAATGGCTCTCGATAATCCACCGTTGCCTCAAGGGGCAACTTATGATGACCCTCCGCTTCCGGCTGGTGCAACGTATGATGAACCGCCGTTACCTTCTGGTGCTAGACGCGATGCTGCTCCAAGGATGGATTTAACGGAGAAGCCCAAAAGAGGTTTGTTTGACAGGGCTAAAGACGTAGCTGAAACTGCTTTTACTGGCGGCGTTGTTGGCACGTTTATGCCTGAAATAACTATGGGCGCAGGTATGGCTGCCGCTGCATTTCCCGTAACTGCTCCTGCGGCTCCTTATTTAATGTCTACTGGCGCACGTATGCGCGGAGCTAGACTTGCTCAAACTGGTATAGGTATGTTGTCTGGTGCCGGTGAAGAAATAGCAGGTCAAACTGCCCAAGCCTATGACCAGCCTAAATACAAAGAAGAACTGTGGCGTTTAGCCGGTGGTGCTTTAACGCCTGAAATATCTAACTTGGTTAAATACACTGCTGGCAAGCTAGTTGGCATGACCGGCCTTGTTACCAAAACAGATTTGCAGGGGTTAGTGTCTGCTATAGCTAAAGATTCTGGCATAGATGAAAAACAGCTTACTCCGTCTCAACGTAAGTACATTGAAGAAGTAGCTCAACGTATTCGCGGTGGCGCAAAAACACAAGACTTTGCTAAGACTGTTTACAGCGCATTAGAGAAGGGTGCTGAACAGCTTGTGGATAAGTTTAACCGTCAGTCAGCTACTCTTGAGTCTCAGGCTCAAAACCTAATTGACGCTACACAAGCAGCTAACACGGTACGTACTCAGCAAGCACTTAACAAAGTATCTGCATTGCAAAGCCAGTTTGAAAATGCAGCTAAAGATTTAGTTGATGCGGGACGTCAACGTGCTGACGCTATATTGAAGAACGCATCAGCTAAAGCTGAAGAAATGCGGAAGTTGGCTACTAGCCCACAAACACGACAAATTCAAGAAGTTGAAGTTAGGAATATGTTGAAAAATGCTAGGACTGAAGCTGACAAAGTAGTTGCTGAAGCCAGCCAAAAGATTAACCGTTTGCGTGATGTGGCAAGCAAAGCCCGTACTACAGCCACAGCTAGGGAAGCACAAGCAACAGGACAACTTACTAGAATTGGTCAGCCACAAACACCTACCCAAACAGGTACGTCTATTCGTGACGCCGTAATGCCAATTTTTAACAAATTAAAAGATGTTCGAGCTAAAAACGCTGAAGCAAATAAAGGTGATGCTTTTAATTTTGCTTCAATGAAAGAAGCTCAAGGTCAATTGCCAAAAGATACAAAGGCTTTCAAAGAAGGCATGGCTGAATTGCAATCAATGATTGGCACAGCAACTCTTTCTGATATTAACGCTCCTTTGCAAAAAATTAAAAATGCTCTTGACCCCGTTAAAGAAATTGATGGAGTCATTGTAGGAAAGCCAGTTACGTTTGAAGGTCTTGAGTTAATACGTCGTTTCTTACGTGACCGTTCGTATGGATTGCCAGCAGAAGGTTATGACGCAATTGGTCAACAGCAAGCAGGAAAACTTGCTGACATGGTTGAGCGTATGCAAGCTGAGTTTTCGCCCGGAATTAAAAAATTCCTAGAACAATATCGTAAAGACTCTGAACCTTTACGGGCTTTTAAAACAAAGTTAGGAAAATCCGTAGTTGATACGGAAGATTTTGATATGGGCAGGTTTGCTACGGACCCGGCAACCATTGGCAGCAAGTTTTTTAAATCTGAGACAAGCGTTAAAGACCTTATAAATTTACTTGGGGATAACGCTTCTCAAGCTGAAAAGATTGCTAGAGGCTATGTTTCTGACCAGTTACGGTCTGCTAATTCAAAACAAATACTTCAAAAGATTAACGATTGGCGTGATTGGTTGCCTCAATTTAAAGCACTTGAGGGTGAATTAAAGTCGGCTGCTGAACGTATGGCTCAATCTGAGAGCATAAGTAAACGTCGTGGAACATTAGCGTCTGATTTACGTACAGAAGCACAAAGGATTCCTGAATCTGTAGCTGGAAGGTTAGAAACAGCGGCAGGTCGTGAAGCCTCTGGCGTTGTTTCAGGGGCAGAATCTCAAGTTACGGCATCAGGCAAGGCTGTAGAGCGTCAAAAAGGTCGTATTGAGACTGAAGCTCAACTCGCCGGTCAGAAAGCCATGACAGAAGCAGAACGTGAAGCCACAAAGCTGCGAGGTCAAGCTGGCAAGCTGTCTGCTGAAGGTGAGCAAGTCAGAAAACAGATTCTTGGTGATGCGTTCCCTGCTGACCGTATTCAGCAATTGATTATGCAAGGCAAGCCTAGCCTGTGGAAAGAAGTCGGACCCATCATTGCGTCTGACCCAAAGGCTAAGAAAGCGTTTGCAGACGCTTTAGGTCAGGTTATGGCTGATGCCATAGTTAGGTCACCAAGGTCGGCTGTAGAGGCGTTTAACCTACGTATACGTCCAGCAATGGAGTCTACTGGCTTGCTGTCTGGTCGCCAACTGGCTAACCTGCAAGCGGAAATCAACCGGATTAACCAGACGGTTGAAGGTCCAGAAAAGACTAGGCTGCTGACTCGCTTGATAACCAATGCGGTGACAGGTGAGGCTGCAAGAGGCTTGTCTTACATTACGAATCCGTTTGATACGATGTCAACGCTACTAGGTAAATAATGGCTAAGAAACAAAAGGGGATAAATCCAGAGCTTGAGAGTGCTATTGCTCAAATGTTGATTGCTGTAATGAATGACCCGATGGCGTCCATTACAGACAAAACAAAGGTTTTGGATAGGGCGTTAAAGCTGGAGGCAATTAAGCTCAAGATGGAAACGGACGAATGGGGTTCTGGCTTTGGTATGGACGATGAGGACGATAAGGATTAGACTGTGAATCTCTTTTATTTAGGGGATAAATATGGACGGAATCCAAGTCGTTACTATTGCGCTCAGAGTCATCTCAGACCGCTTGATTACAATTTTGGCATTGCTGGCTTCAAGTGTGATGTGTGGTTGGACAATGTGGAACCCATTATGGGAACGGGTATCGACTCTAGCGATATTCGTGATATTCAGTTACCTTTTGGTAAAAACGAAAGAAAGGAATAACGATGTACGACAAACTTCACAAGCGTCCGAGTGACCTGAACCAGCAGCCATCAAAGGCTGTTCGTCCTCCTTTGCCCCGTGATGGCAGCAGAGACGGTCAAAACAATACGAACAAGATGCCAGCAGGGTATATCTCTGTTTGGGATTTTGGCAATGGTGAGCAGACTAAGAGCAGCCCAACCACAGGTGGCGGCAAAAAGGTGTACTAATGGCTAATAACATACCGTTTCAACCGATGGGTAAAACCACTCGGATAAATGTTACAACATCAGCAAATACAGTTGCTATTCTGTCTGACAGCCCTGCTAATCAAGTAAGGATTCATAACGGAACGGCTGCTGAAATATTTATTCGTTTAGGCACGGCTAGTACGGATGACGCTGTTATTCCTACGGCTGGAACTCCTGCTTATGGCGTGCTTTTGCATAACAATATGACGGCTATTTTTACTGCTCCTAAACAGTCGGCAAATACAGCGGTGTTATATGTGTCAGCTATCATAGCTACTGGCACAGGAACTATTTATGTAACTCCGGGAGAGGGCTTGTAATGAGTTGGGCTGACGCACTAAAGGCGATTATTCCGATAGTGGTTGCCAGCCTAGCTTGGCTTCTCGGCGAGGTTGGCTCATTCAATACCAGACTGACCAAGATTGAAGGCCAGATGCCAGCGTTGATTACGCCGCAAGGGGTGCCAACTGACAGTCCGGTAAGTGCAGAGGCTAGGCACAAGCTAAAAGAAGACATTTACAAAGACCTGCATGATTTACAGGTTCGCATCAAACTAATGGAAGAAAGAGCTAAGAGATGATTCCTATTGTTGGTGCCTTACTTGGCACGTTAGCTGAAAATGGTCTGACCCTACTTTCTAGTGCAATTCAAGCCAAGGGAAAGCAGATTGTTGAGGATAAGTTAGGTGTAAAGATACCTGACAACCCAACATCGGCTGACGTTGAGAGTTTGCGTCAACTTCAATACGAACATGAAGAAAAACTATTAGAGCTTGGCATTGAGAAAGCAAAGATAGAGCAGGAAGAACTCAAGGCTTTATTGGAAGCACAAGCCAATCAAGAAAACAATGTTAGTGACCGCTGGAAGTCTGATATGGCGTCTGATTCTTGGTTGTCTAAGAACATTCGCCCTATGACGCTAGTTTACATTTTGACTGCATACCTTCTGTTCGCTGGCTTAAGTGCAGCAGGGATTAACGTCCAAGAATCGTATGTTTCATTGCTAGGCCAGTGGGGTATGTTGGTTATGACGGCTTACTTTGGTGGTCGCACGGTTGAAAAGGTTATGGAGTTGCGTAACAAGGGGGACAAATGAGTCTTGCACAAGAACAAGCCGCCTTCCTTTTAGATGCGTGCAAACTGATTCAGTACGCAACAGAACAAGGGTTCGTTGTTACTGGCGGTGAGTTAGCCCGTACTCCAGAGCAACAAGCCATTTACTTCAAGACAGGTCGCTCTAAGACCATGAACAGTATTCATTTGAAGCGGTGTGCAATCGACTTAAACTTCTTCAAAGACGGCAAAATCATTTGGGATAAAGCGGTGCTTGCTCCATTGGGTGTTTATTGGGAATCTTTGTATCCCAAAAACCGTTGGGGCGGTAACTTTAAGAGTCTTGTTGATTGTCCACACTTTGAGCGCAATGTCTAAAGAAGTTAATGCAGTCAGGGGAGAAGAATAATGGCTAATAAAGAAGTTCTTGACCCGCACGGTTATCCTATTGAAATGGATAGACCTGTTGTTTTTGATGAGGGCAAATTAGACCCCCATACTGAGCTTTCTATAACAGAAAGTGCCTCTGATTTAGGGTTGCCCGGCGAGGGTTTTTACAATGTTCCCTCCATTTATGAGGGGAAAATTTACAACCCACAAGACCCGACCCATTACGAAACCATCAAAAACTACGTTCAGAAACAGGCTTCTCAAGGATTTAGGTTTCCTAATTTTCCTTCCGTTGAAGAAGCTGAAAAAGCAGCACAGGCTAGAAGTGAATACTTCAATCAAGTAAAAGCTGAAATGCTTAGAGAAGCTGTTGAAAAACGTAGACAGGAACTGATGCTTCAGATGATACAGAGGACTAGATAATGTCTAAAGACACCAACCTATCTGTAGGCAGGGGTGAGAAGCTCTCCGTCAAGGCTGGCGGTGGCCTGACAGCCAAGGGTCGTAAGAAGTACAACCGTGCTACCGGCAGTAACTTAAAGGCTCCAACCAAATCAGGACCAAGGCACAAGTCTTTCTGTGCAAGGTCTAAGAACTGGAAGGGTGAGAGAGGTAAGGCAGCTAGACGTCGTTGGGGGTGCAGATGAAAAAAGGTTTATACGCAAACATTCACGCTAAACGCAGACGCATTGCCAAGGGTTCCGGCGAAAGAATGAGGGCAATCGGCAGCAAAGGTGCGCCGACAGCAGCAGCGTTCAGGAAGTCTAAAAAGACGGCTAGAAAAAGCCGTCGATAACCGTTCCCATCCCCCAAGAAAAACTGTATGTTGCAGCGCAGCATAAGTTATCAATGCTACTGATTTAAGTTATCAGTCAAAGTCAGCGACTAGATACCATTCGGTAATGTAGTCTTTAAAGGCGATTAAGCCTTTGCCACAATCGGCATAACTGCCGTCCGGCAAGATGCGCCAGAAACGCTCTACACGCATCCCATTATCGGTATCCCCATTGATGACTAGGACAGTGGTCTTAGGAAGCCCTGAGAGGGCTTTTAAGAGGATTTCTTGGCCTTTGCTTATCTTTTCCCCGTCTCGCTTCCATTCGCCGAATAGGAAGTGTCCCTTGCGTTCTAGGACCATGTCCAGATTTGACGGCAAAACCTTGCCAAGTAAGCCGGACAGCTCCCCAAAATCAACATGGGGAGCATATTTATCGCGCATCATGGCGTTTGCAACAACTGGCCTTCAAACGCATACGTGCCAACGTGAGCTAACTTCACCCAAGGTGCTGCCCATACCTTTTTACCGATTTTTCGTGCTTTCTTGCAAAAATCGTAGTCTTCAGACAGCAAGATATTGGATTCCGGCTCAATTTGAGTCGCAAAGAACTCATGAATAAGTTCACCATTGCCGGGGTTATTTAGGTCTAAGACGTTATTTAGGTACGTCGGCACATTTCCGATTAAATCCTCAAATACCTGACGCTTAATCAACATGAATCCAGTGCCACCGTTCCAGATTTGGACCGGCTGATTAATTGGCACCGTTACCTCAGTCTGATAATCCACCAGATTGACCACAAACGCCCCTGTATGGTGTTTTAA
>Ga0214919_10008791_pt1 | contig 13181 bp, 11 predicted proteins | sample LL1503_MetaG_FD_177994 | JGI IMG/M metagenome (GOLD analysis project Ga0214919, IMG submission 177994) | Freshwater microbial communities from Lake Lanier, Atlanta, Georgia, United States - LL-1503 | ecosystem: Environmental > Aquatic > Freshwater > Lake | place: USA: Georgia | collected...
CCTGCTCGGCAGAGGCCTTGGGTTGATTGGATTTCAATTTCATCTTCACTCCTTAAGTTGAAAGATGAACCAAAACCCTCCTTTAATCAAGTACCCCTATTTGTATCACACACGCTGACGTCGGACAAGCTGGGTCTTCAAGCGAATAAAGACCCGTCTGCTTACCGTTGCGGGGGCAGCGCAGGTTAGGTTGGCCTTGATGGCTTTTCCCTCCTGCTTCCCGTTGAACTGCGAACCGCTAACCGGCTTCGCGAGCACCAACAACGCTAGTCTAAACCAAACAACTCGTTATCCTAAGTTTTCAGCACAGAACCCCTGACCAACAGTCCGGCGCTCTAGCGACTGAGCCATCGAGGAATAGTCGCTTGCTTTCCAAAAGTACACACTAATCAGAGCCTTTACGACAAAGAGTGCCTGTGTATTTCGCTAAGCAACGTTTTTAGCAAAATATTGGCACTTTGAATGGGAAAAGCCATTTCCCATGATCCTCCGCTGTCAATCCTGACGGCCTTCATTGCGCCGTTTCTCCCGCTGCATGAACAAATACAGTCCTTCGACTTTGTCTCTGGCCCATGGGGTCTTGCGCAAGAACTTCAAGCTGGAACTGACGCTGGGGTCTTGGGTGAAGCAACGTATTGGAATGCGTTGCCCGAGTTCCATCCATCCGAAGTAGGTTTCAAGCTCACTCACAATTGCCTCAAGGGTCAATCCATGAAGGGGGTTTCGAGGTTGTTCATGACAAGGTGTTGAATCGCTCATGATGGAATTTTCCCTCAAATTCAGAACTTTCGGCTGTGATGTTTCGCCATCTGTTGATTTCAATTTAAAAGAGCGTTCTAACCGTGAAGCGCAAGTTTCTGGGTGCGCCTGCGTACAGGTAGTAATGACCAAACTGCTTGGGTGACTCTCTCCAGTAAGATCTGTTGGTGACGTTCTCAAAGGCCAGTGTCCAGTCAGTGTCTTGTCCTGCCATTTTGGTGCTGTAATGGGCCGCCAAATCAGCCGTGGTCCAGGCTGGCAATGTCATGGTACCGCCCTCCATCAGGTCGCGTTCGCCTTCATGGCTTAGGCGCAATGAGGTGCGCAATCCAGGAACTTGTGACCAGCGGTATTCAGCTGCTGCACGCATCACCAAATTAGGCACATTCAAAGGACGCTGACCGTTTTGAGCGGGGTCAATTACAGCCTCTAAACGCTTGGGATTTAACCATGTGGCGGCCGTATCTATTTTCCATTGATGACTGCGGTAGCCCATGCCCAATTCCACGCCTTTGTGTTGGGCTAGGCCGTCCAGTTTGCGCGTACAAGAGTTGGCTTCTTCGCAGGCGCCTTGATCACCCCACACAGGCCGCGTAATGTCAAACAAGGCTGCGTTCCAAAGCCACGGGCCTTGCGCTCCTTTTAAGCCCAATTCTTTTTGGGTACTTTTGACAGAAGGCAGTGCAACACCTGCGTTGGTATAGCGGCTGCGATTGGGTGTGACTTGGGCTTCTAAGCTTTGGCCATAACTCAGGTAAGCCAGTGAGTTGAATGGCAGTTGGTGACTAAAAGCCAACCAAGGTGCGGTGATGGTTCTGTCGTCGTGCGTGGCGCGGCTGCCATCGGTGCGTTGGCTGTCTCGCTGAATATGGCTGGTGCGCAAGCCTAACCACAAGTCTGCAAATTGATGAACTCGCATGCGATCTTTCATGCTAAGTTCAGTAGCATATTCCTGTCGATTGGTGTTAAGGTCATAAGGCGTTGGATCTGCTGCGCTTTCGCTTAAGCCACTTAAGCTGCCCATGCCAGCGTAGTTGTAGGCCTGCATGGCCGACAGCTTGTCAATTTGACGCTGCCTTAACCAAGCAAAGCTCACTTCGTGTTGCACCCCTGCCAATTGAACTTGGCCACTGATTTCGGTTTGTAGCGCATCACTTAAGCGGCGTTCGTTTTCGCTGCGGTAGTCGTAAAGGTCAAAAGTTTTGTCGCTGCAAAATCGGTCGTAGTTGCCTTGTGCATAGCAGCCGAAGGCGTAGCTCAGTCGGTCGTCTGTTCGCAGTCGTTGTGTACCGTATTGTGTGGTCCAGAGCCAGCCGTTTTCTAAACGTTGCTTTAGGCGCAGGGTGCCAGTGATGCCTTCAAATACTTCGGGCACAGACCAAGCTTGTTTGCTGAAGTTGTTGCGTGCGTAGAGGGGTGAGGGCAGGGCGTTGCCAATCAGGCTGGCAGCGTTCACCCCCATTTGTTGGCGCGAGCTGCTTTCAACTTCCCACTCTAAACGCGTGTTTGAATTGACACGCCAGTCCATGGCCAGTGCCAGCAGTTGACGGTGACCTTTTGCGTTTTGAATGTAGGGGTTGAGGTCTTCATAAGCTGCGTTGACGCGGTAACCAAAGGCGTTGTTTTCGCCATAGCGGCCGCCAAGATCCAAGGCGGTCGAGCTGTTGTTGCCGTTGCCATAACTGACTGTCAAACTTCGAACACTGGCGTCGGCAGAATTGGGCGGGCGCTTTACCACGTAGTTGGCCAATCCACCGGGTGCACTGGTGCCGGCCTGAATGCCGCTGGTGCCTTTGAACAGTTCAATGCGCTCTTTGTTGTCCATGGGAATCATGGTTTCAGCATTGATGGGCAAGCCTTCGCGGCGGTAGTTGTAGCGGTTGTCCAATGTAAAGCCACGCACACTCAGGATGTCCCAATAGGCGGGCGAGTTGTAGCTGTCTGTGACGGAAGAATCTAAGCGCAAGGCATCTGAAATTCTTTGAGCACCTATGTCACGCAGTGTGGCGTTGTCAACGTTGGTGGCGCTGAAGGGTGCTTGGCGCAGGCTGATGTTTTCAAAACCGCTCACTTGTTGTGAAGTAGGGCTGGTAATCAAGACTGTGTTGTTTTGTGCAAGCGCAGAAGCGCTAACAAGCAACAATGCTTGGCATGTTAAGTTTGGCAAATGTTGTGCCATTGCGTTTTCCTTCAACGAAATGGCAGGTCGGCTGGATCATTCAACGAATGTTGGCAATTGAGTGATTGCCTCGTTGTTTAGACAAGCTTCCCTGCGCGAGGATTACCTCAATCAGGTTCAAAGGGACTTTCTCAGTCTTAGCTTTGCAGCTAAAACACCCCTAGCGGATGTGGTTGCAAAAAACAATCTTGCAATCACGGTCTGAATTCTACGACACACCCAAGAGTTTGTGCAAATGCGTGGAAGTAGTGGTGTATTGGAGTAGGGTTTTTTTCTCTGGGTGGAGCAAATCAGCCGCGCCAAAGGCGGCCAAGGTGGCTTCGTGAAAGCCACACAAAATGAGTTTCTTTTTGCCTGGGTAGGTGTTGATGTCGCCCACTGCAAAAATGCCTTGAGCTTGCGTGGCAAAGTTTGCTGTGTTCACCACCAACTGCTTGCGCTCCATGGCCAAACCCCATTCGCTAAGGGGGCCTAACTTGGGAGAAATGCCTAGACACAAAAGAATCGCATCCGCAGATAGAACTTCTGTTTGGCCTTGGGCGTTGAGAATTTCTAGCCCAGAAAGCTGTTCTTTGCCTGCACCTGGGCCTGCACCTGGGTTTGCACCATCAGCTTGGATCAAGGCCGTGGGTTGGCCCGCCAAAAAGCGCATTGATTTTGCTTTGCAGGCTGCGCGCATTTGTTCGATGGTATGAGGCTGTGCTTGAAATTGATCACGCCTGTGGACCAGGGTGACGCTGGCTGCAGCATTGGCGCCTTGACGCCACAGCGCGCAAGCTTCTAGTGCAGCATCGTTGTCGCCCAGTACCAAAAGGTGTTTGCCTTTGAAGCTTGACTCGTTGGGGGCCTTGTGAAATATGTCTTTGCCAAACAGTTCTTGAAAGCCGGGCAAACTGAGACCGCGTTTGACGAAAGCCCCCACACCTGCGGCAATGAATACTGTAGCCGCTTTGAATTGCGTGCCCTTGTCGGTTTGCACATGCCACTGGCCGTCTTCTGTGGCTTTGAGTTCACTCACCAATTCTTGAAGGTGAAACTGTGGTGCGAAGGGTTTAATTTGTATTTGCAGTTGGTCAATCAGTTCTTGACCCGTACAAAGTGGAATGCCGGGTATGTCGTAAATGGGTTTGTTGGCATAAAGCTCGGCACATTGGCCGCCCACTTGCTGCAATGCATCCACCACGTGGCAGCGAATGTCTTGAAGCCCTAGTTGAAACGCTTGGAACAGCCCCACGGGGCCTGCGCCAATGATCAGGGCTTCGGTTTGGATCAACGGATCAACTCGCTCAGTTTGGCCGTCTTGTCTTTCCAGTCGTCCGCATCGGGCATGGGAATTTTGCGTTTGGTGATGCTTTTCCAAGTGGGCAGCAATGCCAGTTCGGCATTGAGCTTGGTCATGTGAACTTGGTCTGCTGGCAGATCTTCTTCGGCGTAAATCGCATTCACAGGGCACTCTGGAATGCACACAGCGCAGTCAATGCACTCGTCTGGGTCTATGGTGAGGAAGTTGGGGCCTTCGCGGAAGCAGTCTACGGGGCAGACGTCCACACAGTCGGTGTATTTACAACGGATACAGGATTCAGAAACAACGTGGGTCATGACAATTTGCTAAGGCTAAAGCGTTGAGCGGGCGGAATTGCCCGAAAGATTGGCATTTTAAAGCAGTTAAGGGCCGAGATTTAATTCACCAACACTGCGCCTGAGGTCTTATGGCTGGCCGTATCGACCAAAATCAGGGCGCCCAACACGCGAGATTTGGCAAAAGGCAAGGCAATCAGGGGCTCTTGGAAGGCCAAAGTGACTTGACCAACGGCATTGGCGGGCAGTTCAGTGGCATCTTCTTTGGCCAGGGTATTGATGTTCAATCGGTGCACGATGCGCTGCACCTTGGCCTTCACCCAGCGGTGGCCATGCAGGGCCCAATAAAGCCGGCCAGCCACCAAGGGCTCGTCGTCCATCCAGGCCACCGTGGCGTCAATTTGAAACTGTGCTTCTAAGCCTGAGTCGGCTGCCACGATCCAATCGCCTCGGGATACATCGACTTCTCTGTCTAAAACCAAACCAGCGCTCTGTCCAGTGATGTTTGTTTTTTCTTGGCGGGTGGCTGATAAAACCTGAGCTACCTTGGCCGTTTGACCGCTTGGGAAAACTTTCACGCTTTGACCTTGGCGCAAAGTGCCTGTGGCCACTCGACCCCAGAACACACGACGGCCTTGATGCGTGACGTTGGAGTCGTGGAATTTTTCCACCCACTGCACGGGGAAGCTCATGGTCACATCGGCCTCAGCTGGGGTGCTGGGCAATGTTTCTAATATTTGTAAAAGGCTGGGGCCTGTGTAGCTGCACCAGTTGTCTTGGGTGTCCACCACGTTCCAGCCTTTCAGTGCAGAAATGGGTACCCAAGCTTTGACGTTGATACCAGCGTCAGTGGCAAACTTGGCCAATGCGCCTTGAATGTGTTGGTATGCGACATTTGCATTTTCAACGGCATCTAGTTTGTTGATCGCAAACACCACAGAAGGAACACGCAAAAGTTTTAAAAGCAAACTGTGACGCCGTGTTTGTGGGAGCAAATTCAGATTGGCGTCTTTCCAATCCAGTTTGGTCGCATCGACCAACACCACGGCGGCATCGGCGCTTGAAGCGGCAGTGACCATGTTGCGGGTGTATTGCTCATGACCAGGCGCATCGCCAATGATGAACTTGCGTGCTTCGGTGTTGAAGTAGCGGTATGCCACATCGATGGTAATGCCTTGCTCGCGTTCAGCCGACAAGCCATCGGTGAGCAATGCCAAATCGGTTTCGCCTTGGCGCTGCACACCCGCTAAGTGGTCTTGCAACACGGCTTTGGTGTCGACCAGCAAGCGGCCAATGAGGGTGCTCTTGCCGTCGTCTACCGAGCCGCAGGTGATGAATTTGAGGGCGTTGTTCATTAAAAATACCCGTCTTTTTTGCGTTTTTCCATGGAGGCCTCAGAGGTCTTGTCGTCCATGCGTGTAGCGCCGCGTTCGCTCACATCGGCGGCCAATGTCTCAATCACAATTTCTTCAGGGGTAAAAGCGGTACTGGCCACAGGGCAGGTGCAGGTAATGTCACCCACAGTGCGAAAACGGACGTCGCGAACTTGAATGGTCTCGCCATCTTTGGCCGGCGTAAGTTCTGTTACCGGCACCAGTAAACCTCGGCGATCAACCACTTCCCGTTTGTGCGTGTAGTAGAGAGAAGGCAGTGCAATGTTTTCGCGCGCAATGTATTGCCACACATCGAGCTCGGTCCAATTGGAAATGGGGAACACACGAAAATGTTCGCCTGGTTGCAATTTGGTGTTAAACAAAGACCACAGTTCTGGCCGTTGTGATTTAGGTTGCCATTGGCCAAAGCTGTCGCGGTGACTAAAAATTCGTTCTTTGGCGCGGGCTTTTTCTTCATCGCGACGAGCGCCGCCAATGAGGGCATCGAACTTGAATTCTTCAATGGCTTCAAGCAAGGTCACAGACTGGTGGACATTGCGTGATTCACCAGGATGGGCCAAGCGCACGGTGCCGCGCTTCATGGAGTCTTCAACACTTCGCACAACGAGTTCAGCGCCTAGTTCGTTGGCGCGGAAATCTCGAAAGTCAGTTACTTCTTTGAAGTTGTGACCCGTGTCAATCATGAGCAAGGGGTAGGGAATGTGGCCGCCTTTTTGTTTGTCGACAAAAGCTTTTTCTGCACACTTCAGCATGACGAGCGAGTCTTTGCCGCCAGAGAAAAGTAGAGCAGGGCGCTCGGAGGCGGCTGCTACTTCGCGCAGGATGAAGATGGTTTCTTCTTCCAAGGCGTCAAGGTGTGAGTTGCTTAGGTGATGGAGCAGTTCGGGTTCAGTGCGTGCGTTCATGATTGTGCAATTTAGAATTTATTTTATTTCTGAGCGTGCAAGCCGCACTCTTTGGCCGCTTCGTCTTCCCACCACCATCGTCCCGCGCGAAACTCTTCGCCTAAGCTGATGGCGCGCGTGCATGGCGCGCAGCCAATGCTTGGAAAAAACTGGTCGTGCAAAGGGTTGTAGTCCACCTTGTTCACTGCGATGTAGTGCCATACATCACCCCAAGTCCAGTTCGCCAAAGGGTTGAGTTTGATTTGTTTTTGAGTGGCCTCGTCGGCTCGGTCGATCAAGGGCACTTCAGCACGATTGCTGGATTGCTCACGTCGCAAACCAGTCACCCAGGCCCGTTGACCTTTCAAAGCTTCTGTCAAGGGCTGAAGCTTGCGCACTTGGCAGCAGGCTTTGCGAAGTTCAAGACTTTCGTACATGGCATCTTGGCCGTGCGCTTTAACGAAAGCAATGACTTTTTCTGTGATGGGACGATAGACATTCACAGGTGCTTGAGAATGGGCTCGCGTGCGCTCGAGCAGCGCTAAAGTTTCGCGGTGCAGTGCACCTGTTTCCAATACAAATATTGGAATGTTAAAGGCATTGTGGTTAATCAGGTGTGTGATGACCACATCTTCGGCGCCCAAGCTAGAAGCCTGAGTGACGGGGCTGAAATTGGCAACAGCTTGTTGGAGCAGTGCCAAGCTTTCTGCCACTTTTTCTGTGAAGGTGGCGCTTGGTTTTGCATGCAAGTGGATGGCATTGGGCTGATGCTTAGACTCGCCAATGCTGACTGTCGACTCGCTCATGCGGCCTTCTTTGAAAAAAAGGGTTTTGTGTCGATTGCTGAACCTTGGTAGAAAGCTGGGAAGCGGTCGAATTGACGCTGCGCTGCGCTCGCATCCAAGCCATCGCGCAACACGGCCACATCAAAACCCGTGCGCGACATGGACACCAATTGGTCGATGAGTACATCGCCTGTTGCGCGAATTTCACCTTGAAAGCCAAGGCGACGTCGCAGTAAAAAAGCTTGGCTGTAAGCACGGCCATCGGTGAATTTTGGGAAGTGCAAATCGATGCGTTTGACACCCTCCAGTGACACCTCGCGAGGATCTGCGTCGTTGGCGATATGGATGATGCCAGCATCTGCTGCTGAGCTGCTGTGTTCTTTGTAGGCAAGAATTTTCATAGTCATTTCAAGGCGGATCAAGCAACTGCAGGTTCAGAATGACGGACAGAATTAGCCGCCGCTTTGAAGCTTTCTTGGCCAACACGGCGCAAGGTTTCAATGAAGTATTCAGCGCGGCCGTTTTGGGCGTTGCTTGTTGGTGCGCGAAGCTCAAGGTACTTGTTGATCACGGCTTCAATCACCTCTGGAACCTCGGCTGCAGAGAACGATGGGCCGACTACTTTGCCAGCCCCTGCTGTGCCTGACAGTCCAGAACCATCAGAGCCACCTAAAGTGACTTGGTACCATTCTTTGCCGTCTTTATCGACACCCAAAATGCCAATGTGGCCGCTGTGGTGGTGGCCGCAGGAGTTGATGCATCCGCTGATGTGCAGGTCGATGGGTCCCAGATCATCCAACTCGTCTAAGTCTTGGTAACGCTCTGAAATGGCCGCTGCCACAGGAATGGCACGGGCATTTGCCAAAGCGCAGTAGTCGCCGCCGGGGCAGGCAATCATGTCATTCAACAAACCAATGTTGGGACTGGCTAAGCCCAGTGCTTTGGCTTCTAGCCAAAGGTCAAACAGTTGGCTTTCAGCTACCCAAGGTAGCACCAAGTTTTGTGAATGCGTGACACGCGCTTCACCGCGGGAATACTTGGCTACCAATTGGGCAGAGGCTTCTAGTTGCTCTGCGGTTGCATCGCCCGGTGCCAAGCCCAAGCGTTTGAATGACAAGGTCACAGCGCGCAGCGTCGGATTTTTGTGCGGCACAACGTTTTGATTCAACCAACGTTGGAACGCAGGGTCTTGTATGTTGCTGTTATCCAACGAGGAGGCTGTGGTGGCCGGTGCCTTGGGTTCGACAAAGCAAGATGCCACGCGGTCAAATTCAGCTTGGCTGATGGTGTGCGGTCCACCATCTGTGTTCACGATCTCTTTGAATTCAGCTTCAACTTCATCAATGTAGCGCTGGCCTTCAGACTTCACCAAAATTTTGATGCGAGCTTTGTAAATGTTGTCCCGGCGACCCCACCGGTTGTAAACGCGAACAACCGCTTCGAGGTAGTTCATGATGTGTTGCCATGGCAAGAACTCACGAACCAGGGTGCCAATGACGGGTGTGCGCCCCATGCCACCGCCCACCCAAACTTTGAAGCCCACTTCGCCTTGTGAATTTTTTATAAGTTGCAAACCCACGTCGTGCCAATCAATGGCCGCGCGGTCTTCTTGAGCGCCTGTGATGGCGATCTTGAACTTGCGTGGCAGAAATGCGAACTCTGGGTGCAGGGTGCTCCATTGGCGCAAAATTTCGGCATAAGGACGTGGGTCAACCACTTCGTCAATGGCAACGCCCGCTAATTCATCGGTGGTGATGTTGCGAATGCAATTTCCACTGGTCTGAATGCCATGCATGTCCACGGTGGCCAAAAGTTCCATGACATCGGCCGATTGGTCCAATGGAATCCAGTTGAATTGAACGTTTTGACGGGTGGTGAAGTGACCGTAACCTTTGATAAGGCGAGGCGATTTGCCGGGCAATAAATCTTGTTGGGCTTGGGCTTTTGAGAAAATTTCGCTGTCGGGTTGGTCGTAATCTTTGGCAATGGTGGCCAACACACTCAGTTGTTGGCTGGAAATTTCGCCATAGGGCACTGCCACTCGAAGCATCGGTGCATAACGTTGTACGTACCAACCGTTTTGAAGGCGCAAGGGGCGAAACTCTTCGTCAGCCAGTTGGCCTTTTTGCCAGCGTTCGAGTTGATCTCTGTGCTGGGCTGCGCGCTGTTTGACAAACTGGCGGTCGAATTCTGTGTATTGGTACATCTCTGAGATTGGTGGGTGAAGGCTTTGGCCAAGCCAAATAAAGATGGGACTTTAAGGCTTCTTTATGTCAAATCAAACTACTTATTCGTTTGACATATATGCTTTTTGATCATAAGAGGTGCGCAACAGGGCACCTAAAAGTCTCCAAAGTGACTGGATATAGGCATGCTGATACAGTCAAACTTTTAAGGGGTGTGGAATGAAGTCTTGTCTGTTGAGACCTTGGGGCGTTGCGTTGACCGCCATGTTGGCCATGTCTGTGAGCGCGCAAACGCCCATTCGAATTGGTGAAATTAACAGTTATTCGGCCATTCCTCAGTTTACGCAACCCTACAAGCAGGGCTGGCAATTGGCCGTTGAAGAAGTCAATGCCGCAGGTGGTTTGCTGGGTCGAAAAGTTGAAGTCATTGCGCGAGACGACGCCGGCAAACCCGAGGATGCGTTGCGGCATGCCATCGAGTTGATCAGCCAAGAAAAAGTGGATGTGTTAGCCGGTGGTTTTTTATCCAATGTGGGTTTGGCCTTGGCCGATCATGCGGGTAAAAGCAAACGACTTTTTGTGGCCAGTGAGCCGCTGACTGATGCCATTGTCTGGGACAAAGGCAATCGATACACCTTCCGTTTGCGCCCCAGCACCTACATGCAAGCCGCCATGTTGGTGGAGGAGGCTGCCAAGTTGCCTGCTAAGCGCTGGGCCACCTTGGCACCCAATTACGAGTACGGACAAAGTGCCGTTGCCAGTTTCAAAGAATTGTTAAAGGCCAAAAGACCCGATGTTGAGTTTGTGGGCGAGCAGTGGCCCGCGCTTGGAAAAATTGATGCAGGCAGCAGCTTGAGTGCGCTCATGCAAAGCAAGCCCGATGCGATTTTTAATGTGACCTTTGGCGCCGATTTGGCCAAGTTGGTGCGTGAGGGCAATCAGCGTGGCATTTTTCCCAAGGTTCCCGTGGTGTCCATGTTGTCTGGCGAGCCCGAATACCTCGAGGTGTTGAAAGATGAAACGCCCAAGGGCTGGATTGTGACGGGCTATCCGTGGGACCAAATTGACACCCAAGAACATGCTTCCTTTACTGCCAACTATTACAAGAAATTCAGAGAGAACCCCAAGGTGGGATCTGTGGTGGGCTATGCCACCATGCAAGCTATTTTTGCGGCCATTAAAAAAGCAGGCAGCACTGACAATGAAAAGCTGGTGTTGGCCATGCGGGGCCTGAAATTCAGCACGCCGTTTGGTCCCGCTGAGTTTCGGGCCATTGATCAGCAGTCCACCATGGGTGCATTTGTGGGCAAGCTAGATCTGCGCGGCAATCAAGGCAGCATGACGCAATGGCGTTATGCCGATGGCAAAAACTACCAGCCTACCGATGCCTATGTGAAGTCCCGCAGACCTGCCGCTGCACAGCAATGAACTTAGCCAAATCTTGAGGCCGCCATCAGTTTGGCCAATGATGCGGCCATGGGCAAAGGTTCGTGATTCAAGTGTGCGGCCAACAACTCGCCGCACAACACCGACCAACTGATGCCTCTTGCACCCATGCCCGTGCACACATTCAAGCCTTTGAATTCTGGATGTGCAAACTCACCCACGGCAGGCAGCCGATCGGGCAGCGCCATCCGACTGGCAGCCCAAGATGAAGTCTGTTCAAGATCAATGTGCAGGATGTCGTCTTGAAATTCAGGCATGAGTTCGGCCCATTGTTGTCTGTTTGTCAACTGGTCCGCACCACGGGTTTGTAAATCAAAGTCGTTTCGTTGAAAGCTAGAGCCCACAATCCAATAGGGCTCATCCAGATCGGCTTGGATGGGTTTGAGATTGCCGATGTAACTGCCATGACCATTGACTGGAAAATCTGGCAATGTGTTGCGCAACTGAATGGGCAAGATGCTCATAGGGCCCAATGACACTTGACCGCGCAATGCTGTTGCAGGCAGGTGAGGGCGAGGGCATTTCTGTGTTTGCAATTCAACGCTGTCAATCAAGGCCTGGCCATCGTAAGCGTTGGCAATGATGACCTGAGGGGCTTTTGCAATGAGATTGCCTGAGGCATCGAGACACTGCCACAGATCGTTGCTAAAAACGAGTTTGGCAACCGCACTTTGCGTTGACAAGCGGATGTTGCCATGCGCGAGTTGCGCCTTCACCAAGGCTTGTGTTTGAATCCAACCTGCCATGGCGTGCCACAGCGCAGGCGTACTTTCATTCAAGCCTGCAACTTGCTTTTGAAACTCGCTGGCTGGTGTGCTCCACGCGTGTCCCGCAGCAGGCCACAAGGGGCCTTCTGGCAGTTGTCTTTTGCCAGCATAACGATGTTCTAGCAGATGAGAAATTTGCCACTCACGGCCATGCGCCAGCAGCTCTTGGGCGCGTTGTACAGTGGCGCGCACACCATCTCGCGTGATGCGTGAGAGTACATTGTTGTCGGGCGAAACGTGAGTGGCAAAGAGGCCAGCGGGCAAGCCAGAAGCACCTGCGCCCAATGCATGCGCTTTGTCGAGTACTTCAACTTGCCAACCTCTGTGCGCCAAACTGTGTGCTACCGCCGAGCCCGCTAAACCTGCGCCAATGACAATGGCATTCTGCTTGATTTGTGAATTTGAAATGAGTTCGGATTGAGCGCGGTGGCGCAGCGAGCTTTTGACTTCCCAAGCTGGGCGATAACAAGCTGTCGGTGTTGACTCATCCAAAATGAAGCCCACACTTTGAAGCTCACGGATCTGACTGTCTTGCGCTTGATGCCATTGGATCTTGGACCCCACTTGACACAAGCGAGCCAAATTTTTTACGCCCCAAAGCGCCTGGTCGTCAACGCAAATGCTGTCTGCTGCAAGGTCAATCTCTTTGGCGATGTTCGGCGCGGCGCCAATGCAAAGGGTTAATTGAACGCGACCACCTTCAAACACGACGCGGTGAACGCCCGGCAGAAGGCCAAAGCAAACTGCTGCCAGCTCATGGGAAAGCTTTGTGGGGGCTTCGCTGGTGAAAGCTGTGAAAAAAAGTTGAGGCGGGGAATCAGGGCCTGATTGCCAGACCTTCAGCGTTTCAAGAAAAGACTTGCCGCATCCAAACGAGGTTTCTAAAGCGTGCCAAGTTGTTTGCCACGCGGCTCTTTTTTTCCAATGACTGGCATGAAAATTAGGGGTTGGTGGGAGGGACATAACCTTGGGCGGCATCGGCGCCAGATCCAAAGAAATGGTTCTCCATTTGACGGGCCAAGTACTGACGAGCGCGAGCGTCTGCCAAATTTAAGCGGTTTTCGTTGACCAACATGGTTTGGTGCTTAAGCCAGGCAGCCCAAGCTTCTTTGCTGACGTTTTCCCAAATGCGTTTGCCCAAGTCACCAGGATAGGGTGGAAAGTCTAGCCCTTCGGCTTCGGTTTCCAATTTGATGCATTTGA
>Ga0214919_10008792_pt1 | contig 13181 bp, 26 predicted proteins | sample LL1503_MetaG_FD_177994 | JGI IMG/M metagenome (GOLD analysis project Ga0214919, IMG submission 177994) | Freshwater microbial communities from Lake Lanier, Atlanta, Georgia, United States - LL-1503 | ecosystem: Environmental > Aquatic > Freshwater > Lake | place: USA: Georgia | collected...
AAACATTTGATATGGATTATTATAATGTTCCTGAAAATCTAAAAGAACTATATCTTAAATATTGCTTTGATTAAATTTAACGGATTATTTTTAATATATAAATATATAAAAGTAAAAGTAAATAATGAGTAAATCTATAGATGATATTTTAAGACAACAAGCTGCTCAAAGACAAGCACAAATACAAGCTCAACAAGCTCAAGAAAGAGCTGTTAATGAACAAAGAGAAAGACAAAGACAAGACTATCTACAAAGACAAAGAATGAATGAAAGTTTATCTAATAGTTCATCTACATCACCTGGTGGTTCGGGTGGAGGTGGTGGTTCTGTAACCTACAAAACAATAGTAGATACTGCATGGATATATCCAGAATCTGATGTAGAAGAAGCTTATAATATTTTAGCATCAACAATAACAATAACTAGAAGTGGTAATGATTATATATTTTTAACTCTTCCCGATTTAGTTACTTTTTATGATGCAGTTTATGCTAGAACTTCTATTGACCAACCAGTTGGTAATCCAGGTTACTCATTAGGTGTAGGTACTATATTAAGAAGTTTAAGAGGAGAATTAAATCTTAAACTTCAAAGTGGAATCACTGTTGTAAAATGGGTTTTAATGAAACAAATAACTAGTCAATTAGACATACCAGTTGGAGGTGATTCTCCAGATAATACTATTGGATATGGTGCTGTTTATTTAGATTGGAATTTAAATGGAGTAGCTGATACAACATCCGAACCTAGTGGCGGTGGTGATACAGATCAATTAAGATTTGAAGTTATATAAATTACGATTTATATTTAATATAAGAGACCAATAAACAAAGTTAGTTCAACTCCGGTACCGGGTATTGGAGAATCCAAAAAGTGGATTAAAACATACGAACAATTTAGAAGAAAGTAAAATTAAATAACCTTATATAAAAAAACCTCATCCAATTAGATGAGGTTTTTTTTATTCTTAAAATAAATAATTAATATATACCTTAATGAAAAGAGTTAAGTCATATAATCAGTTTAAAGAATCGAGACCTATTAAAGAAGAGTTCTTAGATAAGTTCTGGAGAAACATTACCGGTAAAACCAAAGATAGAATAGAATCAGTTACAAGACAAATTGAATTATTCAAAGGATTAATCACGTCTCCAAAAATAACAGATCTTCCATACACCTTAAAAGAAAGTGATGATGAATTAGTAAAAGAAGTCCTAGATAACTTTACTAAAATTGTAGAGACTGGTGAGTGGAAAAAAGAATTATCAGATTCACTTGAGTATCTTAAAAAGCAGAAATCATCAAGAAGTGATCTTATTCAAATGTTAATAGATTATATTAAAGGTAATCCCGACTTTTCCAAAGTAGAAGATATCACAGATAGTGAGTTTAAGCATTATATGAAATTTGATGAAAGTGATATAAGAGATATTAAATCCAGAATTGAATCATCAAAAGGTAATATAGCTAAAAGTATATTATTAAAATCAATGGATAAAATAGGAAACAAAGAAGAGTTTCAAAAAGCCACAATAAAAGAGGAAGATAAAGAAATTAAAGAACCTGAGACAAAGTTATTAAAATACTATGAACGTATTTATTCATGGATGGATAGAAGTAGTAAAACTATGACAGAGTTTAATATAGATGAAAGTGGTTCAGTTGGTGGTTCATTTAATAATATTGCTCGGTTGATGAAATCATTTATAGCTTTCCATGGCAAGGCTTATAAATCCGATGATTACTCAAAAAGCAATCCAAAATCATTTGAGGATACACTTGGTAAAGATTACATTCAAAAAATAGACTATAGTAAAAAAATATCAGAGTTAGAAAATCTTAAATTACTTAAAGAAGAATTGGAAAGGGTTGTTAGTTGGTCTAAACAAATTAATTCAGGAAAACAAAGTTCTCAAAAATCTATAGATAAACTAAATAATCTTAGAAATATATTTTCATCTTATTATAGTGAATCAGAACTTTCAAAGATAAGATCGAAAGGTGAAGAACTACAAACAAATAGAAACGAAAGCTTACTTAATCTAATCAATTATATTTTTGATAGTTATGGTAATATGACTATTAAAGAATTCTTTGATTTCTATAACTCTAAAGTTAATAAATATGATTCTGAAAGATTTACCACATCAGAAGATTATGTTAATGGTTTTGAAGTATATAAACTTAATGAAGGATGTGGTAAAGTATATCATGGTGGTAAAGTATCACCTACTGATTTAGATTTCTTATTTAGAGAACAAGGTGGTATGTATGGTGCTAAATTAATGACCGGAGCAAACAACTGGCCTACTATTCTTGGTACAAGAGAAGCTGGATTAATATCTATAAATATAACAAAAAGAGTATATGAATTATCAATTAAACCAGGAACAAAGATGGTTGACCATAATCCAGGTGGGGCTGATGCAGGAAGTCAAGGTGGTTTAAAAGATGAGAATAGATTATATACTCCTTCTGGAATAAAAGGTATGGCTAATAAATGGTATATGAATACACCTAATGGTGAAATACCTGACAATCTTCCTAAAGATATATCACGAGAGAAATATGTAGAAAGTGGATTAGAAAGTGAAGTAGTTGTACTTGATAGATCAGTATGTGATATCAGAATAGTTCCTTATAAAGAATTAATATCTGAATATGAAAGATTAGGTAATATTAATCACAATTACAAAAAACTAAAAGATGATTATCCAAAGATGAGAAATATGGTTTGGTCAGTTGAATCAGCAAGTCCTGGTATCCTATCAAAATTAAAAGAATTCACTGAACTAACTAATTTAGATGAGATAAGAAAATTTATTAAAAAAGGAGGTGGAAACAATGATTCTCCTGATGATCAAAAAGTAGATGATTTAGTGGAAAAGTGTGGTTCTATTTCGGTGAGAAATTCGGATATACAAAAGTTTCCTACACTATTAGATTATATTATTTACAAGTCATAGTTAACGTAATCTATTTGCGCACGTATGGTCTTTAGATAATTTTTATATAGGTAGAAAAATATAACGTTTCATATTCAATTATTTAATTCAATATAAATAATTTAGATTAAATCTTGTTAAATAAGACGAGACATATTTCTAAAGTCGTTAAATACTGAATAGTATTTCTTGCCGTTACTTCCTAACTTCCAAGTTTCAATGTTTTTAGATTTAAGAACAATAAAAAAACATTTATATTTATATTCCAATCTTATTTAGTTGTAACTCTCTCCATTCATCTATTGAAATGAATCTCAATGGTTGATAGTATTCACTTACTATTCCAAACTCGTTCTTTATTACAATACAGAATTGGTCCGCATAAGATGATTTTATCTCTCCATAAGATTTACTTACTTGTAGTTCTTCTTCATATCCTTTATTGTTTATACAAACCCACTGCTTCATATTCCCAATTCATTTAGTTTATTATCTCTTACTTCCCATAAAGTAGTAAAGTTATCTATTGGATAAACACCAAATTTTCCATCATCGGTTATTATCTCATACTCTTCTGGTTCCCCATCATCACCACACATAACATTAATACATTCATATTCTTTATTAAGTGTAAGATACTTCCATTGTTTATGACTACTATACAATTCTACCTCATCACAAGGATTAACATAAACTTTAGTACTGATACATATCAACTTCATATACCCAATTCATTTAATTTCATATTCCTTATTTCAGATTTGAAATGAATCTCCAATAGTTCTAAATCTGATAAGTCAAAATTCCTTTGATTAGTTCTACTAGGACTATCGATTACACCAATTATGTTATGATCTAAACTAAATCTTGTATTTGTTAAATATATATTATAACCATTATAACTAAATTCAAAAGAATGGTCCAACAAAGTCGAGTAGGACAAAATATTACCTTCAACGAACCGCCTAAGCAAGAGTTCTTTTCCATATTGTGTTGTAAAATTACAAGAAGCTAATGGATTTACATCTAACTTAAATCCAATACCTTCTATAAAGGTTATAAACTCTTCTAATATCATATACCCAATTCATTTAGTTTTAACTCTCTGTATTTCTCAAGTGGCATTAAAACACTATCATTATACCAAGTAGGTTGTTCATTATCATCAATTATTTCATATACCCAAGGTGATGATTGAGTAAAATCAATAACCTCATAAATCTTACCTACTGTAAGACCATCTATCTTTTTACCACTACTTAAAGTATGATCATCTATACAAACAACTTTCATAATATTCCACTTAATATTTTTTCTCTCCATACATCTAAAGTTGTAAAGTTCTCAGTTGGGAACCAATCTAATTCACTAAATCCATCTAAATTTAGAAAGTTATTATTCCATTCTATCGGATTTCCTGAATCCTCACTATAAAAAACAAGATTTGCCTCATAAACTTTACCATATTCTAATGGTTGAGTAGGAGCCCCGTAAAAATCATTTTTAATATTAGTATCTATACAAACTACTTTCATATATTCAATTCATTTAATTTTCTTTCTCTCCATTCCTCTTGTGTAATAAAATATTCAGCATCTACCTTTCTAATGAAACCATCATTACACTTAACTACATATGATGGTGATATCGGTTGTAAAGTTTGTGGATCATACATATAGGAGTTAAATCTCCTTCATACCATTTATTAATAGTGAATAATTCACCAGAGTCATAACCAAATGGTGTTTTTGCACGGGCGGTAGGGATTGGCATCTCAATTAAATAAAGTTTCATATACCCAATTCATTTAGTTGTCTTTCTCTACGAAATGATTGTGCAAATTTAGGATTGTGATTACCATATATATCAGTAGGAACAACTGAGATAACATCTCGAAGTATTACATTAGCATTATAAATATTCTGACATAAATCAACAATAAAGTCTTGATGAGCTAACCAATCTAATTCATTATCAACATAGTAAAAAATATCAGTATCTCCCATTTGTTTTGCTTCAATATCAATTCTAATATTATCTATAGTTTCATATTTAACTTCTATCTTAAACCCCTGTGGTCCATCTATTGAAAGACCTCTACCGTTTCTCTCGGAACCTTTCGCTCGACCTTGTAATAGAAATAGATTATTCCAAGGAACAGTCTTTTGTATAACGAGTGAATTACTTAGTCTATCACCTTCGTGTTCCCAACCATTCTTCCATTGATTAGTAGTATAATCAACAAAGATTGCTTCTAACCTTTTATATAAATCATTTATATTCATATTCCTAAGTCATTTATCTTTTGTTCTCTTTTATACATTAAAGAAACTTCAATGTTATTATATTCTGGATGTGAAAGAACTTTTTGTAAGTAATCATAAACTTCTTGTGTTCTACCTTCTTCTGAATCATACCCATAAAGCCAACCACCTCTGAATATTCTACCATCAGAAGGATCATCAATCTCACCTTGAGCAGTTCTTATTAAACTATCAATCTCAAGATCATTTACTTCTAATTCATAGTCTTTTGGATTTGGTACAGTATGACTCCTCAATTGATAAAGTAAGTTAATCAATTCTTCTAAACGAGGTTTATAATCCCAACCCCAGTTTCCTCTAAGATCTAATTGTAAGTGACCTATTGCAGTTTTTAATTCTTCTAAATTCATATTCCTAATTCTTTTATTTTAATATCTCTCTTTATAATACTTATAAATTTTCCAATTTTAGATTTCCAATCATCAAAATGTGTTATGTTTTCCTCAAAGTCAATATCTATTATGTAATCAATAACCCAATCGTCATGAGAATATAAGGTTTTATAAATAACAGTACCTCCACATCCTCTAAGTAGTTCCATATCATTATTATTTAATAACGGAAACCCATCAATATTCTTATTAATCTCTTTCAAAGAATTTGAATTTAAGAATTTTACATATTCAAAAATACCTTTATGTTCACCATATCTTAATTTATACAAGTTCATTTATATTCCTAATTCTTTTAACTTACTATCTCTTATTTTAGATATTGATATAATCTCATTATCTTTTACCCAAGTCATACTAGGCGACCCATCTGAATTCACACTCAAAGTTTTAATATGATATCCAAATCCAGTAACAGTATCTTCACGGAAAAGTTGCTTACGAATATCATCAACAATACAATGTCCTTGTATCATCGATGATAAATGATGCCCTTCTTTAAGTATAACTATATCCCCTATCTCAAACACCTATAACCTTTTTAAATTCATTATAGTTATTCCCAACAGAATTGTGGTCATTGATAATAGCAAAGATAACATTGTTAAACTTATAACCCTCATCTAATACATCCTTAAACATCTTAGCCATTTTATTTGGTTCATTACCAAATACACCACAACCCCAAGCACCCAATATAATATTATCAATATTGTTTTTAATAGCCATTGATAACATCAATCGGATTTTATCTTTAGTTAGTTCTTCGTAGTTAGGCATCTTATGAAATCTACCCAAACCATTTAGATTAGGAGCGGCTATAGTAATAACATCAACACTAACATCTTTCATATAAGCATAGTTAACATCTTTGAAGAAAATGGCATCCTTTGTCCATAGAAGTTCGTTATCTTGTAAGGGATAAAAATCGGTTGATATAACGTGACCTAGATTAGAACATCTAAATAAACATTCTTCTTGAGCTCTAGCTCCGTTAATAACTCCACCACCAGGTCTTTTATGAGATGCCATATTCAGTACAGCGGTTTTACCTATCTTACACCACTTAGTTAAAGCAGAAACAGAATCTGAATTAACAACTTGAATATTTGTTTCACTAGGCGATTGATTAGTTAAACTCTCACTAAAGTTATGTTTAGTGGTAATTGAATTAAGTAAGTGTTTACTATAATCCAAAGTGTCTTGATATACTTCTATTAAATTCATATGCCTAATTTTTTTAATTTCACTTCTCTATACTTAACCATATCTGGTTTGTATTCAACACGTATGTATTCGAACCACTCTTCCCAAGTATTGAAGAATTCGAAGTTGGCCCACATATTCGCGCAATCATCCTCTTCGAGCATACGTTCTTGATTGTAGTATGATGTTTCAATCTGTTGTTTATGTCCAATGGTTAGACATAACCACCATTCTTTTTCTACTTTTTTTGAAAGTTGTTTATAATAGAAGATAGATAAACGATGTTCTAATTGTCTTCTTATTTGTCTATCAGACTTTGAATTAAGTGAATAAGTTTCAAGTCCATCTCTCTGGCGATCTTGAAACTTGGAAAAATTATTGTCTTTATATTTCATATACCCAATCTCTTTAACTTAATAATAAATCTAATGATTCAGTTCTTCTAACATAAGATTCAAACCCTTGTTTAAATTGAATGTCTCTCATTAACTCATGGTATAAATTATTCGTATCTATTCTAAACGTCCAATTAGGTTTTGTTATTTCACTTGTTCTAACTCCAGTAGTTCTATCAAGTTTACTCATAACTTTAGTTAAACAAGTAATAACAATAGACTTCTTATTCTTTTTAGTGAATTCAATTACATCACCTTTTGAGAAACTTGGTGAGAATTGTTGGTCTCCTTTTTTAATTCCTGTATGAACTCCTGATAAAGACATGTATCTATTGATATCATACTTACTACCTATCTGAATATAATCGATAAATAGTTCGTGTAATTTATCTTCTTTACTTCGATGTAGTTGATTATTCTTATCACCTAGTAATCTAAGTTGTTTATGTAGGTTATTAATATCTTTTTGATTTTCAGATATTAAATCATCAATTTGTGCTATTGTCATATCTTAATTTTTAACTACTTTGAATAAGGCTTTCTCAATGGTATAACCATTGTTAATAAAATACTTTAGACTATCTACATTACAGTGAGCATAAATAGTTTTCTCAGAATCTTTTATCTTAGAGTCACGATAGTTCCAAAGGAGTTTGTATATTCCTTTCTCTCTATGATCTTCTTTAACATAAGCATGACATAAGTATATTACTGATGGATGTTCTACATATGAAACTACACCCACTAATTCTTCTTTAATGAAACACCCATAGTATGTAGCGAATTCATCTAAGAGGTCGGGTTTAATCTCACCGAATTCACTATTGACTTCTTTATATGATATCTTCTTTATTTCCATAAGTACAAATTTAATAAAAAAATATTAATATATAAAGTATAAAATAAATAATTACTATGAAAAATATTAAAAAATTTAACGAACATTTTGTAGATGATAACTCTGATAATAATCCAGAAGGTCCTATAACTATGGATACTATTAAAGCAGCTATTCTAAATGCTATGATGGATATGAATAACGAAGAAGTAGATGTTAACAATCCTAAATTTGAAGAAGGTATTAATAAACTAGCAGAAAATATAATGTCTAGTTTTCAAGATACATTAGCTTATATCTCTGAAAACCATGAAGGTGAAATTGAGGATATATTATCAACTTACTCTTATGGAGAAAGAAGTAAATAAGAAGATATGAAATACTTAAAAAGTTTTAATGAGTCTTTATCAATAGACGATAATATAAGAATCGCTTACGATAAATACACATCACAAGGTATTACTAATGAAGAAGAACTTCGTGGGTTAATACTTGAGTATGTTAGAAAGGAAAACTCTTTAGGTATGGCCTTTCTTATGAGAGGTGGTATGAGTAAAGAAGCAGTAGAAGAAACTATGATATTTAATATCAATAAGTTCTTTAGACAATTAAAGAAGAAATCTAAATAGACGATATCTTAATAGTTATCTCAACTTTAACATTCTTACCATCAAACTCTTTTAGTTTGTTATTAATAAAGTTAGCCGGATCTTCAAGAGATACACTCTTAGGTCCAGTTACACTTTCTACTACAAAGCTATCCTTAGTTTCATAGATACGGCCTTCGTATGCTTTTGTATTAATTGATTCCATATTATAATTTAATTGCGTTCCATACTGATTTTGGATCATTCTTTTCTTTCACACCAAATACTGACTTAAATGGTTTCTTAAATACTTTCACTGGCTCACCAGTTGAACTATGTGAAAATGATTTAACATCATCAAAATCATCGGTTGCATATGAGTATAAAGGTTTGAACCTTTTATCCACAGCACCTGACTTAGTGATTCGTGTGATTTGATAACAGAATGAATTCGATTCTTTAACTCCTGTATAGAATCGTGTTAGAACCAATCTTCGTTTTTGGTCTACTTTAGGTGTGAATGATTTATACTTTGTCATTTAATATTTTATTTATTTTAACATTTCTTAGTAATCCAGGTATATCTTTTTTATATACATCTAATACTCCAAACCCTGTTGACCAATTGCCTTCAGTGGTTTTATAGTTAACTCTTATTTTATTTTTATCATCATGTTTATGAACTGATAGAACTTCAAGTGTATCATATTTCTCTCTACACCTTTTGAAGTCTTCTTCTAATATAAGATACCAATCCTCTTTACTTAACTCCATTACACGAATAAGGATTTAAGTTTCTTACTAACTAAGTTTAATTGTCTAGAGTTTTCATATGGATACATAAATCTACCGACAGGATCAACCGTAGTAAACATAGTTCTTGTGATAAACCCATCATCAAAGAATCTTGACTTACAAGGTTCTAATATCTCAGGACAAGTTGCTTCAGATGTTATTAAACAACATAACCAAAATTCATCTTTCTTTTCTAATAGAATGTAAGGATGTTGAAAGACAGGATGCATAAGTACATCACCTTTCTTATATACGGTAGGTACGTTTTTCTTTGGGGTTGGTTGAGGAACACCTTCTGGTTTAGGACCAGGTTGTTTCATAGATTGAAGAATACTAATAAGTTCTTCTTTACTAACATTCTCTTTTATCTTAGTGGTAAAGAAATCTTTTTCTTCTTTCGGTAAAGATGAACACCATTTAGTTATATTCTCCTTGGTGTAAGGTTTATCACTATTGACAGATTTGATTAAGTTTTCTAATGCTGGGTGTAATATCATGATATAAAGATTTAATGTTTACAAATATAAGGAATATATTTTAATTAATATTACGTATATAATTCCAAACACAGCTATTTTCATCAGTAATTAATAAAGTTACAACCTCACAAGACATTTCTTTGAATGTTTTTTCATCCATTAGATTCTTTATACGTTTGGTTGTGACTTGATTACCTTCTGTATTAAGTTCAGGTAGGTCATTTTTAACTAACCATTTATTAACATCAATTAGATTCATAAAAGAACCTGTTCGTTTTGGCTTATACATAGTTTACTTATTTTCTCTTTGATAATAAATACATTACTATATATGTTACAACGATAGCAACAAATATAAATGATCCAATTTTTTCCATATTTTAATTATTTAGTATGTAAATATACAAAATTATTTTAATATAAACAAATTAATATATACTGGAATGAAATACTTAAAACGATTTAATGAATCTGGTAACACTTCTTTTGATTGGTTGAGAAAACAATCTAATGAAAGGTATATTGATTTAATGTATATACTTCAATCTGATGTATTTGATGATTTCAATATCATATTAAAGTCTGATGAAACATTTGAGATGGGTAATGATGAAGAAGGTTATCCTGAACATAAGTTCTGGGTATTTAGACTTAAAGGAAGTGCTAACTCAGATGCAGATACTTCATATCCTGATTCTATTGGTAGTGAAGAAATTGATTCTATCATAGTATATAATATAAAGAGAGAAGAAACAGGGAATTTTCGGGAACTACTATTAGGACTAAAAGATAAGGTTAAAGATTTAATTGGTCGAGAGTTAATAATAAGTGAAGAGATTGTTGGAACACCGGAATATCCAGATTACTATGATTATATAATTAAACTAGGTGATAAACCTAAAGTATTAAATGAGTCTTCTGAAGAAGTAAAGAAATTTCTTATGTTAGATGAAGATATTCAATGGATTAAAGATGCTTTATTAGAATTAACTGATATGGGATATGATGTGAATATTAGAACTCATTCAGTATATGGTGTTAGTCATCCTGGTTTATCAATTACTATTGATGGTAAATTACTACCTATAGATATAGGTGAATATTTATTAACAATACATTCTTACTTATCAGAGAAAGGTTACTTTGGATTTAATGCTTATGATTATGATAATGAGTATTCACAAAGTCGTCATGAAGTAAGAGTTAAGGCTTCTCTTAAAGGTATTGATAATAATTTCGAAAGAGATTTACCAAACTTTGTTGATATGTTAAAAAGGTTTACACATAAGGCTCCTTTCGATAGTGTTGGTGTTAGTTATTATAAACCTAATAAAAAGATCAATGAGTCTAAACATAGTGATATTAAATCAGATATTGAGGATATACTTCTTGAATTAGAAGATTATGGAATAGAATATTCTACAGACGATGTTAAGTATTATAAAGATGGAGTAAACCCACACACTTGTATAAGAGTTTATATTAAAGATAAAAATAATCAATTCTTTAGATTAGATGATATAATGGATGTTCTTTTAAGATTAAAAGATTACTTAAAGGGAACTAATTATTCTATTGAAATAGGTATACCTAATTCAGTTGATTATTACCCCCCCATACGAATGGATAAATTTATGGAAGAGTTTAGAGGTGAGGAATTATATCATATGAATATTTCAATTTACCGGATTAATAATTAATATATACATTATAAAACAATTAATAAAATGGCTAGAAGAATTTATATAAAAGATGGTGGATTAAATACATCACCAACAATCCCTCCTGGATACACAGCTATAGGAACAAATGGTGGAGAATTAAAGAAAAAGGTTGTAAATACTATTAGTGATATTGGTGGAGGTGTTTCATCAAAAACAAGAGTTGATGTTGTATCAACTGGCTTTAAAGCTAATACTACTACTGATAACATTGTTAGGGTTCAACATTCAAATTGGAAAAATCTTCTTTGGGAGATTGTAGATTCAAGTGGTAATTATTTAGTATCAGAGAAAGATTATTCAATATTTACAACCTTATATGATGATGTAGTTAACTATGTTATTACTTTAGGTTTAGATATTACGGTAAGAGGATACTATTATTTAGATCAATCTAAAGAGAAATTTAGAATTGTAGGTAGAAACCTTGCTTATTGGTCATTGGTAGGATTAAGTAATTATGCTAGAATGAGAAAAAGAGGTATTGATGGTATTGGTATAAATCCAGGAACATTGGGTCAAAATATTATAACTTCATTAAATGCTTATTCAAGTAATGTTGGATATGAATCACTTGCTTATATTACTGGTGATGGTCAAGGTTTGGCATTTTCATCTATGAAAGGTGATAAACTTTGTAAAAGCTATCAACACACAGGGGGAGGAGTAGATATAAGATTACATAATAATATTGACCATAATACATATGGTGTTGTAAATGGTTCAAGTACTCTCGTTCCTTTATACGGATTAACTAATATAGATCAAGTGGTGTATTCTAATTTTAACGAATCGTTATTATTATCTTGTGATAGAAACGGAGGAGTTACTATTTACACTGGTGCTGAATATAATTTCGGAACCCCTCAATCAACTACTATTTTAAAGCTTTACAAAATGAAAGTATTTACTCCAGAATATCCTCCAGTTGGTGATGGTGGTGGATTGTTTGTTTGGGGTGTTAAACCAATTAGTCAAGATGTATTTTTATTAAATAATAATAGTTCTATATTAAGTGATGATAAAGTGTATTTGATACCAGAAGATAGATATAAAAATGTTTACTTTCCAGCAAATATCGATATTTATAATAAAATTGATGATACTGGATTCGGACAAGATTTAACAAATGATGCTACTAAAACAGGATTAGATAGATATAGAAATATACGAGTTGAGAATATACCAGGATTTGGTGCTAGAGATAAGGTATTGAAAGATACATATTCTAAAAGTATTAAATGGAGAGTTGCCTATGGTAAAGTAGGTAATTTTACATTATCAGATGAGTATATAATAGTAAAATCTAGAAATTGGAATTCAAATGGATTTACAGCTATGGTTAATAGATATTCAATGAAATTTTGAAAAATATTGGTACCTACTACGGAATCTACCCTAATCAGATTCTACTACGGAATCTACCCTAATCAGATTCTACTACGGGTACCACCCTATTGAAAGAAGTGTTATGAAAGTAACACTTTTTTTAGGCCTAA
>Ga0214919_10008793_pt1 | contig 13179 bp, 13 predicted proteins | sample LL1503_MetaG_FD_177994 | JGI IMG/M metagenome (GOLD analysis project Ga0214919, IMG submission 177994) | Freshwater microbial communities from Lake Lanier, Atlanta, Georgia, United States - LL-1503 | ecosystem: Environmental > Aquatic > Freshwater > Lake | place: USA: Georgia | collected...
GAGCTGGTACCGGTCTGCGCTGTTTCGTCAAACACCAAGTGGTACACACGCCCTTGAAAGCGCGGCATGATTTGGCCCAACTCGGCGCGCACGGCTTGGCGCACAGGACTTGCCAAAGCCGCATGCATATCGGCCAAACTGTGGAAATACAAATCAAAGGCCATGTAGACCGCTGGTGCATCGGCATCGGCCTCGGCGATTTCGCGCAACACCGCTTTGACCAAGCCCGGATAGCGCCCCAAAGCGGCCACCACCGTGGTGCGCATGTGTTGATCAAATTCAGCTTTGTCGGCGGGGGCCACCGTGCCCTCCAAAATGGCGGTGCGAACAATCATGTGGAACCTTTCGTGGGCAATGTAGATGGAGGCGACGCCGCCAAACCCAGCGCCACCGACTTTTCAGTGGCGCTCAAATGGGCGGACATCAAGCGGGTGGCCAAGCTGTGGTCGCGGGCCAAAACGGCCTGCATCAAGGCATGGTGTTCGGCTTCAATGTCCCGGGCCTTGCTCTTGACCGGCATGCGCTGCAACAGGCGAAATTTGCGGTAACGCTCCGAATGATCGGCCAAGATGTTCCAAAACCACAGCAACCACTTTTCTTGACAAGCGCCGACCATGGCGTGGTGAAAGCGGCGATGGCGCGACTCCCACAAGGTGGCGGCCTCGCGGTCTTTGGCCGAACGCGGCAATGGGGTTTTGGAGAGCAAGTGCATGGCCGAGACCACCTCGGCCTCCCAGGCGGCGTCGCCATGGGTCATGGCCGATGTGAGGCACAGGCTCTCAATGGATCGGCGGGTGGCCATCAAATCGCTCAACTCGGCCAGGCTGGTCTCGCTGACCCGTGAGCCGCGGTGGGTGTCCAAAGCCACCAAGTTTTCAGACGACAGGCGCATCAAGGCTTCGCGGATGGGGGTCAGGCCCAGGTGAAACTTGTCCTGCAAATCCGCTGGGCGCAAACGCTCACCGGGCATCAAGTCGCCATACAAGATTTCGCTGCGCAAGCGTTGGTACGCACGCTCCGCCAGAGATGAGGCTTCAGGGTTTTCCATCGAAAAAAGGCCTTGACGTGTAGATTTTATAAAATTATGATCGATTTATATTATTTTTACAAGAGGTCAAACATGGCGCACCCTCCAACCCATTGGTCGTTGGCCACTTTTGCCCAAGGCGACCAGGCCATGGCCGCTTTGGAAGTCGACGGCGTGGCTTACCGCCTGGAACCCAGCTTGGCCCGCGTCGGCCTGGCCGGGCAAGACAGCGTGCAGGGCTTATTTGCCAACTGGGAGCGCGCTTTGGCGGCCCTCAATGCCGCGGCCACACAAGTGCAAGCCAGTGACCAGATACCCGCCGCCCGGCGCTTGGCCCCGCTTTTGTACCCAGGGAAGATTTTGTGCGCCGGCGCCAATTACTTTGATCACTTGGCCGAAATGGGCATGCCGGGCGCCAAAAAAGAAGACCAGCGCTTGTTTTTCTTCATGAAGCCGCCGCGCAATGCGGTGGTGGGAGAGGGCGACACGGTGCACATGCCCATCAACACCCAAGCCTTTGATTGGGAGGTCGAGCTGGCCTTGGTGATTGGCAAAACAGCCCGCAATGTGAGCGTTGAGCAAGCGCTGTCGCATGTGGCGGCTTACACCGTGGCGATCGATTTTTCCGCCCGAGACCACAACCGCGCCCCGGAAACTTTTTACAAACTCGATTGGGTGGCTGGCAAAGGCCACGACACCTGCTGCCCCATGGGGCCACGCCTCATCCCAGCCCATCAATTTGGCGACCCCCAGCAAGCGGCTCTGAAGTTGGCGGTCAATGGCGCGCTGAAACAAAACGGAAACGCCAAAGACATGATTTTTTCTGTGGCAGAACAAATTTCAACCGCTTCGCGCATCATGACCCTGGACCCGGGGGACGTGTTGCTCACCGGCACCCCTGCAGGCGTAGGCGTGCCGCACAAAACATTTTTAAGCGTGGGGGACCGAGTCGATGCCGATATCGAAGGCATTGGCCGCTTATCGGTGGGCATTGGTCCTTCACGCTGAAATGGTTTTTGCCGAGGCCATGGACCCAGCCTGTTTTGTCGGGTCTTTCACAACTTTCAGGAGCGCAACATGAGAAGAACGTTCATCGCCACAGCAGTCAGCCTGGCCACCTTGTTGGCATGGCCTTTGGCTCAGGCTCAAACCGAGATCAGGGTTTCGACGGCAGCACCAGACAGCTCGCCGCTGTCTGACGCATTTCGCATGATCAAAGCGCGCATGGAAAACAAATTCCCAGGCGCCGTCAAAGTGTCCGTGCACACCGCGAGTGCCCTGTTTAGGCAAGGCACCGAATTGCCCGCCATGCAACGCGGCAACTTGGAGATGGCCAGCCCCGTGACCTTTGAAATTGAAGCCCAATTGCCGGAATATGGCGTCTTCAGTGCCGCCTACCTGTTCCGCGATGCCGACCACCTGATCAAAACATTTCGCAGCGACATTGGCAAAGAGTATTACGACGATGTGGCCAACAAAGTGGGCCTGGTGATTCTGGACACTGCCTATCTGGGCACGCGCACCATCAACTTGAACAACGACAAAAAAATCGAAAAGCCCACCGACTTGAATGGCACCAAAATGCGCATGCCCCCGGGCGCATCTTTCCAAGTGTTGGCCAAAGCACTCGGCGCCACACCCGTGGCCATGCCCATCACCGAGGTGTATTTGGGGCTCAAGACCGGTCAAATTGACGCCCAAGACAACCCCACCAACATGACGCGCGATTGGAAATTCCACGAGGTGACCAAACAAGTGGTGCTGACCAAGCATTTGGTGCAACCGGTGTTCATTGCCATGGCCAAGCCCGCGTTTGACAAACTCACACCGGCACAACAATCCGAGCTCAGGACCGCTGCGCGCGAAGCCTCTGACATGCAAATTGCCAAAACGCTTCAAGACGAAAAATCAGCTCTGGACACCTTTCGTGCGGCCAACGTGCGCATCAGCGAACCCGATGCCAGCTTGTTTCGCACCACCGTGTTCAAAGAATATGAAGCCAGTGGCATGACCGCCAAATGGAAGCCCGGCTTGATGGCGCGCATCCAGGCCATCAAGTGATCTTGCCCACAAAACTGCACTGAACACATTGCCACCCATGGGTATCGCAGCCATTCGGCAGAAATTTAAGGCCTTCAGCCGCTATGCGGAATGGTTGACGGTATCCATGTTCATCGGCATTTTTGTGCTGTTCGTGATTTCAGTTTTTCAGCGTTATGTGTTGGTTCAACCGGTCAATTGGGTGGACGAATCCATCTTGATTTTGTTTTTGTGGTCGACTTTTTTGACCGAGGCGCTGGTGCTCGGTGAAAGAGAGCAAGTCACCTTTGATGTGGTGTGGGACCAATGCGGCGAAAGCGGTCGGCGCCTCATCGGTCTCACCGCGTCTGTTTTGATTGTGCTGTTGTTCACGTTATCGGCCCCCACCATTTGGGGCTACGTGGCGTTTTTATGGCGCGAAAAAACCAATGCGCTCGAGTGGCGTTTGGATTATGTGTACGCCTGTTTTGTCATTTATTGGTTGGCCGTCATTGTTCGCGCCACCAATCGGTTCTTGTGGCTTTGCTCCGATCAATGGCCCGAACATGTCAAGGACCAAAAAGCAGATGAAAAAACCAATGTGTTGGGTTGATTTTTCCGTGAGCGCCGCATGAGCACCGCTCTGATCGCCATGGGCATCGTGATCCTGGTGTGCGCACTGCTGCGATTTTCCATCGTGTTGATGATGTTCAGCAGCGGGATTGTTTACCTCTGGCTCAAAGGCCAAGACATTGGTTTGATCGTCGATCAAACCCTGAACTCCATGTTCAGCATGTATGTATTGCTGGCGGTGCCCATGTTCATTTTTGCTGGCAATGTGATGAACGCATCAACGGTCAGCGAACGCATCTGGAGTGCCGCCGATGTGGTGGTCGGCCGACTGCGCGGGGGCATGGGCCACATCACGGTGCTGATGAATGTGGTCATGTCCAGCATGAGTGGCAGCGCCATCAGTGACGCCGCAGGGCCCGGCATGGTGTCCATCCGCATGATGGAAAAAGTAGGTCAATATCCGCGTGGCCTGGCGGTGGCCATTGCGGCCGCCGCGTCTTGCTTGGGGCCCATCATCCCGCCGTCCATTCCCATGGTGATTTACGCCTTGATCAGCACGGCTTCGCTGGGGGCATTGTTTTTGGCGGGTGTGGTGCCGGGGTTGCTGATGGCGGCGAGCTTGATGCTGTGGATCGCGATGATCGCGCGCCAACGCAACCTGCCGTTTGGCCAAAAAATTTCCTTGTCCCAACTGCCCTTGGTGCTTTGGCGTGCCGCCTTACCGCTGACCTTGCCGGTGATGCTGTTGGGGGGCATTTGGTCGGGTGTTTTCAGCCCCACCGAATCGGCGGCGATGGCCGGTTTGTGGGCCATCGTGATTGGTGCATTCATTTACCGCAACCTGGGCTTGAAAACCTTGGTCGCTATTTTCGCCATGTCAGCGCGCCAATCGGCCGTGGTGATGATGCTTATTGCCAGCTCCTTCATCGTCAATTACGCCATCACCTCGGAACAAGTGGCGGTTCAACTGGCCGCCACCATTGCCAGCTTGAACCTCTCGGCCATTGTGTTCATGCTGCTGGTCAATGTGATGTTTTTGATCTTGGGCACGGTGCTCGATGGCGCGGTGATGCTGCTGGTGTTTGTGCCGGTGTTGCTGCCCACCGTCAACGCCTTGGGCATTGATTTGGTTCAATTTGGCGTGGTGGTGATCCTCAACTTCATGATCGCCATGATCACCCCGCCCTATGGTTTGATTTTGTTTGTGTTGGGCTCGCTCACAGGCGTGCCCATGAAAGAAATCAACCGAGAGATATGGCAGTTTTGCATTCCTCTGAGCGTGGTCATGTTCTTGATGATCTTCTTTCCCTCCATCACGCTGTGGCTGCCGCGACAGTTTGGCTACCTCGGCTGATCACACCACCACCGATTTGACATGAACACCTCACTCAACGCTTTTGTCACTGGCGCCGCTCAAGGCATTGGCTTGGCGATTGCCAAACGCTTGGCCCAAGACGGTTTTCACGTGGTGGCCATGGACCGCCAAGCCGATGTGCTGGCGGCCGCTTTGCAGCCTTTGCAAGCCCAAGGCCTGCGGCTCAGCGCAGCCGTTGTGGATGTGTGCGATCGCAGCAGTGTGCTCAAAGCCTTGGAGGCACACGCGCGGGTGGACGTCATGGTGTGCGCGGCCGGGATTTACAACGATGCGCGCTTTTTAGATCTGACCGAGCAAGCCTTTACCCAAATGCTGCAAGTCAATGTGGTGGGCACCTTTATCCCCGCACAAGAAGCAGCAAGGCGCATGGTTGCCGGTGGGCGCATCGTGACCATTTCTTCGCGGGGTGCATTGGGGGGCACGCGCTTTGCCCACTATGTCGCTTCCAAATCGGCGGTGGTTGGACTGACACGGGCCATGGCGATGGAGTTGCGCGACAAAGAAATAGCCGTTAACTCGGTCGCACCAGGGTTCACCGACACACCCATGACACGCTCCGCGCCACCCGAGATGTTTGCCCAGTGGGAAGCTTTGGAGCCACGCGGAAAAGCCGCATCGCCCGATGAAATCGCGCATGCGGTGTCTTTTTTGGCGTCTCCCCAAACCCACTTCATCACCGGTCAAACCCTGTTTGTTGATGGTGGCAAATCGCTGGGTGGGTTGAGTATCTGAGCCCCTGACGCTGGCAACGTACAGGGTTCACATGGGGCAGTGGGTCTGCGCAGACGCCAAGACTGCGCAGACATTTCATCCCTTTAGGCTGGGATCAACAACAGGGCACAAGCACGTGCCGCCTCTGGGCTCAAGTCTTGACCGCCTGCCACTTTGCCCCAACCGCCTTTTTCAATCAGGTTGCTGCGTGACCATTCATCGGTTTTCTTCAACTCCACCATATTGGCTGCATATTTCCCGTCTTGCTTGAAGGCAAAGGCGCATACCGGGGCCATGGCTGCGGTCAATGCCGTGGCCACTTTGACACTGGTGATCGCATCTGTTTGGCTGGCGGTGTGCCAACCGGAAAAGCTAAACCCCACAACCGACAAAATCACTGCGCCGGCGACAGCACCCCACAAAACGGACTCGGTTTGAGCAGGCCATTGAATCATGTGAACTTTCTTATTTGAGCGGAAAACACTTCCGAGATGGGTGAACCTAATGTACGCCTGTGCGCCAAGCCTTTGGGTTTATTTATGGGATTTATTCCAGCCCAGGTTCCCCGATGCGCGAGGGTTTGTGCTAAGTTGCCAGGGCCCATCCCCTCAATACCCACTTGAAATAATGCCATGCCCGCTTCAAACAGCACCCCAGCACCTCAACTCACCCATGATGAACAACATTTGTTGCACAGTTTGCGTAAGCATCGCCAATCCCATCGGCGCGTTCAGAAACTGGTGACGGCACCTGTGCCTCAAGGCCCAGCGCCCTTGACCTGGGGGCAAAAAGTGGCCGACCGAGTGGCGGCCACGGTGGGGTCTTGGCGCTTCATCATCATTCAAAGCACATTGATCGTGCTTTGGATCAGTTGGAACACACAAACCACTTCGCCCTGGGACCCCTATCCCTTCATCTTGCTCAACTTGATGTTGTCATTCCAAGCCGCCTACACCGCGCCCGCCATCATGATGAGCCAAAACCGATTGGCCGAAACCGACCGACGGCGTGCTGACAACGACTACGAAATCAACGTCAAAGCTGAGTTGGAGATCGAGTTGTTGCACGAAAAAGTGGATTTGCTGCGCGAACAAGAACTCAAGGCCTTGGCAGACTCGGTGCATCGCTTGTCCAAGCAAATCGAAACATTGCTGGCGGCAGGCCAACGTTAAAGCTTATTTCGCACCCGGTAATTTGCCACCGCTTTTCACGCACTCATCGATGGTTTTGAACTCGGTGAATTTTTTCGTGCGCTCATAGCTGGGGCTGGTTTTATCGTGGCAAATGCCCGAGTCCGATTTCTTCACCACCGGATCCGCAGCAGCTGCCGTTTTGGCGGGCAAGGTGCCGCCACTTTTCACACACTCGTCCACGGTTTTGAAAGCGGTGAACTTTTTGGTGTTGCCAAAGCTGGGACTGGTTTTGTCGTGGCAAATGCCCGAGTCCGATTTTTTGACCGCAGGCTCTGCGGCTTCTTTGGGATCGGCAGCCTGGGCCATGCCCAGGCCCAGGCCCAAAGCCACCGCGAAAGACATCAAGATTCGAAAGTTTATTTTGCTCATGTACAGCTCCTGAGAATGAAAATTACGCGATGACCGTTGAGGGCAAAGGTGTGCAGTCACAGTCGGGTGACTTTGGCTTGCAACAAAGCACTTTGCCCACGGGCCAATGCAGCCAAACAACGTTCGATGGCAGCAGGGACATCGGCGGGATCGCTGACCCATTCCCCATGGGCGCCCGCCGCTTGGGCCACCATGGCAAAGTTCATGTCGGGCGCCAAGTGCGCTTCATAGGCTTGGGTGGCTTTGGCCACACCTTCTGGAAAAACGCGCAGCGTGGCTTCTTTGACCGCGGCCCAACCACCGTTATCGAGAACGATGGTGAACACCGGCAAGCTGTATTGCTTGGACACAGCCATGCTCGATTGCGGGTTGCCAAAATAAAACGAGCCATCGCCAGAAAAAGCCACCACGCATTTTTGGGGCTGGGCCAACTTGATGCCCAAAGCCATGCCCGCCGAAAAGCCCAATCCACCACCGGCCAAACCCACGTGGGAGCCCGGCACCGTGCGCGGCACTTGCATCGCCACCACGGGGGCATTGCGGATGGCCTCGTTGAGCACGATGGCGTCCGCAGGGAGGGCGCGGGCCACCGCCGCACACAAAAAGTGGGGATTGATTTGACCGACTTGCCCTGGTTCCATGGCCAATTGGGTGGCGCGTTGTTGCCGCTGCTGGCCCTCTTGGGCCAAGCCAGCCAAACGCGCTTGGGCCGCTTGGGTGAAAGCCGGGTTCAGGCGCTGCTGCAAGCGGGCCAATATTTGCGCCAGGATGCGGCCGCTGTCGCCCGGCATTTTCAAGTGGCGGGGGAAGCTCCACATGGGATAGCTGCGCTTGTCGATGTCCACATCAATGTGGGCCCACCAGGTTTTCGGGTCGACCGGTGTGTCGCGTGGAATCCATGGCACATCCACATCAACCATCAAGCCCACGTCGGCTTGGGCCACATGGGCTCCAGGCACAAAGCCACTGAAACAAGGCGAGTCGTGGGGGATGTTGAGGTCCACCGCGTTGCACTCGATCACACGAATACCGGCCAAGCGGGCCAAAGCATCCAGGGTGGCCACCGTGTCTGGGTTGCGCCCGCTGTAAGAGGTGATGATCAAAGGATGGCTGGCCGCCAACAAACGATCCACCACCTGCTCGACCGCATCAGGGTCGGTTCCCAGGGCGGGGGTGGCACCATAAGCCTGGGCCGAAAAATCATGCAACTGATCGTCGCGCCAATTTTGGGTCAAGGTTTCTCTGGCAAAGGTCAAATAAACAGGGCCCTTGGGATCGCTTTGCATCACGCTGTGGGCGCGGCGCAAGGCTTCTTTGGCAATCACCCCAGACGGCAGGTTGTAGTCCCATTTGACATATTGGCGCACCAAGCCGCCTTGGTCGTACGGCTCTTGCACAAAATTCACAAAGGTGTCGCGGGTGCCTGGCAATTCACCATGCGATGTATACGGGGCCCGGCCCGCCATCAGCATCAGCGGCAAGCGGGCTTTGGAAATGTTGTGGATGCCCATGGTGGCATTGGCCGTTCCCGCATCCACGTGAACCAACACCCCTTGGCCACGGCCAGTGGCCAAGGCATAACCAGCGGCCATGTGCACCGCGGTGTTTTCGTGCGGGCACAAAACGGTTTTGGGAAAGGCCTGTCCACGTTGGCGCCAACGCGCCATCTCTTCAATCAGGGGGGCATGGTCGGTGCCCAGGTTGCAAAACAAATAATCCAAGCCCAGTTCATTGAAGCCTTGCAGCAAATGGTGGGCTGTGGTGTGCACGGGGGGCAGATCCGTGGTCATGGGTGGGGTCCCCACGGGGCGGCCATCATGAGTTTGTTTTCTTGCTTGAGGATCATGGGGCGCAACTTGCCCGCAAAAGCCATGAAGGCCTGATCGGCAAAAACACCCGCCCAAAAAGCGCGGCGATCGGCATCGTCATCAAACTTCCACACGTGAATGATCTCGTTCAAAGCACCCACATCACCGGTGAAATAGCCGATTAATTTTTTGGGGTGTTTTTCCAAAGCGGCCCAACCCTCTGAGCCATACAAAGAAACCACCTCAGACATTTTTCCGACCACCACGGAATAGGTTCTTAACTCATACAAAGCCATGACTTTTCTCCTGTTGAATGTCATTTCATCTTACCAAACGGGGGTTGCAGATCCTGCGTCCATTCCCCCTTGAATACCCTGAGCCAGTCCCTCACAGGGGCTCGATGCCGGTGCGCGAAACATCGCCCCACACATCGGCTTGTTGGCACAGGTTCACCCAACGCTGGGCGTGGCCCAGCCGAGGGCTTTGCAGGTCCATGGCCAGCGCGTAAATGGTTTTGTGCGCAATGGCGCGGGGCAAGGGCCCCACACACACCACCCCCCGCTGGGCAAATGTGTGGATTTCACTGATCGCGCCCATGGCCATGGCGCCTTGCGGTGTACCCGCTTGTGACAAAGCGAGCAGCATGGCCTCACCGTTGTCAAAGCGATGCACTTTGCTGCGCACCTCGTCCATGAGACCCATCGATGTGAGCAAGCCATGGATGTACTGACCCGATGAGGCATGGGTATAAAAAACAGCAGATGCCCTGAGGACAGCGTTTTGCCAAGCAGCCACCGTCGAGATATCCGGCACCACCTGTCCCTGCGGCACAGCCACCCCCACCCCCACTTGGGCCAATGGCTGGTGAATGCCCAACAAACCCCATTCAGCAGCCTGCTCAAGCACGAGGGCCGGTGCGATCCACACATCGGCGCGACAAGCGTCCCGCGCTTTGGCCAACAACTCAGGCGCTGTGTTGAAGCTCAAAGCCACCTGCCAGTCACTGGTTTGCTCAAAACGGAGAATGGCCTGCTTCAATGCGACCTCGAGCGCCGCCACACTGAACACCGTGAGCACTTTGCCCCTTGCCAAGGCCTCTGTCGAGGGTCGTCGATTGGCGGGGTGATCTGGATAGGTGGGGTTCACGGGCTGATGGCGAAATGATCAATGAGCATAGCAGTCTGCTGCAGCATCTCTGGCATGATGCTTTGCATGGCGCACATCACCACCTTGACCCTCAACCCCAGTGTGGATGTGCTGACCACCGCTGCGCAGGTGATGGACACGCACAAGTTGCGCTGCACAGCGCCTCAGTACCACCCCGGTGGTGGGGGCATCAATGTGGCGCGTGTGGTGCATCGCTTGGGCGGATCGGTCAATGCGCTGTGGCTGGGTGGAGGCAGCACCGGGGATCAGCTGAGCGACATGCTGAATGCAGAAGCCGTGCCGCACCAACGCATTCAGTGTGCGCAAGCGACCCGCCTGGGATTTTCGGTGCACGAAACCCAAAGTGGTCGCGACTTTCGCTTTGTGATGCCTGGCCCCACAGCAGACCCGGCAGCGTTGAGCCAAGTCTTGCAAGCCTTGAGCATGCCCACCCCAGACTGCCGCTATTGGGTGGTCAGCGGCAGCTTGCCACCCGAAGCGCCGCAAGACTTTTACGCTGACATTGCCAAACTGGCGCATGTACAAAACAAAAAATTGGTGCTCGATGCGTCTGGCCCTGCTTTGATGGCCGCCATGCGCGTGGGCGTTTACATGGTCAAGCCCAGCTTGCGCGAAATGGAAGAAGCGGTCGGCAGGCCATTGCCCACCATGCCACAGCGCTTGGCGGCGGCGCGCGAATGGTTGGCCCTCGGTGGGTGTGAAGTGGTGGCCTTGTCTCTGGGCCCTGAAGGCGCTTTGTTGGTCACAGCCCAAGGCACTTGGCAAGCCCCCGGCTTGGATGTGCCTGTGCGCAGCACGATTGGTGCAGGGGACACGTTTGTGGGGGCCTTTGTGTCCACCTTGGACCAGATGCATCCCGACACCAGCCCCAGCACACTTTGCCAAGCATTCCGCCATGCCATGGCGGCATCGGCAGCCGCACTGGCATCCCTGGGGACGGCCCTGTGCCAAGCCGAAGAGGTGGCGACTTTGCTGGATGCGGTGCAAGTCATTCCCCTAAAAGATTAAGTTCTTTTCCTTGATAAGCAGTCGGCGCTGACATGGCCGTATATCCATGCAAATGCAGGCACTTGCATGTCTTTGAAAAAAGTTTCAAAACCTCTCAAGTTTGAGCTTATTTCCATGGGTTGATGAGAGGTTTGGTGGGTTGTTGGGTGGAGTTGTGGGTATTGCGTGGGTCAGCCTGCCTAATCTACTCGCATGTCCAAACCTTGGCTTTTGATAGCCCAACTCAGCACGCAAACGGTTAAGGCCGCAGCAGGCCTAGCCATGTCATGGGCGCGCCCATGAACATGGCAGCGAAAAACCTGGAGTTGCTGGACCAGTTCAAAGACACGCCTGAAGAGGCGCAGAACGGACAGAAGGCCACCTTCAGACTGACACCGCATTTGGTCTTGGCTGCGGCTTTGCTGCACATGATGGCCAGCGACGGAGAGATTGACGACGCCGAGAGCAGCCAACTCCAATCGGTGATTGGTGGCGACCAGCATGTGATGAACGTGGCGGTGCAATATGTGCAAGCCGTTCCTTTGGCCCAGTTTTTGACCGATGCCTACCAAGTGCTGGACAAGGCCAGCACCTTGTGTATCTTGACCAATGTTTGCGACTCCTTGCTGGCCGATGGCAGTGCAGGCGCCGATGAAGTGGCCTTGTTTGAGCGCATGAAAACCGCTTGGGGCATCGACACCGCGACCTTTGCCCCCTTTGAAAGAGCGATCGCCCTGAAAAACAACGATACGGTGATGGGCGAGTACAAAGCCGATCAACTGGATCAACCGGGCGGGACCGCACACTTGGCTCTGGGTGCATCGCTGCTGTACATGATGGCCGCAGACGGCACCATTGCCACGGAAGAAATTGGCCAGTTGCAAACGGTGATCGGTGAGTTCAAAGGCCTTCAAGAAGCCGCTTTGAAACAAGTGCGATCGGTCAAGCTGCCCGAATTTTTAAAGCGCGTCACACCCAGTCTGAGCCCAGACGTCAAGCTGTATATCTTGACCAATGTGTGTGATTCGATGATGGCCGATGGCGACGTGGATGCGTTGGAAAGCAAAATCTTTCAAACCATGCTGGCCGGTTATGGACACGACAACGCGAGCTTCAAGCCTTATTACCAGTCGATCAAGGTCAAAAACATCAAAACCTTCTCGGCTTCGGTGCTCAAGCCCAAGTTGATTTACAGCAATGTGGCATCGGGCCAGGATCAAGACGAAAAAGGGGTGCGCTTTAACCGCGACCAATCTTTTCAAGAAGATGCTGCCCAAGCAGGTGGCAAGCCTGGTACCACTTCGCCCAAAGGCCCGGTGATTTCGAATGTTTTGCCTGGGCAAGAGGGCACCCATGCGGGCAACCGCACCATGCAAGACAACATTGAGAAAGTGTCTCAAGGCTTTGGCGACGAAGATCGCATCCATCAGGTCCAAGACAATGCGCTGGCAGATCAAAACATCCAAGGGTTGAAGTCATCAGACATCGACGACAACATCCAAACCGTTGATGGCCATGCCCCGCCCCCGGCCGTTCGGGGCCCTGTGTTGCCGGCCGCAGCGGCCAATGGGTCTGGTCCCATCTTATTGAACACCGATGCGGCCCAGGCGACACAGCCATTGCTGAACAAAGCTCAGGACAGCGGCAACGTCATTGGCTTGCCAGGGCATGCCTTGGGTGACAACGTGGCAAGCCTGCCCAATCAAGGCATAGCCGATCGAAACCTGCCTTTGGAAACCTCCACTGAAGGGGCAAACCAAGTCAAATTGGCGTCGACAGGTGTGGGTGACAACGCGATCAAACTGGCTGCAGCAGGTGTCGTCGACAACGCCATCAAACTCGCTGCCAGTGCCAACAAAGACCACCTTGAAACACTGCCCTCTGCCCAAGGGGTGGTGAATGTCCAGGCGGTTCCCGACACTGCGCAAACCACCCATCGCCAAGCGCTGC